>LNAP01004140.1_pt1 | contig 13561 bp, 11 predicted proteins | sample 602601 | NCBI WGS metagenome assembly LNAP01 (sample SAMN02440304, study PRJNA202911) | soil metagenome | biome: Subtropical and temperate rainforests or woodlands; isolation source: soil samples (1 kg each in a 20% v/v slurry with milli Q water) were... ...
CGCAGGCAAAGCCGATGGTGCCGCCGTTCGCGCAGGTTGCGGGCTCGCCGTTGATCGGCTTCGATACCGAGAACACGCCGGTCTTGGTGATGTAGAAGATGCGATGGCCGTCGACCCTGGCCGGCCGTACCTCGAGGGTGCTGAGCAGATTGTCGTAGAACGCCTTGGCCTTGTCGAGGTCGTTGGTGCCGATCATGATGTGTGAAAACATTTTGATTTCCCCCTCTGCGCTCCCGAAACGAGACGCCGTAGGGTGGGCAAAGCGCAGCGTGCCCACCACGACAGTTGAAATTGCTGAGGGTGGGCACGCCACAAGTGCGGCTTTGCCCACCCTACGAGATCAGAACGCGGTGTAGCCGCCGTCGATCACGAACGTATCCGCCGTATGATACGACGACGCCTTGCTCATCAGGTACACCGCGATGCCGCCGAAATCGCTGGCCTCGCCGAAGCGCCGCATTGGAATCCGAGGCATGACGTTGGCGACGAACTTCTCGTTGGCCATGATGCCGGCGGTCATGTCGCTCTTGATCCAGCCGGGCAGGATCGCATTGGCGGTGACGCCATGGCGCGCCAGCTCGACCCCGAGCGCGCGCACCAGCGCGTTGATGGCTGCCTTGGTCGCCGCGTAGTGCTCGTTGCGCGCGGTGCCGAAGATCGAGGCGAGGCTCGATGTGGCGACGAGGCGGCCGAAGGGATCGCCGGCATTGGCGCGGTCGGTCATGTGCTTTGCTGCGGCCTGGAACGCGTGGAACACGCCGTCGAGATTGGTCGCAAACATCGTGCGCCATTCCTCCTCGGTGCGCTCGATGAAGGAGCGCCGGCCGCCGCCGCCGATGCCGGCATTGGCAAAGCACCCGTCGACCCGGCCGAACGTATCGAGCGTGGCCTTCATCGCGGCATTGACCGAGGCCGGATCGGTGACGTCGCAGACGCGGCTATCGACCTTGCCGGAGAGGCCCGCCATGCTCGCGGCAGCAGCCTTGTTCTTGTCAGCATTGCGGCCCCAGATCGAGACGTTGCAGCCCTGGCCGGCAAGCGCCTGCGCGATGCCGAGCCCGATACCGCCATTGCCGCCGGTGATCACGGCCACGCGGCCGGAGAGGTCGAAGATGCTCATGGGGCGTTTCCTGTTTTTGGCACGGTCACGCGCCAGCCTGTGCGCGCAAGATTGTGCGATACGACGACAAGGTATGTTCGGACCACCATGGACAAGGCCGCGACAAAAATCAAATATGCGCCGGACAAAACCAATTCCGGTCTGCGAAACATCGCTGCCCGCAACTGACGAGGAAACCATGCAGTTCAAACACGTCACGCTCGATTTCGATGGTTCGGTCGCGATCCTCAAGCTCGACCATCAGGAGGTGATGAACGCGGTTTCCGTGGACATGCTGGGCGGTCTTTCCGACGCGCTCGACGCGATCGAGGAGAAGAAGGACGAGGTGCGCTGCGTCGTGCTGACCGGCGCTGGGCGAGCGTTCTGCACCGGCGCCAATCTCCAGGGCCGCAACAATCAGTCGAAGAAGACCAAGGCCGGCATGACGCTCGAGACCGGCTTCCATCCGTTCCTGCGCCGCATCCGCAACCTGCACTGCCCGATCGTGACCGCGGTGAACGGTCCGGCCGCCGGCGCCGGCATGAGCTTTGCGCTGCTCGGTGACATGATCCTGTGCGCGCGGTCCTCATACTTTCTGCAAGCGTTCCGCCGCATCGGTCTCGTGCCGGATTGCGGCTCGACCTGGCTGCTGCCGCGCCTGATCGGCAAGGCGCGCTCGGTCGAATTGTCGCTGATGGGCGAGCGCCTGCCGGCCGAGAAGGCGCTAGAATGGGGTCTCGTCAACCGCGTCCATGACGACGGCGTGCTGATGGACGAGGCGATGAAGCTCGCGCGCGATCTCGCCAGCGGTCCGACAATCGCGCTGTCGCTGATCCGCAAGCTCTATTGGGACAGCCCGGAAAACTCCTTCGAGGATCAGCTCAATCTCGAGTTCCAGTGCCAGCTCCGCGCAGGCGACACGGATGATTTCCGTGAAGGCGTCGGTGCCTTCCTGGAGAAGCGCCCGGCCAAATTCAACGGCAAATGAACAAAGGCAAATGATCGAGGCCGAGCTTTCGCGCAGCGTTCAGCGCTGGTGTCCGGGCGCGACCGGCGTCACCGGTGCTGCAAAACTGTCGGGTGGCGCCAGTCAGGAGACTTGGCGTTTCGACATCGTGCATCCCGACGGGCCGATCGGTGCGATCCTGCGCCGCTCGCCGAAGGGCTATGGCGCAGCGCCGACACGCGCGGCGGGTCTTGCCGCCGAAGCGCAGTTGATGCAGCTCGCCTATGAGGCGGGCGTGCCGTCGCCGCGCGTGATGCACGTGCTGACTCCGGACGAAGAGCTCGGCACCGGCTTCATCATGCAGCGCGTCGAGGGCGAGACCATTGCGCGAAAGATTCTGCGCGATGACGAATACGCGGCGGCGCGGCCCCATCTCGCGCGGCAAATCGGTGGCGTGCTCGCTGGCCTGCACAAGCTGTCTCAGGACAAATTGCCTGAGCTGCGCAGGCGGGGAGCGACCGAGGAGATCGACGAGTTCGAGCGCGATTATCGCAGCCTGAACTGGCCCAAGCCCGTATTCGAGCTGGCGCTCCGCTGGCTGCGCGACCACGATCCCGGCCCGTCCGCCGAGATCACGCTGGTGCACGGCGATTTCCGCAACGGCAATCTCATCATCGGCGCCGATGGCGTCCGCGCCGTACTGGACTGGGAGCTCGCCCATCTCGGCGATCCCATGGAGGATCTCGGCTGGGTCTGCGTCAACTCGTGGCGCTTCGGCGAGATCGACAAGCCCGTTGGCGGTTTTGGATCACGCGAGGACCTTTTCGCGGGCTACGAGGCCGCGGGGCGCAAATGCGATCCGGCGCGGGTCAAATTCTGGGAAGTGATGGGCACGCTGCGCTGGGGCATCATGTGCGGCGGCATGATGCAGCGGTTCCGCGAAGGCCCTGATCATTCCATGGAGCGCGCCATGATCGGTCGCCGTGCCTCCGAGACCGAGATCGATCTGCTGCGATTACTTGCACCGCGGGGAGGTTAGGCATGCAGGACGAACCAACACCGGTCGAGCTGACGAAATCAGTCGCCGATTTCCTCCGCAACGACATCACGCCGCTGATCTCCGGCCATCAGGCTTTCAAGCTGCGGGTCGCCATCAACATCCTCGACCTCGTCACGCGGCAGCTGACGCGGGAGGAGGGGAGCGACGCTGCGGAAGTGGATCGGTTGCGCGCGCTGCTCGGCATGGACGGCTCGGTCGCCGATCTCAACCGCGCGCTTGCTGAGCGCATCGCGAACAGCGAGGTCGATCTGGCAACGCCGGGGCTGGCCGAGCATTTGTGGGCGACCACGATGGACAAGCTGGCTGTGGATCAGCCGAACTATGCGTCGTACAAGCGAGAGCTGGGACGAGGCGGGTAAACGGCGCCTCATCCTCCGTCATTCCGGGGCGTCGCGTAGCGACGAGCCCGAAATCCATTTTTCCACCGTCACTGTCGCCCGATGGATTCCGGGTTCGCGCCCAAGTGGGCGTGCCACGGAATGACCGCTCAAAGCGCGGTCACTTCCCCACCCATTTCGGCGGCCGCTTCTCGGAGAACGCTTTCGGTCCCTCGATGTAATCCTGCGAGGCCACCATCGCCTTCACCGCCGGGTATTCGCGCTGCTCCTCGATCGCCTGCTCCAGCGAGACAGCAAGGCCCTTCTGGATGGTCTGCTTTGAGGCGCGGATCGACATCGGCGAGTTCTTGGTGATCATCTCGGCCCAGCGCAGCGCGCCGGCAAGCGCCTCGCCCTGCGGCACCACCTCGTTGACGAAGCCGAGCTCGAAGCCTTCCTTTGCGCCAACATGGCGCGCGGTGAGGATCATGCCCATGGCGCGCTTCAACCCGATCTGCCGCGGCAGGCGATGCAGGCCGCCGGCGAGGGCGGCAAGGCCGACGCGCGGCTCGGGCAGGGCGAAGGTCGCATTCTCCGAGGCGATGATCAGGTCGCAGGCCAGCGCGATCTCGAAGCCGCCGCCCATGGCAACGCCGTTCACCGCGGCGATGATCGGCTTGTCGCAGTCGAATCGCGCGGTGAGGCCGGCAAAGCCGCCCTTGTCCCAGCCGCGCTTGCCGCCCGCCGCCTGCCACTTCAGATCGTTGCCGGCGCAGAATGCCTTGTCGCCGGCGCCGGTGACGATCGCGACCCATTGTGCAGGGTCCGCGGAGAAATCGTCGAATACCTTCTGCAGCTCGAAATGCGCATCGGTGTGTAGCGCGTTGTAGACCTCGGGCCGCGACAGCGTGACGATCGTGATCGGTCCCTTGCGTTCCACCTTCGAAAACTTCAGCTCCATCGCGCGCTCCGGCATTTTCTCGTGAAGGAATATTGGCGTCATACTAGCGCGCACCGGCGCTTCGACACCATCGAATTGCGCGGGCACGCCTTGCGCTCCTTACACGCCGCGCCTTGCTTGACTTGTCCGCGCTCTTCTCACCTTAATCGCGCGAAGCAGAAATACGCCTAGCGCCTTAACGCAAAACGATAAAATCATCCGGGAGAGAACCGTGGATTTCTCACTGCCTGCCGATCTCGTCGCCTATCTCGGAGAGCTCGATCGTTTCATCGAGAGCGAGATCAAGCCGCTGGAAGCGGCCGACGACAACATCCGCTTCTTCGATCATCGCCGGGAATGGGCGCGCACCGATTTCGAGAATGGCGGCTTGCCGCGCCATGAATGGGAGGCGCTGCTGCGCAAGGCAAAGGATCTTGCCGATGCGGCGGGCCATTTGCGCTTTGCGGTGTCGAAGCAATATGGGGGCAAGGACGGCTCCAACCTCTGGATGGCCGTGATCCGCGAGCATTTTGCCGCAAAGGGTCTTGGCCTGCACAACGACCTCCAGAACGAGCATTCCATCGTCGGTAATTTTCCGGTTGCCACAATGCTCGACCGCTATGGCCGGGACGACCAGAAGGCGATGATCGACGGCTCGATCAAGGGCAAGTACCGCATCACCTTTGGCCTCACCGAGCCCAATCACGGCTCGGACGCCACGCACATGGAGACGCGCGCGGTGCCGGCGACTCGCGATAACGTCAAGGGCTGGATCATCAACGGCGAGAAGATGTGGACCACCGGCATGCACGTCGCCACGCATTGCGCGCTGTTCGCGCGCACCAGCGGCAATGACGGCGATGCCCGCGGCATCACCTGCTTCCTGGTGCCGGCCAAGAGCGACGGCGTCAAGGTCGAGGAGTACATGTGGACCTTCAACATGCCGACCGACCATCCCCGCGTCAGCTTTACCGACGTGTTCGTGCCGGAAGACGCGCTGTTCGGCGAGGTCGGCCGCGGCCTGTCGCTGGCACAATGCTTCGTGCACCAGAACCGCATCCGCCAGGCCGCGAGCTCGCTGGGCGCCGCCGTCTACTGTATCAACGAAAGCGTCAAATACGCGCGCGAGCGAAAGCCGTTCGGCAAGGCGCTGGCCGAGAACCAGGCGATCCAGTTCCCGCTGGTGGAGCTTGCCACCCAGGCCGAGATGTTGCGCCTGCTGATCCGCAAGACCGCATGGGAGATGGATAAGCTCACCGAGGAGCAGATCGAGCGCACGCTCTCCGACCGCGTCTCCATGTGCAACTATTGGGCAAACCGCCTCTGCTGCGAATCCGCCGACCGCGCCATGCAGGTCCACGGCGGCATGGGCTATTCAAGGCACAAGCCGTTCGAGCACATCTACCGCCACCACCGCCGCTACCGCATCACCGAGGGCAGCGAGGAGATCCAGATCCGGAAGGTGGCGGGGTTCCTGTTCGGGTATATGGGGCCGGGGAAGCATTAGTTGTCGTTGCGAAGCGCGCTTGTCGTAGGGTGGGCAAAGCGGAGCGTGCCCACCATTCTTCGGTTATCGTAGCGAGATGGTGGGCACGGCGCTGTGCGCCTTTGCCCACCCTACGAGACCACGCGATCAATTCACCCTTCTATCCTTCCCCGCCCAATAGGGCTCCCGCAACTGCCGCCGCAAAATCTTGCCGCTCGGATTCCTCGGCAGGGCCGGCAGAAACTCCACGCTCTTCGGCGTCTTGAACCCGGCGATGCGCTCGCGGGTGAAGTTGATGATGTCGGTGGCGGTCGCCTGCTTGCCAGGCTTCATCACCACCACGGCCTTCACCGCCTCGCCCCATTTCTCGTCGGGGATTCCGATCACGGCGGCTTCCGCGACGTCAGGATGATCGCACAGCGCGCTCTCGACCTCGGCTGGATAGATGTTCTCGCCGCCGGAGATGATCATGTCCTTGATGCGGTCGTGGATGTAGAGATATCCGTCCTCGTCCATGTAGCCGGCGTCGCCGGTGCGCAGCCAACCGTCGCCGCGCAGCGTCGAGGCGGTCGCTTCCGGCAAATTCCAGTAGCCCGCCATGTTCGAGCCCGAGCGCGTCGCGATCTCGCCGACCTCGCGCGGCGGCAGCGGCTTGCCGTCAACGTCCAGGATTGCGATCTCGACGCCCGGCAGCGCCTTGCCGGCCGAGCGCATCCGCTCCAGCCCCTCGACGTGATCTTCCGGCGGTAGCGCGACGATGGTGCCGGTCGTCTCGGTCATGCCGTACATCTGCACGAAACCGCACTTGAAGACCTCGATGCACTCCTTCAGCAGCGCCGCCGGAATCGGCGAGGCGCCGTACAGCATGTATTTCAATCGCGAGAAATCGACCGTCCTGGCGCGCGGCTGCCGCACCACGAACTGCATCGCCGCGGGCACCATGAACAGCTTCGTGATGCCGGACTGCTCGAAGAAATCGAGCACCTTGGTCGGATCGAACTCGCGCGCGATGACGCCGCGGGCGCCGTGATAGAGCCCCATCACGCCCCAGCCGGAGCCGCCGATATGGAAGATCGGCATCGCGACCAGAGACACGTCCTCGGTCGACCACCGGTTCCACTCCGGCTTGTCCGCGGCGTTGCCGGTCTGAACGAGGTTGAGGAAGTTCGCGTGGCTCAGCATCGCGCCCTTCGGCTTGCCGGTGGTGCCGGAAGTGTAGAGCTGGATCGCGATGTCCCCGGTAGCGATCGGCACCTTCGGGTCGTCTCCGCTCTGCGCGTCGCGCCACGCCGTAAAATCCTGCCATTCCGGCGCACCGCCCTCGGTGGTGATGACAGTGCGCACGCTCGGCAACTGATCCTTGATCTGGCGGACCTGCGTGATGAATTCCGGCCCGACGAACAGCACCGGCGCCTTGCAGTCGCCCACGATGAAGGCGACCTCGGGCCCCGCGAGCCGCCAGTTCACCGGCGCCATCACGACGCCGGCCTTCATCGCGCCCATCAGCAATTCGAAATAGAGATCGCTGTTCTTGCCGAGATAAGCGATGCGGTCGCCCTTCTTCACGCCCATCGCGAGGAGCGCGTTCGCGACCTTGTTGGTCTTGATATCGAACTCGGCAAAGCTGGTGACGCGGCCTTCGAACTCGTAGGCCGTGGCGTTGCCGCGGCTCCTGGCGCGCTCGCGCACCATGTCGGCGAGATCAGTCAATGGCTGTGTGGTGGACATGTCTCTCCCGTGGCGTTTGTTTTTATGCCCGGGAGTGTGGCGTCATCCCCGGGTGAAGACAAGATGGCCCCGTTGTCGTCCCGGACAAGCGCGCCCCAAGCGCGCGCAGATCCGGGGCGATAGCGGCGGACGCATCACCCCCGCTTCGCCCGGTCCTTCTCGTTCTGCGCCATGATGCTTTCGCGCGCAGTCTTCCAGTCGTCGTCGCTCCAGTCGCGGAGCTGGTAGAAATTGCCGCCCATGGCGAGCGCCTGCGCGCCGTCCATGGCGATGGTCTCGCCATTGATCCAGTCGCAGCCGCCGGAAATCAGGAACACCGCGAGGTTCTGCAATTCCTCCATGGTGCCGACGCGGCCCATCGGGTTCATCGCCTTGGTGCGCGCGCCGGCCTCGTCGCCCGGCTTGATGCGCTTGCTCATGCCCTCAGTCGGGATCTCGCCCGGCGCGATGGTGTTGAGGCGGATGCCGTAGCGGCCCCATTCGGTCGCGAGCGACATCGTCATGGCGTGGATCGCCGACTTGCTCATCGCCGACGGCACCACGTAGGGCGAGCCGTTGCGGACCCAGGTCACGGTGATCGAGACGACGTTGCCGGGCTGCTTCAGCGCGATCCAGCGCTTGCCGATCGCCTGAGTCACGTAGAACGTGCCGTGCATGACGATGTTGGCGACCGCGTCGAAGCCCTTCGGCGAAAGCTCCTCGCTGCGCGAGATGAAATTGCCTGCGGCGTTGTTGATGAGGTCGGTGAGGGGCGCGTCGCGAAAGATGGTCTCGACCATCTCCTCGACCGCGAGCGCATTGCGGATGTCGACGCCGTGGCTGGTGACGCGGCCGCCATACTGATCCATCAGCTCGGTCGCGGTCTCGTCGCAGACGATCTTGCGCCGACCGCAGATATGCACCTCGGCGCCGAGCTGGAGGAAACGCGCCGCCATCGACTTGCCGAGCCCGGTCCCGCCTCCGGTCACGAGAATGCGCCGTCCGGCCAGAAGATTTTCCTTGAACATCGCTGTTTCTCCCGTACGGATTGTCAGTTAATTGGTCGATTGACTAAATCCGGCCGCCGTCTTCCTGTAAAGCGGCACCGAACAAGAACAGGCAAGAACCAGGGGAGAATTCATCCATGGAAGAGCGCGTCTCGATCTCGATCTCGGAAGGCGTCGCCGACGTGCGTCTGGTGCGCGCGGACAAGATGAACGCGCTCGATCAGGCGATGTTCGAGGCCCTTGTCGCCGCAACCGAACGGCTTTCGAAGGAAAAAGGCGTGCGCGCCGTCGTTCTCTCCGGCGACGGCCGCGCCTTCTGCGCCGGTCTCGACATGGGGCGTTTTGCCGCCATGAAGGAGAAGGGCGGCAATGGAATTCCGGGTGGCGAAAATCGTGACCTCACCAAGCGCACGCATGGCCAGGCGAACTTTCCGCAACAGGCGGTGTGGGGCTGGCGCCAGCTCCCGGTTCCGGTGATCGCGGCCGTGCACGGCGTCGCCTTCGGCGGCGGCTTCCAGCTCTCGCTCGGCGCCGACATGCGCTTCCTCAGCCCCGATGCGCGGATGTCGGTGATGGAGATCAAATGGGGCCTCGTCCCCGACATGGCGGGCACGCCGATCCTGGCGTCGCTGGTGCGCGACGACATTTTGCGCGATCTCACCTACACCGGCCGCATCTTCTCCGCGCAGGAGGCGATGAGTTATGGCCTCGCCACGCGCATCTGCGACGACCCGCGCGCCGCCGCGCTCGAAGCCGCGCGCGAGATCGCCGGCAAGAGCCCCGACGCAATCCGCGCCGCCAAGCGCCTGCTCAATAATCTCTCGGTCGATCCCGGTCCCGCATTGCTGGCCGAGTCCGTCGAGCAACAGAAGCTGATTGGAAGTGCGAACCAGACGGAAGCGGTGCGTTCCAATCTGGAGAAGCGCGCGGCGAAGTATGTGGATTAGCCTTTCGTCATTCCGGGATGCGCCTTAGGCGCAGGCCCGGAATCCATCGAGCCTCATCATCCGCTGTGAAATGGATTCCGGGTTCGATGCTTCGCATCGCCCCGGAATGACAAGCCCAACAACAAAGAAAAAACAAATGAGCGAAACGTCCCCATTCCTCGGCATCGTCTCCGGCGAGCGCCGCCGTTCCCATGCGGAAGTCGCCACCCGCGCCGACCGTATCGCCTCCGGCCTCGCCAAAATCGGCGTCGGGCAAGGCGATTGCGTTTGCATGCTGATGCGCAACGACATCGCATTCCTGGAAGCGGCCTACGCCGCGATGCGGCTCGGAGCCTACGGCGTGCCGATCAACTGGCACTTCAAGCCGGAGGAGATCAACTACATCCTCGGCGACACCGGCACCTCCGTGCTGATCGGACATGCCGACATGCTGCACGCCTTGCGCGACGTGATTCCGAAGGGCGTCACCGTGCTCAGCGTCCCAACGCCGCCGGAGATTCTGTCGAACTACAAGGTCGATGCCGATCATTTGACAACGCCAGATTTTGCGATCGATTTCGAAACCTGGCTCGTGCAGCACCAGCCCTATGACGGCCCGGTCGTGCCACAGCCCATGAACATGATCTACACCTCGGGCACGACAGGCCATCCCAAGGGCGTGCGGCGCAATGCACCGACGCCGGCGCAGCAGGCCGCTGGCGAGCGCATGCGCGCGATGATCTACGGGCTGAAACCCGGCGCCCGCGCGATCCTGCCCGGGCCGCTCTATCATTCCGCGCCGAACTCGTTCGGCATCCGCGCCGGCAAGCTTGGCGGCGTCCTGGTGCTGATGCCGCGTTTCGAGCCCGAAGAGTTTCTTGAACTGATCGAGCGGTACAAGATCGACACCATCTTCATGGTGCCGACCATGTTCATTCGCCTGATGAAACTGCCGGAGGCGGTGCGCAGGAAATACGACGTCTCCTCGCTCCGCCACATCATCCACGCCGCCGCGCCCTGTCCGGCGGACGTCAAGCGCGCCATGATCGAGTGGTGGGGGCCTGTGATCTACGAATTCTACGGCTCGACTGAATCCAGTGCGGTCACTTTCGCGACCTCCGAGGACGCGTTGAGGAAGCCCGGCACGGTCGGCAGGATTTCGCCCGGCGCCGAGTTGCGCTTCGTCGGCGAGGACGGAAGCTTGCTTGATGTCGGCGAGATCGGCGAGATCTATTCTCGCATGGCCGAGATGGCGGACTTCACCTATCACAACAAGCCGGAGAAGCGCGCCGAGATCGATCGCGACGGTTTCATCACCTCAGGTGATGTCGGTTACATCGACGCAGACGGCTATGTCTTCATCTGCGACCGCAAGCGCGACATGGTGATCTCGGGCGGCGTCAACATCTATCCGGCCGAGATCGAATCCGTGCTGCACGCCGTTCCCGGCGTGCATGATTGCGCCGTGTTCGGCATCCCCGATGCCGAGTTCGGCGAGGCGCTGATGGCGGTCGTCGAGCCGCAGCCGGGCGTCACGCTCGATGCCGCCGATGTCCGTGTGCGGTTGAAGACCTCGCTGGCCGACTACAAGGTGCCAAAGCATATCGAGATCCGCAACGGTTTGCCGCGCGAAGACTCCGGCAAGATCTTCAAGCGCCGCCTGCGCGATCCCTATTGGGAGCAGGCGGGACGGAAGATCTGAAGAATTTGTAGGGTGGGCAAAGCGGAGCGTGCCCACCATGATCATCGAGTTGCTGATGGTGGGCACGGCGCTACGCGCCTTTGCCCACCCTACGAGGGAAACGACAGGGAAACATCCGTCATGACCGACACTGCCAACGAAGTCCTCTACACAGTCGCCGACCACATCGCGACCATCACCCTCAATGCGCCGGAGCGCATGAACACGATCTCCGGGCCGATGCTGAACGATCTGGCGCGGCTATTGACCGAGGCCAACGAGGACAAGAACGTCCGCGTCGTCATTCTCACCGGCAAGGGGCGGGCGTTTTGCGCCGGTCTCGACCTCCGTAAGGAGCGCGACGGCAACGGCCTCAGCGCCGCGTCGTCACCGACCACGATCAATTTGCGCAACACGCCGCCGACGGTGTTGCAGGCGATGGACAAGCCGACCATCTGCGCCGTCAACGGCGGCGCGGCCGGCTATGGCATGGACACCGCGCTCGGCTGCGACATCCGCATCATGGCGGAATCCTCCAAGCTCGCCGCCGCCTTTGTCAAGCGCGGCGTCGTGCCGGAATCCGGTGGCACCTGGCTGCTGCCGCGCATGCTCGGCTGGGCCAAGGCCTCCGAGCTGATCTTCACCGGCCGGACGCTGAGCGCGCGCGAATGCCTCGACTGGGGCCTCGCCAACGAGGTCGTACCGGACGCCGGGCTGATGAACCGCGCCACCGCGATCGCCCGCGAGATCGCCGCCAACGCGCCGCTCGCCGTGCAGGCCTCCAAGCGCATGATGCGGATGGGCCTGAACGAAAACTTCTCGGACCACGTCCACCACGTCTATCTCCAACTGCTGCCGCTGTTCAAGACGCAGGACATGGCCGAGGGCATGAAGGCCTTCATGGAGAAGCGCGAGCCGAAGTTCGAGGGCCGTTGATACGGCGAGGCTAAGCCAGCTCTCCGCCAACGAACAGCAGGAACGAGCGGCCCAGCACCTTGTAAGTACTTTCGAACTCGAACCGTGCGCCGGATGCGCCGTTGGCGACATTGGTGTCGAGCAACAGCGACCAGCACGGACCCGCCGTCGTGTGCGGCAGCTTGAAATCGACCTCGCCCTCGTAGCTGTTGAGGATGATCAGCACGCTGTCGTCCTCGCCGCGGCGCGGGATCGCGGTCTTTCGTGCGCGGCCGTCGAGCACGACGCCGAAGCACTTTTGCCAGCCGTTCTCCCAATCGGCGCTCGTCATCTCGCCGCCGTTGGCGTTGACCCAGACGACATCGCGGATGTCGAGCTGCGTATCGTGAGCGCCGGTGAGGAAGCGGCTGCGGCGCAGGATCGGGTAGTCGCGCCGGAGCTGGATCACGCGCTTGGTGAAGGCGAGCAGCGCCTGCGCATCGTCGCCCATGGTCCAGTCGAACCAGGAGATGTCGCTGTCCTGGCAATAGGCGTTGTTGTTGCCCTGCTGCGTGCGGCCGAATTCGTCGCCGCCGAGCAGCATCGGCGTTCCCTGCGAGAGCAGTAGCGTCGCGAGCATGTTGCGCTTCTGCCGTTCGCGCAGCGCCATGATCTCCTTGTCGTCGGTCGGGCCCTCGGCGCCGCAATTCCACGAGAGGTTATTGGAATTACCGTCCTTGTTGTTTTCGCCATTGGCGTCGTTGTGCTTGTCGTTGTAACTCGCCCAGTCGTTCAGCGTGAAACCGTCGTGGGCGGTGATGAAATTGACGCTTGCCCATGAGCGGCGGCCGCCCCAGCGGTTGAAGATGTCGCCGGAGCCGAGCAGTCGCGCGGCGAGCGCGGAGGGCGGAGCCTCGCCGCGCCAATAGTCGCGCACGATGTCGCGATACTTGTCGTTCCACTCCGCCCAGCCCGGCGGGAAGCCGCCTACCTGGTAGCCGCCGGGACCGCAATCCCAGGGCTCGGCGATCAGCTTCACGGTCGCCAGCAGCGGATCCTGGTCCATCGCCTTCAGGAAGCCGCTCTGCTCGTCGAAGCCGTAGACCTCGCGGGCGAGAATGGTGCCGAGGTCGAAGCGGAAGCCGTCGATATGCATGTGGCCGGCCCAGTAGCGCAAGCTATCCATCACCATCTGGATCACGCGGGGATGCGACAGGTTGACGGTGTTTCCGGTGCCGGTGTCGTTGATGTAGAAGCGCCGCCGGTCGGGCAGCAGCCGGTAGTAGCTCGCATTGTCGATGCCCTTGAAGGACAGCGTCGGGCCGAGCTCGTTGCCCTCGGCGGTGTGGTTGTAGACGACGTCGAGGATCACCTCGAGTCCGGCGCCGTGCAGCTTCGACACCATCTCCTTGAACTCGCGCAAGGAGTTCGGCACGTCGGAGGCGTAGCGCGGGTCCGGCGCGAAGAAACCGATGGTGTTGTAGCCCCAGTAATTGAC
>LNAP01004142.1_pt1 | contig 13553 bp, 8 predicted proteins | sample 602601 | NCBI WGS metagenome assembly LNAP01 (sample SAMN02440304, study PRJNA202911) | soil metagenome | biome: Subtropical and temperate rainforests or woodlands; isolation source: soil samples (1 kg each in a 20% v/v slurry with milli Q water) were... ...
TGCGTCGCCTTCAGCGGCCAGACCGTGGTGCGCAACCTGAGCCTGGATGTGCGCCCCGGCGAGTGCCTGGCACTGGTGGGCGAGTCGGGCTCGGGCAAGTCGGTGACCGCCCATTCGATCCTGCAATTGCTGCCCCAGGCCGGTACCGCGAGCAGCGGCTCGGTGCGTTACCGTGGTCAAGAGTTGATCGGCGCCGGGCCCAGCACCCTGCAAAAACTGCGCGGCAACCGCATCGCGATGATCTTCCAGGAGCCGATGACCTCCCTGAACCCCCTGCACAGCATCCAAAAGCAGATCGGCGAAACCCTGCTGCTGCACAAGGGCCTCGCCGGCAAGGCGGCCCAGGCTCGTATCCTCGAACTGCTGGACCTGGTGGGCATCCGTAACCCCCAGGAGCGTCTCAAGTCCTACCCCCATCAGTTGTCGGGCGGGCAGCGCCAGCGGGTGATGATTGCCATGGCCCTGGCGTGCGAGCCGGAATTGCTGATCGCCGACGAACCAACCACCGCGCTGGATGTGACGGTGCAGCGCAAGATCCTGCAGTTGCTCAAATCCTTGCAGCAACGCCTGGGCATGTCCTTGCTGTTGATCAGCCATGACCTCAACCTGGTGCGCAGCATTGCCCAGCGCGTGTGCGTGATGCAGGCCGGGGAAATTGTCGAGCAGGCCGACTGCCAAACCCTGTTCAATGCCCCGCAACATCCCTACAGCCGCCTGCTGCTGGATGCCGAACCGGTCGGTACCGCGCTGTGCCAGGATCAGCGCGAGACGGTGTTGCAGGTCGCCGGCCTGAGTGTGCGCTTCCCCATCGGTGGCGGGCTGTTCCGGCGCAAGCAGTACCTGCAGGCGGTGGACGGCATCAGCCTGGACCTGCAACGGGGCAAGACCCTGGGAATCGTCGGCGAGTCCGGCTCCGGCAAGTCCACCCTGGGCCAGGCGATCCTGCGTCTGCTCGACTCCAGCGGCAGCATCCGCTTCCAGGGCGAGGCCCTCGACAACCTCAGCCAGAAACAGATGCGCCCGTGGCGCAAGCAGATGCAGGTGGTATTCCAGGACCCCTACGGCAGCCTCAGCCCGCGCATGTCGGTACAGCAGATCATCAGCGAAGGCCTGGAAGTACACGCGCCATGCAGCCCACAGGAGTGTGACGCCCAGGTGATCAAAGTGCTGCAGGATGTGGGGCTCGACCCGGCCAGCCGTCACCGCTACCCCCACGAATTTTCCGGCGGCCAGCGCCAACGCATAGCCATCGCCCGCGCCCTGGTGCTGCGCCCGGCCTTGATGCTGCTGGACGAGCCGACTTCGGCCCTGGACCGCACCGTGCAAAAACAAGTGGTGGCGCTGCTGCGTGAACTGCAGGAAAAATACGCCCTGACCTACCTGTTTATCAGCCATGACCTGGCCGTGGTACGGGCCATGGCCCACGATATGATCGTGATCAAGGATGGCCAGGTGGTTGAGCGCGGGCCATGCGCTGACGTCTTTGCCGCGCCACAGCACCCCTACACTCAAGAGCTGCTTGCTGCCGCGCACGCTCCCCTGTAGGAGCAGGCTCCTACCATTGAACTCATCCTTTATTTTTGGCGCCCCGACCATGAACACCACCGAAAGCCTCAAGGACTACCCGCACGTTCGCGGCCTGGCGATCCAGTCCCTGTTCGAGATCATCGAGCAGTCCAGCGAAGGCACGGTGATTGTCGACCGCGACGCCAACATCGTGTGGATGAACGAGCGCTACGCCAAGCGCTTCGGCCTGAAAAGCGCCGACCAGGCCATCGGCCAACCTTGCGAGCAGGTGATCTCCAACAGCCTGTTACGCCAGGTGGTGCGCAGTGACCAGCCGATCCTCCTGGATATCCAGGACACGCCCAAAGGCCCGTTGGTGGTGATGCGCCTGCCGATCCACGACGATGCCGGCAAGGTCATCGGCGCCATCGGCTTTGCCCTGTTCGATGAGTTGCGCAACCTCTCGCCGATGATCGAGCGCTACCTGAGCATGCAACAGGAACTGGCTTCGACCCGTTCGCTGCTGCGCTCACGCCAGAGCAAGTACAACTTCGCACACTTTATCGGCACCAGCGCTGCCAGCCTCGAGGTCAAGCGCCGGGCGCGGCGCAGCGCGAGTGCCGAGTCGCCGGTGTTGCTGCTGGGCGAGACCGGCACCGGCAAGGAGCTGCTGGCCCAGGCCATCCATGGTGCGTCACCCCGAGCCAACAAAGCGTTTGTCAGCATCAACAGCGCCGCCATCCCCCATGACCTTCTGGAAGCCGAGTTCTTCGGCACCGCGCCCGGCGCCTTCACCGGCGCCGACCGCAAGGGCCGCCCCGGCAAATTGCAAATCGCCCAGGGCGGGACGTTGTTTCTCGATGAGATCGGCGACATGCCATTGCCCCTGCAAAGCAAACTGCTGCGGGTGCTACAGGAGAAAGAATTTGAGCCGGTGGGCTCCAACGAGATGATCCACAGCGACGTGCGGGTGATTGCCGCGACCTCCAACGACCTGGAAGCGGCGATCAAGCGTGGCGAGTTTCGCGCTGACTTGTATTACCGCCTCAACGTGTTGCCGATCCAGGTCCCGCCCCTGCGCGAACGCCTGGACGATATCCCGGCGTTGAGTGAAGCAATCCTCGAAGAACTGCGCAGCCAGCATGAGCTGGACCGCGAAGCCCTGGCACTGCTGGCCCGGCATGCCTGGCCGGGGAATATCCGCGAGCTGCGCAACGTGCTGGAGCGCGCCGCGTTGCTCAGTGATGATCTGGTGTTGGATGCGCAGGAGATTCGTGCGGCGATCGGCACCTTCAGCCCGGTGGAGCGCAGCGCTGTGGCGCCCGTAGAGGTCGAAACCTTCAGCGTGGCGCGGGAGCGGTTTGACCGGCAGTTGATTGGTGCGGCGTTGCGCCAATGCGGGGGCAATGTGATCGAGGCCGCCAAGCAATTGGGGCTCGGGCGCTCGACGCTGTACAAGAAGATGGTGGCGCTGGGCATCGAGCAATCTCAATAAAGAGACATAAATCTCACAACAAAGACACCTCCATGTGGGAGCGGGCTCGCCCGCGAATGCGGTCTATCAGCAACAAAATCATTGCCTGACACAGCGCTTTCGCGAGCAAGCCCGCTCCCACATTGGAATTTCATCTGTCTTGAAATAGAGACTCAGCATGAAAACCACAGCTCAGAAATTATAAATATCCATATATATCAATAAGTTACAAACTTGGCACGCTTCCCGCTATAGCCCCTTCCTACAGCTACACCCCACAACAATAACAATCCGATGGAGACACACCATGAGTGTGATCATTGCCCTGGCGGCGCTCGCGCTGCTGATGCTGGCTGCCTACCGTGGCTATAGCGTCATCCTGTTTGCCCCTATCGCCGCCCTCGGCGCGGTGTTGCTCACTGACCCTTCCGCCGTTGCCCCAGCCTTTACTGGGGTGTTCATGGAAAAAATGGTCGGCTTTATCAAACTGTATTTCCCGGTGTTCCTGCTCGGCGCGGTGTTCGGCAAGCTGATCGAGCTGTCAGGCTTTTCGCGCTCGATTGTCGCGGCCGCCATCCGCTTGCTCGGCACTCGCCAGGCGATGCTGGTGATCGTGCTGGTGTGTGCCTTGCTGACCTACGGCGGCGTGTCGCTGTTTGTGGTGGTGTTTGCGGTGTACCCGTTCGCCGCCGAGATGTTCCGCCAGAGCAATATCCCCAAGCGTCTGATCCCGGCGACCATTGCCCTGGGCGCGTTCTCGTTCACCATGGACGCCCTGCCCGGCACGCCGCAGATTCAGAACATCATCCCCAGCACCTTTTTCAACACCACCGCCTGGGCTGCGCCCTGGCTGGGCGTGATCGGCACGATCTTTGTGTTCTGCGCCGGCATGCTGTACCTGGCGCGCCAGCGCAACAAGGCCCAGCGTGCCGGTGAAGGCTATGGCACCGACTTGCGCAACGAGCCGGAAACCGCCGAAGACCTGAGCCTGCCCAACCCGTGGATCGCCCTGTCGCCGCTGATTCTGGTGGGGGTGATGAACCTGCTGTTCACCCACTGGATCCCGCAGTGGTACGGCAAGACCCACAGCCTCGCCCTGCCGGGCATGAGCGCACCGGTGACCACCGAAATCGCCAAGCTCACCGCGATCTGGGCGGTGCAGGCGGCCTTGCTGGTGGGGATCATCATGGTCCTGGTGTTCGGCTTCCAGGCGATCAAGAGCAAGCTGGCCGAAGGCAGTAAAAGCGCAGTCAGCGGCGCGCTGCTGGCGGCGATGAACACCGCTTCGGAATACGGCTTCGGCGCGGTCATCGCCTCGTTGCCAGGCTTCCTGGTGCTGGCGGACTGGCTCAAGGGCATCCCCAACCCGCTGGTCAATGAAGCGATTACCGTGACCCTGCTGGCCGGCATCACCGGCTCGGCGTCCGGCGGCATGAGCATCGCCCTGGCGGCCATGTCCGAGAGCTTTATTTCCGCGGCCCATGCCGCCAATATCCCCCTGGAAGTGCTGCACCGGGTCGCGGCCATGGCCAGCGGCGGCATGGACACCCTGCCGCACAACGGCGCGGTCATCACCCTGTTGGCGGTCACCGGGCTGACCCACCGCGAAGCCTACAAGGATATTTTCGGCATCACGATCATCAAGACCCTCGCGGTGTTCGTGGTGATCGGTACTTTCTACGCCACCGGCATTGTGTGAGGTTTTCATGACGACATTGAACGGCAAGACCGCCCTGGTCACCGGCTCCACCAGCGGCATCGGCCTGGGGATTGCCCTGAGCCTGGCCAAGGCCGGCGCCAATCTGATCCTCAACGGGTTCGGCGATGCCAGCGCGGTGATCGCCCAGGTGCAAGCCTTCGGCGGCAAAGTCGGCCATCACCCGGCGGATGTCAGTGACCCGGCGCAAATCGCCGAGATGGTCGCCTACGCCGAGCGCGAGTTCGGCGGCATCGACATCCTGGTGAACAACGCGGGCATTCAGCATGTAGCGGCAGTGGAAGACTTCCCGGTGGAGCGCTGGGACTCGATCATCGCGATCAACCTGTCGTCGGTGTTCCACAGCACGCGCCTGAGCCTGCCGGGCATGAAGGCCAGGGGCTGGGGGCGGATCGTCAATATCGCCTCGGTACACGGCCAGGTCGGCTCGGTCGGCAAGGCCGCGTACGTAGCGGCCAAGCACGGGGTGATCGGCCTGACCAAAGTGGTCGGCCTAGAAACCGCCACCAGCAATGTGACCTGCAATGCCATCTGCCCCGGCTGGGTCCTGACCCCGCTGGTGCAAAAGCAGATCGACGATCGCATCGCTGCAGGCGTAAACCCGCAACAGGCCCAGCATGATCTGCTGGCCGAGAAGCAGCCCTCCCTGGAGTTCGTCACCCCACCGCAACTGGGTGAACTGGTACTGTTCCTCTGCAGCGAAGCCGGCAGCCAGGTGCGTGGCGCGGCGTGGAATATTGATGGTGGGTGGTTGGCCCAGTAACCCAAACATCGCAAATCCCCTGTAGGCGCAGGCAAGCCAGCGCCTACAGTTTGGATGTGTGGTGCCTGGCAGATTTCATACAAAAACAAGAGAGTGCGCCATGTCCGATATCCTCTGGCAACCCAGCCCGGAACGCATCCACACCACCCGGATGGACCAGTTCCGGCGCTTTATCAATGATCGCCACGCCTTGCAGATCAACGATTACCCCACCCTGCACCAATGGAGCATCGACCAGCGCCCGGATTTCTGGGCGGCGATTGTCGAGTTCTTCGACGTGCAGTTTCGTACGCCACCCAGCACCGTGCTGGTGGAAGGCACGCCGATGCCCAGCGCCCAGTGGTTTCCCGGCGCCACCCTGAACTTTGCCGAGCACCTGCTGCGCCGCCGCGATGACCACCCCGCCGTGGTCGCCATCGGCGAAGACGGCCAGCGCGAACAACTGAGCTATGCCGAACTGGCGCGCCACGTCGCCGGCCTGCAACGCAGCCTGCAAGCGGCGGGCGTGGGCCTGGGTGATCGGGTGGCGGCGTGCATGCCCAATACCTGGCAAACCCTGGTGGGCATGCTTGCCACTACCAGCCTCGGGGCGATCTGGTCGTGTTCCTCGCCGGACTTCGGCACCCAAGGGGTGATCGACCGCTTCGGCCAGATCGAGCCCAAGGTGCTGATCACCTGCGCCGGTTATCGCTATGCCGGCAAGCTGATCGACCAGAGCGCCAAGCTCAATGAAATCCTCGACCGCCTGCCGTCCCTGCAACAGTTGATCATCGTGCCCTACGCCCGGCCCGAGGCGCGCGTCGAGGATTACCCGACCCAGGCCAACGTCGCCCTGTGGGATGACTTCTACCGCCCCGGCGGCGAACCGCAGTTTGTCGCCGTGCCCTTCGACCATCCGCTGTACATCCTCTACTCCAGCGGCACCACCGGCGTGCCCAAATGCATCATCCACGGTACCGGCGGCGTGCTGCTGACTCACCTCAAGGAACATGGCCTGCACGCCGACCTGTCACGCGACGACTGCCTGTTTTACTACACCACCTGCGGCTGGATGATGTGGAACTGGCTGGTCTCGGTCCTGGCCATCGGCGCCACGGTAGTGCTGTACGACGGCTCACCGTTTCATCCGGGGCCGGAGCGTCTGATTGACCTGATCGACCAGGAGCGCATCAGCGTGTTCGGCACCAGCCCGAAATTCCTCGCTACCCTGGAAAAGGCCGGCCTGCAACCGCGTCGCAGCCATGACCTGGGCAGCCTCAAGTGCCTGATCTCGACCGGCTCGCCACTGTCGCCCCAGAGCTACGACTACGTGTACCGCGACATCAAACAGGAGCTGTGCCTGTCGTCGATGTCGGGCGGTACCGATATCGTCTCCTGCTTTGTCATCGGCAACCCGGTGCTGCCGGTACGGCGCGGCGAAATGCAGTGCAAGAGCCTGGCGATGGCCATCGAAGTGTGGGACGACCAGGGCCGGGCGCTGGTCGGTGAAAAAGGCGAACTGGTGTGCACCCGGCACTTCCCGGCCATGCCCATTGGCCTGTGGAATGACCCACAGGGGGAAAAACTGCGCGCCTCGTATTTCAGCCAGTTCCCCGGCGTCTGGGCCCAGGGCGACTATGCCGAGCAGCGCGCCAATGGCAGCCCGCTGATCCATGGCCGTTCGGATGCAGTGCTCAACCCCGGCGGCGTGCGCATCGGTACCGCGGAAATCTACCGCCAGGTGGAAAAAGTCACCCAGGTCCTGGAAAGCCTGGCCATCGGCCAACGCTGGCAGGACGACGTGCGTGTGGTGCTGTTTGTGCGCCTCAATGACGGCGAACACCTGGACGCCGCGCTTGAGCAGCAGATCCGCGAGGTGATCCGCGCCAACACCACGCCGCGCCATGTGCCGGCAAAGATCCTCAGGGTCAGCGACATCCCGCGCACCATCAGCGGCAAGATCGTCGAGTTGGCGGTAAGAAATGTCGTGCATGGCGAACCGGTGAAAAACACCGATGCCCTGGCCAACCCCGAAGCCCTGGAGCAGTTTCGCGACCGCCCTGAGCTGGCATAAAGGATGAAAGGTTTCAGCGCCCACACACTCATTTGAAGATAAACCCCTCAAGCATGCTATTTTTCGAGGGGTAGGCAGCCGTTTCCGCAGCACGGGATAATCGGCCTCTGTCATTCTTCAAGCGTTACGCGCGGGACACTTACACATGAACGGATCACCCACCGGCAGCCAGGCCGCGGCCCTGATCGCACGGCTGGACTGGGCCACAAGCCCCCTCGGTGATGCCAGCCATTGGCCACAAAGCCTGCGCACGGCAGTCGATATCGTCATCCACTCACCGATGCCGATGCTGTTGCTGTGGGGCGACGAACTCACGCAGATCTACAACGATGGCTTCGCCCTGCTGGCCGGCAACAAGCACCCCCAGGCCTTCGGCCAGCCGACCCACCGGGTCTGGCCGGAGATGCAACACTTCACCGCCCCGATCTACAGCGCCGTACTGGCCGGCCAGGTGCGCACCTTCAGCGAGCAGCGTTTTATCCTGCAGCGCAATCACCGTGATACGGAAATCTGGCTGGACCTGACCTACAGCCCGATCCGCGACGAACGCGGCCAGGTCGCCGGGGTCCTGGTGACGGCGATTGAAACCAACGAGCGCCGGCAACTCGCCCAGGAGCTGCAACAACGCTCCGAGGCCAGCCTCAAGGCCCAGCACGATACCGAGCAACGCTTGCAACTGGCCCTGGCCGCCACCGATGCAGTGGGCACCTGGGACTGGGATATCAGCGAAGACCGCTTTATTGCCGACAGCCATTTTGCCCAACTGCATGGGGTTGATCCGGCTAAAGCCCGGCAGTTGCCCATCAGTGATTACCTGCAAGGCGTGCACCCGGAAGACCGTGGCATGGTGGCCCGCAGCATCAAGCATTGCATCAGCCATGGCTCCGAGTACGCCGAGGAATATCGCCTGCTCCAGGCCGACGGCCAGGTGCGCTGGGTGTTTGCCCGTGGCCGCTGCTACAAGGATCACCACGGCCGGCCGACGCGCTTTCTCGGGGCGGCCCTGGACCTGACCGAACGCAAGCACACCGAGCAAGCCCTGCGCCAGAGCCAGACCGAGCTGCAGTTGATCATCAACGCGATGCCGGTGCTGATCGGTTATGTCGATCACGAAGAACGCTTTCGCCTGAACAACAGCGCCTACCTCGACTGGTATGGCCTGACCCCGCAAGAGCTGTATGGCAAGACCATCCGCGAAGTGATCGGCGCCGAGATCTATGCCGGGCGCGCCGATAAGATCGCCGCCGCACTCAAGGGCAAGGCCTGCAGCTTCATTACCGTCACCCCCCATCGCGATGGCCGGCCCCGGCATGCGCTGATGAAGTACCTGCCACGCTTCAGCGCCGATGGCTCGGTCAATGGTTTCTACATCTTTGTGATTGATGAGACCGAGCGCAAACTCACCGAGGAAGCCCTGCGCCACCTCAACGACAACCTCGAAGAACGCGTGGCCCAGCGTACCCAGGCCCTGGCCGAAGCCAACCAGCGCCTGCAAAACGAGATGTTCGAGCGCGAACGTGCCGAAGACGCGCTGCGCCATGCGCAAAAAATGGAAGCGGTCGGCCAGCTTACCGGTGGGATCGCCCATGACTTCAACAATATGCTCACCGGGATCATCGGCAGCCTGGACCTGATGCAGCGCTACATCGCCGCCGGCCGTAGCGATGAGATCGGCCGCTTCACCGACGCTGCGGTGTCCTCGGCCCATCGCGCCGCCGCCCTGACCCATCGCCTGCTGGCCTTCTCCCGGCGCCAGTCCCTGGACCGCCGGCCCCTGGACCCGAACCAGTTGGTCGCGTCCCTGGAAGACCTGTTCCGCCGTACCAAAGGCGCCCATATCGAACTGAAGGTGCAGCTGGGCAGCGATATCTGGCCGGTAAACACCGACGCCAGCCAACTGGAAAACGCCCTGCTCAACCTGGTGATCAACGCCCGCGATGCCATGCCTGATGGTGGGCTACTGAGCATCGAGACCGCCAACAGCTACCTCGACGGCACCGACATCACCACCCTGGAGCCGGTCAAGGCCGGCGACTACGTGATGCTCGGCGTGTGCGACAACGGCGCCGGCATGACCCCGAAAATCCTGGCCAAGGCCTTCGACCCGTTCTTTACCACCAAGCCCATCGGCCAGGGCACCGGCCTGGGGTTGTCGATGATCTATGGTTTTGCCCAGCAATCGGGCGGCCACGTCACGATCCACAGTGAACCGGGCCGGGGCACCTGCGTGCGCCTGTACCTGCCGCGCCTGCATGGCACCGCCCTGGAAAAAGTCCCGCCGCAGGTCCCCGTGGAAGCCCCTGTGGCGCTGGACGGCGAAGCCGTGGTGGTGGTCGAGGACGATGCGGCGGTGCGCATGCTGGTGGTCAACCTGCTGGATGAATTGGGCTACACCGCCCACCAGGCGGCCGACGCACGCGCAGCCCTGCCATTGCTGGAGTCTGACCTGCGGGTGGACTTGCTGGTGACCGATGTCGGCCTGCCCGGCATGAACGGCCGACAACTGGCGGAAATCGCCCGCCAGCACCGCCCTACACTCAAGGTGCTGTTCATGACCGGCTACGCCGAGACCGCCGCCGAGCGCCAGGGTTTTCTGGAGGACGGCATGGACATGGTGGCCAAGCCGTTTTCCATCGACCAGTTGGCCACGAAAATCCGCAGCATGATCGGCGTCAAAGGCCAAGTTGATGCATAATCCCGCGCCTTCAAGCCCGACCGTTGCAAGGTAACTGCCCGATGAAAGCCCAAGCCCGCCATATCCTGGTCAAGACCAGCGAAGAAGCCGAACAACTCAAGCAGCGTATTGCCAAGGGCGAAGCCTTTGATGTGCTGGCCAAGAAGTTCTCCATCTGCCCGTCCGGCAAGCGCGGCGGCGATCTGGGTGAAGTGCGGCCGGGGCAGATGGTCGGGGTGATTGATGCGGTGATTTTCAAGAAACCGCTGCGGGTGGTGCATGGGCCGATCAAGAGCAAGTTTGGGTATCACCTGGTGCAGGTGTTCTACCGCGACTAGAGCACCCTGATCGTTCCCACGCTCCGCGTGGGAGCGATCAGTCCCTGGGAATCAGCGCACCCGGAATCTGGATCACCCGGCTGGCCAACCGATGCCCCGCCAAGGCCGCCTCTTGCGGTGCCCCCCCCCTGAGCCGGCTGGCCAGATACGCTGCGCTGAACGAATCCCCCGCCGCCGTGGTGTCCACCACCTTTTCGACCACCTGCGCCGGCACCGCAAAACGCTCCCCGCCCTGGCGAATCAGGCAGTCATCCGCGCCGCGCTTGAGCACCACTTCCTCGATCCCTGGATAAGCGGCGAACACCTGCTCACTGTCGGCATAGCCAAACAGGGCACGCTCGTCGTCTTCGGTGAGCAAGGCCATATCCACCTGCGCCAACACCTGCTGATAGGCCTCACGAGCGGCTTCGACACTGGCCCACAGACGCGGCCGGTAGTTGTTGTCGAACACCACCCGGGCGCCACGCTGGCGGGCTTCCAGCAACGCGGCCAACAGGCGCACGCGCCCCACTTCGCCCAATACAGCCAGGGTGATACCGCTGAAATACAGCACGTCATAACTCGGCAAGGCCGCCAGGACCGGCTCGGCCCCTGGCGTGGTGAAGCAATCGCGCACCGCCGCTTCGTTGCGCCAATAGAGAAATTTACGCTCGCCGCGGGCATCGGTCTGGATGCAATACAAACCCGGCAGGCGCCCCGGCAAGCGCTGGACCTGGTCCAGGCCAAGGCCTTCGGCGGCCCATTGCTGGCACATGGCATCGCTGAAACTGTCATCGCCCAGGGCGGTGACGTAATCCACCGTGCTGCTGGCCCCCAGTTCACGGCGCAGGTAGACGGCGGTGTTCAGGGTGTCGCCACCGAAGCTCTGTTGCAGGCTGCCGTCGGCGCGGTGTTGCAGTTCGATCATGCATTCGCCGATCAGGGCGATGCGCGGGTGTGGGGTCATATTTGGATTCTCGGCTGGGTTTTGGGGCCTCATCCCAGGCCAGCCAGCTCCCACATTGGAATGTGTTCACAAATCCCAATGTGGGAACTAGCTTGCCTGGGATGGCCGCGACGCGGTCTAGAAACAGGTGTGCAATGTCTCGATCACCTGCAACTGCTCATCCACCAAACACCCCACCTGCCACTTATCAAAGGTCAGGCACGGGTGCGAGGTGCCAAACGAGATGATGTCGCCAATACGCAGTTCAACCCCCGCCGCCACGCTCATGAAGGCGTGCTGGTCCATCACCGCCGTGACCTTGCAGGCACTCACGTCATCGCCCACCGCCGGCAGCACCCCGGCCTTGTAGCGTTTGAGGGGCACCGGCAGGCCGGCGTCGTAGGCCACGTCGCGCTTGCCCAGGGCGATCACTGCAAACCCCGGCTGCGGCAACGACTGCACATGGGCCCAGACTTCCAGGGCCGGGCGCAGGCCCTCCGTGAGGTCGCTGCGCCGGTCCAGCACGCAGCATTGCGCCTCCTTGTAGATGCCGTGGTCGTGGGCCACATAGCTGCCGGGGCGCAGCACGCTGAGGAAGCGCCCTTCGGCGTTTTGCGCGGCGAAAGACTCGGCGATCAGGTCATACCAGGCCGAACCCGACGCGGTGATGATCGGCTTGCCCAGGTCAAAGGCCCCGCTGTTCTGCATATCCACCGCCAGGCGCACCAGGGACGCGGCAAACTCGCGGATACCGCTGATGGCATGCTCGCCGTGGATCACCCCTTCATAACCTTCGATCCCGGTAAGGGCCAGGGCCGGCTGGGCCTTGATTGCCCGCGCCAGGTCCAGCACCTCTTGCTCGCTGCGGCAACCGCAGCGGCCGCCGACCACACCGTATTCGATCATCACGTTCAGGCGCAGGCCACGGGCGGCGAAGAATGCGCCCAGGTCAGCGACGTTGTCCGGGTGATCGACCAGGCAATGGAAGTCAAACTCGGGGTCAGCCAGCAGCTCGGCGATCAGCGCCATGTTCGGCGCGCCCACCAGTTGGTTGGCCATCAATACCCGGCGCACGCCACCGGCATAGGCCGCGCGGGTCTGCACTGCGGTAGCCAGGGTGATGCCCCAGGCGCCTTGTGCCAACTGACGCTGAAACAGCGCCGGCATCATGCTGGTCTTGCCATGGGGCGCCAGTTGCGCGCCGCTGTTGCTGACAAAGTCCTGCATCCAGCGGATGTTGTGTTCCAGGGCCGCGCGGTGCAGCACCAGGGCGGGCAGGCTGACGTCGCGTACCAGGTGGGCACCGCTAGCGGCGGCGCCTTTTTCAACGGCATTGAAGGCAGACATGGGGTTACTCCGTTTCGCTATTCATTGATGCGACGGGCCAGGTTATTGGCGCTTTCGATCAGCACCCGGCGGTAGTCGTCGTAATTGTTCTTGGCGTCGGCCCGTGGGGCGACGATGCACAGGGTCGCAATGGCGACGCCCTGGGCGTCACGCACCGGGGCGGCAAAGCAATGGGTAAAGGTGTCGGCAACACTGTCGAAGGAAAAAAAGCCATCGACGCTGGCCTGGCGGATCTGCCCGAGGAAGGTGTCCAGGGGTAAACGCTGGCCGTCCGGCAGGATAAAGTCGTCGTGGTCGATCAGGTCGATGATCTGCTGGTCGCTCAAATGCCCCAGCAACAGGCGCCCGGACGCGGTCCAGGGGATGGGCGCGTTTTCACCGATATCCGAAGAAATCCGGAAGTGCCGCTCGCCCTCGCGCATCAGCGCCACCGTGTACTTGCGCCCGTTGAGCAGGCACATCTGCGCCGTCTCGTGGGTTTGGCTGACGATCTCCTGCAAGGCGTGATCGGCCTCGCGGGTCAGGTCGAAATGGCGCAGATGCGCCTGCCCGAGGAAGTACAGCTGACGGCCGAGGTAGACGTGGCCGTCCTTGCCCACGGCCTCCAGAATCCGTCGTTCCAGCAGGGAGGCCACCAATTCGTAGACCGTGGATTTGGGGCTGCCGATGCCGCTGGCGATTTCGTTCGGGCGCAGGGGCTTGCCGACTTCCTTGAGGAAATCGAGGATATCGAACGCCCGGTCCAGACCGCGAGCC
>LNAP01004143.1_pt1 | contig 13552 bp, 12 predicted proteins | sample 602601 | NCBI WGS metagenome assembly LNAP01 (sample SAMN02440304, study PRJNA202911) | soil metagenome | biome: Subtropical and temperate rainforests or woodlands; isolation source: soil samples (1 kg each in a 20% v/v slurry with milli Q water) were... ...
ATTCTTGTCTCACCGCGCCGATCCAGCCGATCAACGGGCGATGAGGTAGCTGCCGCCGGACCTTCTGCCAAGCTGTAAATAATCGCAACACTTATGCTGCAACTATTAGCTATGCATCTTTTCTACTTAAAAACGCTATAGCTGTCAAAATTGGCAAAATCGACTGGAGAGCTGCCTCTCAACCACCGACCATGCGGGGCAGCAGGCAGACCTCGCTATCCGGTTTGAGCGGCTGGAGCCAGCCGTCGCGGAAGATGACACCATCGACGGCGACCGAGATGCCGCGCTTCAATTGCGGCTGCAGGCCCGGATAGGCATCGCCTAGCCGGGCCAACAGGTCGCGGACATTTTCCGCCTCGATCTCGACGCGCGCGCGACCGCCCGTATAGGGCTTGAGCGAGCCCCAGACGACAACGCTCACCATCGCTCGCCTCGAGACGGCACCCTCATCTCAGCCTTGCGCCATCTCGATGGCCTTCAGCACCTTGGGCGGCGACATCGGCAGCGAGGTCATGCGCACGCCCGCCGCTGCCGAGACGGCATTGGCGATCGCCGCCAGAGGCGGCACGATCGAGGTTTCGCCGACGCCGCGCACGCCGTAAGGATGGCCGGGATTCGGGATCTCCAGAATGACCGTGTCGATCATCGGCAGATCCGAGCAGACCGGAATGCGATAATCGAGGAAGCCGGCATTCTGCAGCCTGCCATCCTTGCCGTAGATGTATTCCTCGTTCAGCGCCCAGCCGATGCCCTGGGTGGCGCCACCCTGGAATTGCCCTTCGACATATTCCGGATGGATCGCCTTGCCGGCATCCTGCAGCACCGTATAGCGCACGACCCGCGTGGCGCCGGTTTCCGGATCGACCTCGGCATCGCAGATATGCGTGGCGAAGCTGACGCCCGCCCCATCGGCGCTGTATTCGGTATGGCCGGCAATCGGACCGCCGGTACCGCCCGAAGCCGCGGCAATTTCCTTCAAGGAAAGCGGCGGGAAGTTGCCGGCATTGGCGCCGGCCGGCCGCGCATGGCCTTTTTCCCAGGTGACCGCATCTTCCGGAATGCCCCACATCTGCGCTGCGCGGGCGCAGAGTTTCTTGATCGCGTCGCGGACTGCAAGGATGGTCGCCATGCCGGTCGCGAAAGTGACGCGGCTGCCATCGGTGACGTCGTTATAGCCGAGCGAACTGGTATCGGCGATGATCGCCCGCACCTTGTCATAGGGAATGCCGAATTCCTCGGCCGCCATCAGACACATCGAGGCGCGGGAACCGCCGATATCTGGGGTGCCGACCGACAACGTGACCGTGCCGTCGGCCACCACATTCAGGCTGACGCAGGTCTGGCCGCCGAAATTGAACCAGAAGCCGCAGGCCATGCCGCGACCTTGATTGGGGCCGAGCGGCGCCTTGAAATGGGGATGCTTCTTGGCGGCGGCCAAGGTCGCCTCAAGACCGATCGGCCCATAGACCGGTCCATAAGAGGCCCGGGTGCCTTCGCGCGCCGCATTCTTGATGCGGAAGTCGATCGGTTCCATCCCGATCTTGCCGGCCAGTTCCTCGATCACGCTTTCCACGGCGAAATTCGCCATCGGCGCGCCCGGGGCACGATAGGCCGCCTGCTTCGGACGATTGGTGACGACGTCATAGGACACCGCCCGGACATGCGGAAGGTCATAGGCGGCGAAGGTGCTCATGCCCCCGAATTCCGCCGGCGAACCGGGGAAGGCGCCGCCCTGATAGCGCAAGGTGGCATCGCCCGCGACGATACGGCCATCCTTCGTGATGCCGATCTTGATATCGATCGAGGTGCTCGCGGTCGGACCGGAGGCCTTGAAGACCTCCTCGCGCGTCATCACCACCTTGACCGGCCGATTGGCCTTGCGGGACAGCGCCAGGGCCACCGGCTCGATGAAGACCGTGGTCTTGCCGCCGAAACCGCCACCGATCTCCGAGGCCGTGACGCGCAGCTGCGAGGCATTGATGCCCAGCAGATTGGCACAGGTATCCCGCACCATGAAATGACCCTGGGTGCAGACCCAGAGCTCGCCGGACCCGTCCGGGCCGACATTGGCAAGGCAGGCATGGGGCTCGATATAGCCCTGATGGGTGGCCTCGGTCTTGAAGCTGCGCTCGACGATGATATCGGCTTGCCTGAAGCCTTCTTCGACATCGCCATGGCCGAATTCATAGCGGCGGGCGATATTCGATGCCTTCTTCGGCTTCGGCTCGACGCCTTCGGTGATCAGCTTGGGATGCAGGATCGGCGCATCCGGCTTGATCGCCTCATCGACATCGGTCACATGCGGCAGGATCTCGTAATCGACCTTGATCAGCTTCAGCGCCTGGCGGGCGACCGAGGCGCTGACGGCGGCGACCGCCGCGACGGCATGGCCTTCATAGAGCGCCTTCTCGCGCGCCATGACGTTGTAGAGGATGTCGTAAAGGCCGCGATCGCCGCGGCTATGATCGGGAAAATCGTCGCGCGTCACGACGGCTTTCACGCCCGCCAGCTTTTCAGCCTTGCTGGTATCGATGTTCCTGATCCGGGCATGGGCATGGGGCGAACGCAGGATACGCCCGATCAGCATGCCGGGCGCCACCGCATCGGCGCCGAATTTGGCGCGGCCGGTGACTTTGTCGACACCGTCCGGACGCAGGGGACGAGATCCGACGACGGAAAATTTGCGCTTGTTTTCTGGTGTATTGTCCAAGGGCATGTTCAAGCACTCCGCATTTCATCGGCCGCCGCCATGACGGCGCGGACGATCTTGTCATAACCGGTGCAACGGCAGAGATTGCCGGCCAGGCCGAAACGGATTTCGGTTTCGCTCGGCGACGGATTCTTCTCCAGCAGGGCCTTGGCCGCGACCAGGAAGCCCGGCGTGCAGACGCCGCATTGCAAGGCAGCATGTTCCAGGAACTTGCGCTGCAAGGGATGCAGCTCCTCGCCATCGGCCATGCCTTCGATGGTACCGATCTCATGGCCCTCGGCCTCGGCGCCCAGCACCAGGCAGGAGCAAGTGAGGCGGCCGTCGATGGTGACGCTGCAGGCACCGCAATCGCCGGTGCTGCAACCTTCCTTGGCACCCGTCAGACCGAGGCGGTTGCGCAAGACATCGAGCAAGGTTTCATCGGGCTCGCAGACATAGTCGACGGCATCCCCGTTGATCGTGGTGGAAACGTGAATGGATGACATTATTGCTTTTCTCCCGATTGCTTTGCGCCCGCTTGCTTGCCACCGGCCCGTCGATAGGCGATCTGGGCAGCGCGGCGCGCCAGCACGCCGGCGACTTTGATTCTGAAATCGCGGGTACCGCGCTTGTCGTCGATGGGCCGGCAGGCCGCCGAACAGGCGGCGGCCAGGGCCTCCAATGCCGCCTTGTCGAGTTTAGTTCCGATCAGGGCCTTGGCGGCTTCCGGCACCAGCAGGACCGTCGGCGCCACCGCGCCCAACGAGACCCGTGCCGCCGTACAGACGCCTTTGCTGTCCAGCGTCAGACTGACCGCGACGCCGACCACGGCGATGTCCATTTCACTGCGCGGAATGAAGCGCAGATAGGCATCGCCCGAGCGCGCCGGCCGCTTCGGCAGGAGGATGCTTTCGACGATCTCGCCCTTCTTCAGCGAGGTCTTGCCGGGACCGACCGGGATCTTCTCGACCGCCACGGTGCGACGGCCCTTGGCGCTGACCACCACCGCTTTGGCAGCGGCGGCGACCATGGCCGGCACGCTGTCGGCAGCCGGTGAGGCATTGCACAGATTGCCGACCATGGTGCAGCGGCCCTGTACCTGTTTCGAGCCGATCAGATTGACCGCCTCGACCACACCCGGCCAGGCCTTTTGTACAGCGGCATTCTCACCGAGTTCGGCACCCGACACGGCCGCGCCGATCTTGAAGCCGGTCGCCGTTTTTTGGATCGTTCGCGTCGCCGCGATTTGCTTGATGTCGACCACGAGATCCGGCTCGATGAAGCCGGTCCGCAGTCGGACGAGCAGATCCGTGCCACCGGCCAGGACAAAAGCCTGGCCTTTCTCTTTGGCCAGCAGCGCGCTTGCGGCCTTGAGGTTTGCCGGACGCTCGTATCTCATTTCGCATGTCCCATTTGTGTCATCTCCCGATCTTTGTCAGTCGCTTACATCAATTGCTCTTTTGCACGCAGCAGCGTCAATATCTGACGGATCATCGATCTCACTGCCGCTTGAGCTTGTATTGTCCTTTATCCCAGGCGCGCGCATGAAATCAACTTGCGCGCCCGGTTGCAGGCCGGTCACCCCACAGCGTGGGGATTGTGTCAGCGCTTCGGCTTTTGCGCGACCCCCATGAATCGGGCCCTCGCCGCATCGTATCCGCATAGCTACGCGGTAGAGGCGATACGGGTGACTGCCCGGACCGGGATCGACGCAGAAGCCGGCCGCGGATTGGCGCGGCAGAAAGCTATCGGCGGGACCTCTTCACGATATCGTTGGATGGGATGCAGCTGCGACGCGAATGCCGGTCTTTCCTTGACAATCCAAATCCCCATGATCAAATTGAACTGGACTGGTGGTTGGACCAGTTGTCAACAGTCTCTGAAACCCATTCAAGACCCTGATCGAAGATATCTGGGCGCGAAGCCGGGCGGTCAGGCGGGGAGAATTCAATTGAGTCAGCTGTCTTACATCGGCCTCGGCATCATGGGCCGTGGCATGGTCCGCAATCTGCTGTCCGCTGGACATTCCGTCACCGTTTGGAACCGCACCGCCCGTGATCTGCCAAAGGATCTCGCCGCGGCGAAGGTGGCGCCCTCGATCCGTGCGGCCGTCGAAAATAAACCGATCGTCTTCGTTTGCCTGACGGGGCCGGATGCCCAGAAATCCACCCTGACCGGCCCGGATGGTGTCTTTGCCGCCGCCAAAGGGACCATCGTGGCCGATGCCACGACGACGGATCCCCATTACACCAAGGAACTTGCCGAACTCGCCACAAAACATGGCATCCGTTATCTCGACACACCGGTTTTCGGGTCGAAGAACGAGGCCTGGGAAGGCAAGCTCGATTTCGTCTGCGGCGGTGAACGCGCCGCCTTCGATGAAATCCGGCCGCTGCTCGATATCATGGCGAACTCCGTGCATTATCTCGGCACCTCGACCAAGGGAGCAGCCGCGAAACTCGTCGGCAACCTCCTGGTCGCAGCCCAATTGTCATCGCTGGGCGAAGCCCTGGCACTGGCGCGCAAATCCGGTCTCGATCCCGAGGCGTTGATGGGATATCTCGACGTGACCGATTTCTCGTCGCCCCTGATCCGCGGCGTTGGTCGCGCCACCCTGGGTGGCAATTACGAACCCAGCTTCTATTTGAAGCATATGCTGAAAGATGCCCGTTTAATCGGAGCCTATGCGCGCTCGGTGGGCGTCGCCTTGCCGACCTCATCGACGACAGCGGAACTTTATCAGGCCGCCGTCAATAAAGGTCTTGGCGACCTGAACGCCTCGGCCCTGCACAAGCTCCAATTCGAGATGTCCGGCCTGGATTGAGGCCCGGCAACGTTAGCTCGACCGGTCAAGGCCGGACCGGCCGATATTCGGTGCACGGTGCCGCGGGGCGCCGTGCGACCGACTTATAGCGGCCAGATATAAGCAACGAAAAGGACGGGAAAATGACCAGAAAGACGATGCTCCGCGGGGGGGCGGCTGCGCTGGCGCTTGGCATGCTAGTGGCAGCAGCAACGTCATATGCTCAAGATGCCAAAAAGTACTCGATCGCGACGATCGTGAAGATCAGCGGCATTCAGTGGTTCAACCGGATGGATGAGGGTGTCAAGAAATTTGCCGCCGATACCGGGAACAAAGCCTTCCAGGTCGGTCCCGCCAAGGCCGATGCCCAGCTCCAGGTGCAGCTGGTCGAAGATATGATCGCCCAGGGCGTCGATGCCATCGCCGTTGTGCCTTTCGCACCGGAAGCCTTGGAACCGGTCCTGAAGAAGGCCATGGATAAGGGCATCAAGGTCGTTTCCCACGAAGCTTCCGAGATCCAGAACGTCAATTGGGATGTCGAAGCCTTTTCCAATGCCGCCTATGGCGAGCACATCATGCAGGCGCTCGGCAAATGTATGGACGGCAAGGGTGAATATGCCGTCTTCGTCGGCAGCCTGACATCGAAGTCGCACAATCAATGGGTCGATGCCGCCATCGCCTATCAGAAAAAGAACTTCCCCGACATGAAGCTGGTGGGGTCGAAGAACGAAACCTTCGATGACCAGCAGAAGGCCTATGCCAAGACCCAGGAATTGCTGCGGGCCTTTCCGAATGTCCGTGGCTTCCAGGGCAGTGCATCGACCGACGTCGCCGGTATCGGCCTTGCCGTCGAGGAACGCGGCATGGCCGACAAGACCTGCGTGATGGGCACCAGCCTGCCCTCCATCGCCAGTCAGTATCTCGACACCGGGGCCGTCGACATGATCTCGTTCTGGGATCCGGCGCTGGCCGGCTATGCCATGAACAAGATCGCCGTCATGCTGCTGGAAGGCAAACAGCCGACCAACGGCATGGATCTCGGCCTGCCGGGTTATGAGAAGGTCGACATCCAAGGCAAGGTGATCTACGGCAAAGCCTGGGTCGATGTCACCAAGGACAACGCATCGCAATATCCCTTCTGAGGCATTGTCCTCGTCGGGGAATGCGAACGATCGTGCCGGCTGCAACCTTTTGGCGCTCGAAAGCGCCCGGGTTGCAGCCGGCATATCCGACCAATAGCTGATTCTTGAGGAGCGCGCCGGATGACGGACGCAACCCCCTCTCCCTTCATCACCATCGAGCATGTCTCGAAGGCTTTTGCCGGCGTCCAGGCACTGTCCGATGTCGGCTTCCAGATCGGTGCCGGCGAGGCGGTTTGTCTGGCCGGGGAAAATGGCAGCGGCAAGTCGACCCTGATCAAGCTGCTGGCCGGTGCGGAAAGGCCGGATAGCGGCCGCATCACGATCGACGGCCGGGCTCATGCCTCTCTCAATCCGCGCAGCTCCGTTGCGGCCGGCATTCAGGTGATTTTCCAGGATTTCTCCCTTTTTCCCAATCTCTCGGTCGCCGAAAACATCGCTTTCAGCGCGGAACTGACCGCCGGCCGGAAGCTGGTGCACAAGGCCGATATCCGGCGGACCGCCCAGGCGGCGCTGGAACGGGTCGGCGTGTCGATCAATCTCGATGCCAGGGTCGAGAGCCTGGCCGTCGCCGACAAGCAGCTGGTCGCCATCTGCCGGGCTTTGGTCTCCGATGCCAGGCTGATCATCATGGATGAGCCGACCACGGCGCTGACCGATCGCGAAGTCCGCTCATTGCTGGGAATCATCCGGCGGTTGAAAGCGGATGGTGTAGCCGTGCTCTTCGTCAGTCATAAATTGGCGGAGATCTTCGAGGTCTGTGAAAAGATCGTCGTTATCCGCAACGGTCATCTGGTCGTGGATGGTGCGGCGGCGGCGTTCGATCTCGACTCGCTCGCTTACCATATGACCGGACGCCATTTCGCCGCCACCGCGCCGGCACAGCCCGCCAAGGAGCTGCCGCAAATCCTGTCCGTCAAGGGCCTGCATCGCAACGGTTCGCTGCAGGACATCAATTTCTCGCTCACCGCCGGCGAGGTGCTGGGTATCAGCGGCCTGCTTGGTTCCGGCCGCACGGAACTCGCCAAGGCGCTGTTCGGCCTAATGGAAGTGGATGGCGGCGAGATCATGGTGAGCGGCCGGCCGGTCACCATCCGCAGCCCCGGCGAAGCGATCAGCGCCGGCATCGGCTATGTGCCGGAAGACCGGCTGACGGAAGGGCTCTTCCTGTCGCAATCGATCGCCCGGAATATCGCCGTCGGCCGGCTCGATGCCCATGCCGGCGCCGCCGGCTTCATCGATCAGGGCGGCCTGGCGGCCGAGATCGAGGATTGGCTGCGCCGCCTCAAGGTGGTGGCGGCAAGTCCGGAAGCGCCGGTGAAATCGCTGTCCGGCGGCAATCAGCAGCGTGTCGTGCTTGCCCGCTGGCTGGCGACGGCACCCAAGATCCTGATCCTCAACGGGCCGACGGTGGGCGTGGATATCGGATCGAAGACGGATATCCATCAGGTGATCGCCTCCCTGTCGGAATCGGGTATCGGCGTCATCGTGATTTCCGACGACATTCCCGAAGTTCTCGCGACCTGTCACCGGATCCTGGTGATGAAAGGAGGGCGCATCGTCGAAGAGATTGCCGGCGGCGCCGTCACCGAGAGCGATCTCGCTTATCGTCTCGCTTCGTGATTGACCGCTTCGAGATGCGCCAGATGCTGAAAAAAATCGATTTCTCCCGCAACGAGACCCTCGTCGCCATCGTGGTCGTCCTGTTCTGTGTGGTGACGGCCTTCGTCGACGGCAATTTCCTGTCCGTGCCAACGCTGTTCGATCTGCTGCGCGGCGCCATCGTCATGGGCATCTTCTCGATCGGCGTCCTGCTGGTGCTGATTTCCGGCGGGATCGATGTGAGCTTCACCGCCATCGCCGCTTTCGCCATGTATAGTGCGACCAGTATCCTGGTTCACTTCAAGATCGATATTCCCTGGCCGGTCGTCTTCCTGCTCTCGATCGCCATCGGCGCCGCCCTCGGTTTGCTGAATGCGATTTTCATCGCCGGCTTTCGCCTGCCAACCCTGATCGTCACCCTGGGCACGCTGTCGGTGATCCGCGGCTTCCTGCTGACCTTCGTCGGCAGCGAGCTGATTTCCAATCTGCCGGCCAGCCTGCGCAGCTTTTCCCGGCTTTTCGTGATCACCGGCACGACAAGCGACGGCTCTTTCTACGCCCTGCCCTGGGCCTTCGCGGCCCTGGTCGCCGTTATCGTCGTCACCTGGTTCCTGCTCTATCGGACCGTCCTCGGCCGGACGATCTTCGCCCTCGGCGGATCGCTCGAAAGCGCCCGCCGGATCGGCATCAATGTGCGGGCAACGCAGGTCTTCGTCTATGCCTATGTCGGCGCCATTTCGGGGCTGGCCGGCATCATTCATGCGTCGCTGGCGCGGGTCGCCAATCCCTTCGATCTGGTCGGCCTGGAGCTCTCGGTGATCGCCGCCGTCGTGCTGGGCGGCGCGCGCCTGGCCGGCGGCTACGGCACCATCACCGGCACATTGCTGGGCGTGGCGCTGATCACGGTCATCAATAACAGCCTGATCCTGCTCGGCATCCCATCGACCTGGCAGATGGTCGTCATCGGCGCGCTGATCCTGATCGGCACGGGCGTGCCGGCCTATCAGGCGAAACGCGCCGCCCGCCGCGCCGGCTGAACGGATCTGGAGGATCATCGCATGCAGACCCCGACCCAGCTTCAGCACAATGCGCCTTCCGCCCCGCGCCACGATGTCGGCGGAAACAGCGGGTTGTTCGCCCGGCTGATCGGCTCCCAGAACAGCCGCCTTGCCGTCATCACCGTGCTGATCTTCATCGTCATGGCCGCCTTGTCGCCGGAGCGCTTCCTGTCTTTCGCCAATCTGGGATCGATGGCCTTTCAATTTCCCGAATTCGCCATCCTGTCGCTGGCGATGATGCTGGTCATGCTGACCGGCGGCATCGATCTGTCGGTGGTCGGTGCCGCCAATTTGTCGGCGATCGCCGCCGCCTTGGTTCTGTCCAATCTGGCCGGCGAGGGCGCAACAGGATCCGCAGCACTCGGTGTCGTCGCGCTGGCGATCGTGGTTGCGGTCGCGGTGGGTTTCCTGGCCGGGCTCGTCAATGGTTTGGTGATCGGCTGTTTCGGCTTGCCGCCGATCCTGGCGACCCTGGGCTCCGGCCTGGTCTTCACCGGCCTCGGCGTCGCCCTGACCGGCGGCAGCGCCGTCATCGGCTTCCCGGCTGCCTTTGCCGTGGTCGGCAATGGCAGCCTGGCCGGCATACCCGTGCCCCTGATCATCTTCGTGGTTCTGGCCGTGCTGCTCGCCATTATTCTGGAGCGCACCAGTTATGGTCTGCGCGTGCAGATGTTCGGCACCAATCCGCTGGCGGCGCGTTTCGCCGGTATTAACGACCTCGCCTTGACGATCCGCACTTATGTCATCTCGGGCGGCCTGGCGGCCATTGCCGGCCTCGTCATCATGAGCCGCGCCAATTCGGCCAAGGCCGATTACGGCTCCAGCTATCTGCTGCTCTCGATCCTGATCTGTGTGCTGGGCGGCGTTAATCCATATGGCGGTTTCGGCCGGGTTTCCGGCCTCGTTCTTGCCGTCCTGTCGCTGCAATTCCTGTCCAGCGGATTGAACATGCTCCAGGTCTCCAATTTTGCGACCGAGATGATCTGGGGCGCGCTGTTGCTGGTTGTCATGGCGACCAACGGCATGAGCTTCCGACGCAAGGGACGCGTCTCCCCCCGCATATCGTAAAAGAGAGAAAGGCTTCTCCCGATGAAGAAGATCCTGAACGACCCGTATCGTTATGTCGACGAGCTGCTCGAAGGCATGGTCCAGGCTCATCCTGAATATTATCGCCAGACCGGCCCGGGCGGCCGTGTGATCGCCCGCGCGGAGCCGATACGCAAAGGCAAGGTCGGCATCGTGACGGGTGGCGGATCGGGGCATCTGCCGGTCTTCACGGGCTATGTCGGGAAGGGATTACTTGATGCCTGCGCCATCGGCGATGTCTTCGCCTCGCCCTCGGTGGATCAGATGGCCGAGGCCATCCGGACCGCGCATGGCGGTGCCGGCGTGCTGCGCCTCTATGGCAATTACGGCGGCGATATCATGAATTTCGACATGGCCGGCGATATGGTCGAGATGGAAGATATCAAGACCAGCACCGTCATCCTTGCCGATGACGTGGCCTCGGCGCCGGAAGCCGAGGCGGCCAAGCGGCGCGGCGTTGCCGGCATGGTCTATGCCTTCAAGATCGCCGGCGCCGCGGCGGAAGCGGGCCTCGATCTCGATGGCGTAACGCGGGTGGCGCAGGAAACCGCCGATTCCTGCCGCTCGGTCGGTGCGGCCTTGTCGCCTTGCGTCGTGCCGCAGGCCGGCAAGCCGACCTTCGAGATCGCCGAGACCGATATGGAAATGGGCATGGGCATCCATGGCGAGCCTGGCGTGTGGCGCGGCCCGATCAAGAAGGCGGATGAGATCGCCGCGGAGATGCTGGATATCCTGCTGAAGGACCGGCCGATCAAGAAGGGCGACCGCCTGTCGCCGATGGTGAATTCGCTGGGCGCCACGCCGCCGGAGGAACTGTACATCCTTTATCGGACCGTCAAGAAGCGGATCGAAGCGGCGGGCGGCACCATCGTCATGCCGCTGGTCGGGCGCTATGCGACCTCGATGGAGATGGCCGGTGTCTCCTTCACCTTGTGCTGGCTGAACGAGGAGCGGGAACGCTATCTCAAGGCGCCGGCGGAATGCGCCTTCTGGAGGGTTTGACCATGGCACTCGATCGCAACGTTCTGGTGGCCGGCCTGCGCGCCGTCGCCGATCACATGGAAGTCGTGGCCGATGAGTTGAACGCCGCCGACGGCAAGCTCGGCGACGGCGATCTCGGCATTACCATGGTGCGCGGCAGCCGCGAGGTGAAGACCATTCTCGACGACCTACCGCCCGAAATCGGCGAAGCCCTGATGAAAGTGGCGCAGGCTTTCACCCGCATCTCGGGGTCGAGCTTCGGTACATTGGTGGCGGCCGCTTTGATGTCGGCGGCAAAGGTCACACGTGGCCGGCAGGACGTCCCCTGGTCCGAGATATCGGCCCTGCTGGCCGGCGCCATGGACACGATGCGGACCCGCGGCAAGGCATCCTTGGGCGACAAGACCATTCTCGATGCCCTGCAGGCGGCGGCCGACGCCACCGCCGGCCTCGACAATCCCGCCGCGATCCTGGCGGCGGCACAAAAAGCCGTTATCGCCACGATGGACCAATTCCGCGGCCAGCAGGCCAAGATCGGACGCGCCCGCATCTTCGGCGAGAAGAGTGTGGGCCTGGACGATCCGGGCATGCTGGCATTTCGCCGGATGCTGGAAGGCCTCGCTGGCTAAACGCCAACCGGTTAAACGCTGGCTGGCTAAATCCCCGGCCGGTTAAATACCTGGACGCCTTCATCCGGGATGCGCTAAGTCGGGGCGCATTAACCGGTTGGTATCATCGCTCTGCCAAAGTGAGGCTGCTGACACAGACAGATGAATGCCGGATTCTGTGCCGGTCGAACAGGGAAGAGAAGTGGGACAGGGGGACCATGGACGAGCGCTCGCCGAGCCGAATACCGGATATCCGTGCCGATATTTCGAAGCGGACCATCAAGGAAATGATCAGCGACAAGATTGTCTCGCTGATCGCTTCCGGCGTCCTGCAACGCGGCGATGAATTACCGAGCGAGCGTGAACTCTCCGCGATTCTGTCGGTCAGCCGCGAGACGGTCCGCAGTGCCATCCAGCTGCTGGTGGGACGAGACATCGTGGAAGTCTCGCATGGTGCCCGTACCCGTGTGAAACGCACGGATATCGCCGCCGATACGATCGGCATGGCAGGCGCAACCGTCATCAATCGCTATGATCTGAGATCGGTCCATGGCGCGCGGCAGCTTGTCGAGCTGCAAGTGGTGGCGGATGCCGCCGAACATATAGCCAGCGACACGCTGGAGATTCTCCGGCGCTCGCTGCAGAAGCAGCGGGAATATGTCGACGATCCGGTGGGATTCCTGATTTGCGACAAGGAATTCCATTTTGCCATCTATCGCTGCGCCCCGAATCCGCTGCTGGTCGATCTGGTCAGCGATCTCTATAGCTATATGCTGGAGCATCGCCGCACCGTCATGGCGCAGCCCGGCGCCATCGCGCGCAGTTACGCGGATCATCAGGTCATCTTCGATGCCCTGGCGAGCGGCAGCCGCGAACAGACCGCCGCAGCCTTTCAGCGGCATATCAATGAAATCTATCTGAGCAGCGCGCCGGTTCTGGAGCCGCGGTCGCACTAAGCTGCGACGCGCTCAAGTCGGTCAAGCCAGCTTATCCCAGGCTTTCAGGAAGAAATCCGGCGCGCCGAAATTGCCGGACTTCAAGGCCAGTGCCATGGCGGGGCCGGACAGGCTGCGGGTCCAGGGCACGCCGGGATCGATTTCCGGCCCGATGGCGAGTGTTTCGGCGCCCAGCGCCTGAACCACCGCGCCCGATGTTTCCCCGCCCGCGATCAACAGCCGGGTGAATCCGCGCGCCGAGAGACCTTTCGCCACATCGGCCAGCAGATGTTCCACCACGGCGCCGGCGGCATCGCGTCCGAGCTTGTCCTGCACCTGGCGCACCGCCTCGGGCTCCGCGCTGGAATAGACCAGGATCGGCCGGTCGGATTGCTGTTTGTCGACCCAATCCAGAATCTGTCCGGCGGTCAGATTGCCGCCGGCCACGGCGAGCGGATCGATCTGATAGGCCGGCATGCCCTGCGCGATCGCCTGGGCCACCTGCCCGCGCGTCGCCGCGGAGCAGGAGCCGGCGAGGACCGCAGGGCGACCCGGCGGATTCCGGACACCTTGCTCCTTCTCACCCACCCGCACGTGTACACCCTTGGCCGCGCCGGTGACGTTGGTGATCTCGGTGCCCAACGTGCTGGT
>LNAP01004144.1_pt1 | contig 13551 bp, 8 predicted proteins | sample 602601 | NCBI WGS metagenome assembly LNAP01 (sample SAMN02440304, study PRJNA202911) | soil metagenome | biome: Subtropical and temperate rainforests or woodlands; isolation source: soil samples (1 kg each in a 20% v/v slurry with milli Q water) were... ...
CCGTCCAGAGGCTTTAACGACGCCCACAAAAAAGCCCCAGACCCTGCGGTCTGAGGCTTTCTCGTTTCTACGTATGGTGCCCAGGCGTCGTTTGAACTGAGCTCTGCGGGCCCCATTCTACAAGGGTTTGGTTGAAACTGTTTCTATTAGGCATACACGTGGGCATACACGGAGACGTCTACTAGCGAACCCGACACTGCTTGCTTGGAGCCTCCCTAAGATCGGGAAAGACCTCAGCCATGATGGGCTTTGCGATGACAGTTCGGACAGACAGCAATGGCATTCGCGACTGTGTCCTCCCCTCCATCGGCTAGGCGCTTTCGATGGTGAACCTCTAAATATGGGCTTTGATCCTTCTTGCGTTTGAAGGGCGCCTTTTGGTTGCAAAGACTGCATACGCCGTTTGCTTGAGCTAACACCTCTGCCACGACATCAGGGTTCCGGATGAAAACTATGGTGCTGACAATTCGTGTCACGGGAATCGCGGCGGGTTCCTTGAGCCGAGCTGCCCGGCCCTTCGGATCTTTTAAGGACGCAAGAACCTTCCTTTCGAATTCTTCATTCGGATCCTCTGTTTTTCGAATCGGTTGAAAACCATATGCGGGAAATTCGCTAATCGGTTTGGAACTATTAAACGAGCTCGGTGGGCTACCGATCGCCATCGCATAAATGTACTTCAGAGGATAAAGGGTTTTTGTTGATCCTTTGATGTACCAAGATTTTGGCTTCGTGTACCTGAAGGGCCGTTCTCCGTTGTCGTAATCCCGGATCGCTTTTTCTATGGATGATTTGGTCAAGAGTTTCGACGACATGAAAACGTTCCTTCGTGCGGCAGGGGTAGGTCAATTAACGCTCTTTGATAGAGCGTGCCGTTTGCAGGTTATGACGCTCGGTCTATCAGCCATCCTACGAGCCCGTTCCGAACGGCTTGCTGAGCTAGCTTCTCTGGTCCCCAGTAAATAAATGAACCATCACTGCTCTCGGTCGCTACAGCCTTCAGGCTTGAATCTGGAGAGTGCGTTATGAAGTAGAAGTGCGTAAAGCCACTCATGTCAGCAAATTTATCCTGATAGGAGCGATAGACCGAAGCTGACGCTTTTGACTTCACTTGAATGCCAATTCGCTCTTGAGTAATGGGAGACAGTAGGTCGAGATCTATATCCTTCTCTACCTCGCCAGCTACTCCAGTTCGCTGCCAACCTGCCTGCCGGAAAATCAAGTCCGTGAGTGTTTCAAGATCCTTGGGATGCAAGTTTTTTATGATGGGTATGACTGCTGCGACCAAGTTCTCTACTGCTAGCTGAGCTTCTGCAATATGAGGCTCAGACGTTCCCATGATCTTGTGAATCAAGTAATCGAGTTCTCTGACCGTGCAAATCGTACCTTGGAAGCTTTGTACTGCGAGAAGCTTGCCACTCAGTTGGCCTTTGATAAGGGGCTTTCCGTTGATGTCGGTGTCACGCCATTGGCCTGCGACCGCTCGGGTCTTTGTGTTATCTGGAAGCTGGCTGATCCCGGGTGTAGCAAAGCACCACCACAGACGGTCAGAAAAAAAGGTTATCCAGAGCGTTGTCTCTGGCTCTTCGTAGAATTGCCTTACCTGGTTGATGTGTCTGGTGACGCTGCCCTGATCTGAGTCAGAGGGAAAGGAGTTTCGTGCTGCTTCCCAGTCCCCATCCACGCACTGCTGATGTGGTACGTCACGGTAGCCGATTCTCAAGGTTCCGTTTTCAACACACTCCTTTTCCCATAGTCCACTGGGCCCCAGTTTGATAAAAAAAGCTTTGGTGGGTTTGATGTTCAACACTCGATACCTCTCCCTGGTGGAAATGAGCTGGCAACCTGTTTCGGCTTGGTGACACCCAGATGTAACCGAGAATCGACCAATTTGATACTGCCTGAATGCTGAAAAGGCGCCGGGGACCCTGGCATATTTAACGCCACACGGGGTCGGAAACCCGCGAGATCTTGGTAGCGACAGTTTCATCAGCTTACTGAAATTTCAACGTTGAAATTGAAAGGATATTGAAGAGAAAAGGGCATCGTTACCGCAACGGTAAAGGTGGGCTAGCGTGTTGTTGATAGCGAACGGTTGAGCCCCATCAACCTTCGGGATGGTGCCAACCACGTCAACCTGTCAACCAACATAGAAAATCCAGCCGCTAACACGATTCGGCGGGTTGTTTGCCCCGTGTCTTTCAAGAATGCCCAGGGTCCCCAGCGACACCCCAAGCCATAGTGCAAATGCACTGGTGAACAGCAGTTCACCCGGTTCACCTGTTCACTAAGCTGGGCATTTTTCCGTTAACACGATCACGCGGGTTTCCGACCCCGTACCCACCAAATGTCCTCAGGGTCCCAGGCGATGTCGGTGCCTTGCGCGATGCATTTCCTCCGTTCGTCGTTAGCAAATGGGACCTCAAACGTTCTGGTGTTCGGCGATTCAGCGCTCGAATTATCCATTAGTCGATACCAGGCCCAGTGTTGCTTTCGCTGGCGGTGCTCTTACTGATGGGGTGTGGGGCTCGAAAAGACGTGTTACAGGTGTTGCGGGTGTTACATATCGTACTAAATGATTGAATTTATTAGACTTTATTGTCGTTACACACCATTTATCTTTCGCATGAGTTTGGTGTTACAAACCAAATAGGTGTTACAGCAGCGTTTACAAGGGTAAACCGTAGGCCGCAATCGGCCTGACCATTCCCCAGTGATCCCCACAACAAGGATGGTTGTGAACCGCAACCTCCGGTGGCTTTGCAACTCAGAGAGTCGTTCGGCGCGGGCGGGATGCATTATCCGTTTCAAACTTGCCTGATTTCGTAGCGAAACAGGACTTATGCGTTACACTAACGCAGAAATATGAAACGAATCTCTTGATTGGTAGCTCACTTGGAACATCTCTCCGAAATACTGAAAATCCTTGATGGCGCACTGAAGGCCAATGCCAGCATGGCCTCGAACTATGCAGGACTTCTTGCTGAGAAGCTGGAACAGGCCGGAGATGGTAAGCAAGCCCGCATGATTCGCGAGCGACTTGCCCGAGCACCTGTCGCGCTAGCAAATGCCCAGGATGCTTCGAACGGATTCAGCTTTGGCAACCTGCCTGTTGACGGTGAAAGCCACTTGCATACAGTGGACGTAAGCCATCCATTGGAAGATGAAACTTCTCTTCTGCTGCCGAGTGCGATCGCCTCACGAATCAGTGAGTTCATAGCCAACGTCCAACGTTACGACGAGCTCGCGCGGGTTAATGCAGCGATGCCGAGTAGGCTGTTAGCTTACGGACTACCTGGGACCGGAAAAACCAAATTGGCGCGCTATATCGCTGCTAAGCTCAGCCTGCCGCTGCTTACAGTGCGCTGCGATACTCTAGTGAGTAGTCTTTTAGGGCAGACCAGTAGAAACCTGAGAAGAGTTTTTGAGTTCGCGCAACAAAGGCCTTGTGTACTTCTTCTCGACGAGTTTGATGCCCTCGCGAGCGCTAGGGGGAACGATCGAGATGTTGGAGAGCTTCAACGTGTCGTTATCGCGCTGCTGCAGAACATCGACGCGATGACTGAAAGCACCGTCGTCATTGCTGCCACGAATCATGATCGCTTGCTGGATCCAGCAGTGTGGCGACGTTTCGGTTTCCGCGTACCCATGCCTATTCCAGACACTGCTTTACGTAGGCAGCTATGGGCTCAGTTTTTGTTGCCGTATACGAATGAGGGAATTGACCTGGACCATCTCGCGGGTATCTCCGCGGGTATTACCGGTGCGAACATCGAGCAGGTTTGCTTGGATGCGAAGCGAACGACTGTTTTGGCAGGTGCTAAAGAAATTAGTGAGTTAGAGCTGGTACGACGGCTAGGTTTAAATCTTGCAATAACCAGTGGCATACTGCTATCAACCGTCGAGGCTGAGATTTATTGGCTGCGAGAGTGGTCTCCTAAGCATTTTTCCTTGAGAGCACTCGCAAAGCTGTACGGCTTGTCGACAAGGCATATAGGCAAAGTAATCAAGGAAGGCAGCGACCATGGCACGCAAGAAAGGTCCAGAATCAGTCCAGGATCGGCCCAGTCCACGGACTGATAACCCCTTTATTCATGTCCCATTTTCCCCGATAGACCTCAGTTCGGTTGAGCGTCCACCGGGTGGGGGCAAGAAGCTTCTGGTGCCGGTGGATGACGAATACCGAAAAACTCTTTCGCAGAGCTTGCTGCAAGCCTCGTCAGCTTTGTCTGGTGAGCAGGAAAGGTATCCATCGCAGCTGTCGACGTTTGTCTTCCGCCTTAGGGAGAAAGGGATAGCGAAGTCCCATCGGCCAATCGAGCTTACTCAAGAGACGGGACTGCAACCTGCAGGTCACGCCAACATTGACGAGATGTTAGTTTCTGCAGATGGAAGAGCTATCTCTGCTCTTAACAGCGCCATTTTGACGCGCAGAACGAAGGTGATCACCGCTAATCTCAGCGCTATTGAAGGGATCGAGCCCTGGGGCCGTGCTCGTCGTAACCCTGGTGGTTCCGCTGAACTGCAGCAGAAGGGAAGCGGCCTGCTGAGGCTTTTCCAATATCAGCGGTCAGATTTCAACAGCATCAATCAGGAAGCCATCCTCCGGTTGTTGAAATCGCTGAGTATTGATTACTCCGAAATCCCCATTGGGAGAGGCCTGCCTCTCATTGCGATACGGCGTATAGATCGACTCGATGACTCAGCCCTTTCGAGCCTGTTGGACTACCCCGGCGCACGCCAGATATACGCCGAACCAACCTTCTACAGTCGTAACTCAGTAAGTGTGCCGGTAACTGCTGCGTCAGGTAGTGCGGCCGCCCCTGCTAACACTGTTTATCCTACAGTGGCAGTCTTCGACACGGGAGTGAGCAGAGACGCGTTGGCGATAACCGATTGGGTAAAAAGTCGAGACACTTACGTTCTTCCGCCTGACACGAATTTCGAGCACGGCACGGCAGTCGCCTCCCTCGTGGCAGGTGCGGCTCATTTTAATGATGGGCACGCTTGGATACCTCCGACACAGGCCTATGTACATGACGTATGCGCGCTAGAAGCTGCAGGATCTTCCTTCGGTGAGTTGGAGCTGAGGTTGCGAGAGGCGGTTCAGCGCCGACCGGATATCAAAGTATGGAATCTTTCGCTTGGCGGCGCGGCGTGTGATGAGCACAGCTTCAGCGAAATGTCCATGGCACTGGATGACCTTAGCGACAAATATGGAGTTCTCTTCGTTGTCGCTGCTGGGAACTATCTCGATCAGCCGCGCCGGACATGGCCAAACCCTGCGCAACTCGCCGACCGCGTTTCATGTCCAGGGGAATCTGTTCGAGCTCTAACCGTAGGATCGATCTCTCACGTTGACGCTGCCGGGGCGCTCTCTGCAGCCGGGCACCCTACGCCATATTCTCGCTGCGGCCCAGGCCCGGTCTTTACACCTAAACCAGATATAAGCCATGTTGGGGGAGGCGTTCATGCGCCTTGGGCAGCAGGTCCGTGCAGCCTTAAAGTACTCACGCCGAAAAATCAGTTGGGCTATGGCTTTGGGACGAGTTACGCAGCCCCCATCGCATCTGCAATGGCCGCCAACGCCTGGTTGGCCGTGACTGGGCATGGAGCTTTGACACCGACGCCTGCATTGGTAAAAGCCCTGATGATCCATTCTGCGCAGCTGTCGTCACCTGATTACGAGGCGTTCGAGCGCCGATATCATGGGGCAGGTAGGCCAGAGGCGATTCTGAAATGTCTGTATGACAGCGACGACAGCTTCACATTGGTTTTCCAGGCGGACCTGGTACCGGGAATGCGGTGGCGTAAAGCTTCATATCCAATCCCGGATGCTCTGATTCACAACGGAAAATTTCGAGGTGAGATCATCATTACCGCTGCCTACGCACCACCGGTTGATCCTGGTGCCGGCAGTGAATACGTTCGTGCCAATGTTGAACTTAGCTTTGGCGAAATCGACGGCAATAACATTAAAGGTAAGGTCCCCATGGATGGCGAGGAGGGACAAAGTGGTTATGAAGCCGCCCAAGTGGAGCATGGAAGCAAATGGTCGCCGGTGAAGGTTCATCGCAAGAGCTTTCCTCAAGGCACAGCCGTTGAAACTTGGGGGCTTCAAGCCACGGCAATGCTTCGAGCTTTCGAACCAGCTCTGACGCATGCGCTTCCGGTTACCATCATCGTCACGCTTCGTGCTCTTGATGGAAACCCAGATGTTAGAAGTGATGGAATTCGGGCGCTGACGCAGGCTAACTGGATTCATGCCGCACTTCCCGTACACACGCCTATCCGCACGTGACATGGACTCAGCACTGAGTGCCCGCTTTTGGCCCAGAGTGCGCAAAAAACGCAGACACCGTTTGGAAGTCTGCGTTGCTACGTAAAATCTGCCAGCTCTGGCTAGTCGGCAGACCTGAAATTTGCGTAGGAACACGATTTTCGTTCTAGTTGTGACCGTCAAATGTGCTCTAAAACGTTTTTACACAGTCTCGGCCGATTGCTGCCTGTCACGAAGGGCTGCAACCGAACCCAAGCTGTCTGTCAAAAGCGGCAGATATTGGGAAGTTGGCCGCCAGAGGACTCAGCCCAAGAGGCCCAGTCATAGCTGTGACGAGGTCTGAACCTGACGTTGTTTGCCTTGAAGACCCCCAGCAAAATGCTTGCAAGCCATAGCATGCGTAGATGACACTGCGAGGCTACATTACTAAGGCGTTTCCGGTGAGTCATTGACTCACCGGCGCTCTCCGCCGGCACGTCCAGTCACAAGATAAGGGGGCTAGGGTGCAAGGACCAAAAGAAGATACCAGCATGACTCAAGCTACAAACCAATTGGATGTTGTATATGGTGAGTACTCTGACCTAACTCAGGTTCGTGAGTTCGTTAGTGGGGTAAAAGAGGCCAAATGTACTGGCACTCTTTATATCGGCTACCCAGTATTATCTATTGACGATGGAAAGATTGAGTTTGATGCGCTGTTAGTTTCTCCAAATCGAGGAATAATAGTTTTTGATCTGTACTCGGCAGGCGAGGTAACAGATCACAAACCTGGCAGTATTCCAACTTCGTCGACTGCTCGGCAGGAACAGTTGTATGCAGCCCTATTCAATAGGCTTAACTCTTTCAAAGAGCTACGGAAGGGTCGATCACTAGTCGTTGACATCTCGACGGTCACATTAAATCCAGTAGCTGGCGGCCTTAAATCTCAAGACGAATTCCACGAGTCTTCGATTGAATTTCTATCTGATTTTTATGAGTCACTATCGGATGCTAATCTAACTTCAGACCAAGAACAGCATCTGAATGCAGCCATTCAGCGAATCTCAAATCTTAAACCGCAGAAAAAGCGTCTAAACATCACCCGGGACGACTCCCGAGGTGCCGTAATCAAGCGTATTGAAGAGCAGATCGCGAATCTAGACCTATGGCAAAAGCGCGGCTCTATTGAATATGTTAACGGGCCCCAACGCATCAGAGGCCTAGCGGGATCGGGTAAAACTGTCGTATTGGCTTTGAAAGCCGCTTATCTGCATGTTAAAAGACCGGATTGGGACATTGCAATTACTTTCAACTCTAGAGCTTTGTATCAACAGTTCGAAAGCCTTTTGACTAGATTCGTATATTCACAAATTAATGATGAGCCCGACTGGACGAAGCTCCATATACTTCATTCATGGGGTGATTCATCCAAGCCAGGAATATATTCAAAAATTGTGCATCAAATTGGTTCGGTTTATCGGGATTTTTCGTCCGCCTCTCGAAAATGGACCTATAACACTGCATTTTCAGGTGCTTGCCAAGAAGCTTTGGATGCCATGGGAGAAAAAGAACTCGACCTATTTGATATGGTTCTAATCGATGAGGCTCAAGATCTTCCTACGCCATTTTTTAGGCTCGTTTATAAAATAGTTAAAGATCCAAAGCGTATTATCTGGGCTTATGACGATCTGCAAAGCTTAGGCGATACGCAACTGCCATCACCTAAAGATTTATTTGGTGTGGACTTAAATGGCACTCCGCTTGTCGCACTTAAAAATAAAGTAGATTATCCTCAAGAGGATATCGTCTTGCCTAGATGCTACAGGACGCCTCCAGAATCATTGGTCATCGCCCACGGACTTGGTTTTGGAATTTACAGAGAACCGGTTGTGCAGATGTTTCCACAGCCGAAGATATGGGAACGCCTAGGATATCAAATTAAGTCTGGGTCGCTTCAATTTGGTAAGGATGTAGAGCTTATTCGCGATCCAGAAAGCGTGCCTGAATTTTTTGGACGATTACTAAAACCAGATGAAGTGATTCAGTTCAAAAAATTTGCGGACGTGCTTAGTCAGTACCAATGGGTCGCTAATGAAATAAAAAGATTAATTGCAGAGGAGGACCTCCAATGCTCTGACTTCTTGATTGTCATACCCGACACATATAAAAGCAAATCAATTTCTGCTCGGATGTTGATAGCCCTGCAGCGTGAAGGTTTGATGGGGCGAATTCCGGGAGTCAACTCTTCCAGAGACTCGTTATTTGCAGAAGATATGATTTCTATAACTCATATCTATCGTGCGAAAGGCAACGAAGCACCAGTCGTCTTCGTGATTGATGCCGATTATTGCAACCAAGGAAAGGAATTAAAGCAGAAACGGAACATTTTATTCACTGCAATTACCAGGTCTCGCGCCTGGGCTTACGTTTGCGGTGTTACTTCTGCTTTCGACGGAATCATAGCCGAATACGCAAATATCGTTGATAACGGCTACTCACTTAATTTTGAATACCCGGCGGAAGAGCAAATCCCACAACTTTCTTCAGCTGCAGATGCTCTAAGCCTTGTCCCAGATGAGAGTGATGGTTTCACAAGTGTCAGGGACGTTCTTGAAAAAGTGAAAGACGTTCCTTGGGAGCAAATCCCTATCGATATCCAAGAGGTTTTGAAGAATTTGGGGCCGCAATGAACCCTGTTTCTGCCGTCAAAGTGCTAAATACCTTTTTATATGAAGGTTACGCACAAGGAATTTTTAGGCATGTAAACACGCACCTCGCTACACAAGGAGCTGCGCGCCTATTCAGCGTCGCTCCTGCTATTGAGGTGGGAATGATTGATACAAAAAATTTGAGTTTCGATGAGTATATTAGATTGATATCGGAAGAGCGATACTCGGCCATTCTTTTTGATTATTCATTACTTTCTGTCGAGTGGGAGATTAAGAATTCAGAGATAGTAAGGCATCGTTATTTATATATTCCATGCCCTATAAGAAATGATGTGCTTTTAGAGCGGCCAGCTGAAATTGAGATTGCTGATTTTTTTTCTCAACTAGATCGTGGCTCACTTGGCAATCACCTGATTAGTCAAGGTTATTTACGTTTTGACTATACGACAGATATTGTCTTAAAAGATATGCATCATCCGGTAGCTCATATGACCACCATTTCGTCTGATTGTCGGGTGGCAATGAGGTCGCCGTTATCTGCAGGCGATTTTTTCAACTTTATATTCGATAATTTTTACCCGCAACACGCTAACTTTTGGTTGGACTATCAACCCCACCTACGAACATTGTGTGAGGATACTATTCGCGAGACAGAAATTAATAGAATGCACATTTACTGGGCGGATGAGTATTAATTAGCAGAAGACTAGATAGTCCAGCGCCTAGTAAGCATGCGCCAATCAATGGCGGCCGCTGGAAATGCTCCATCGAATTAGAATGCAACGGAAGCATTCGCGAGCTTCCGTCTATCCTTATCACCGTTTTTTCAGCTTGTGTTCGATTAGCCCCATTACTGCCTTGATCGCTGTGATGGTGAGCTTCTGTATCGCTGTGCTTTTTCCGAATTTGGTATCCACGATCTTGAGTAAGCCGGTTAGGTGAGCTTTTCTCGCTTTAAGCGTTTCGGATATGGAAGAGCTGTTTTGTGTCGCTGTATTCATGGTTTCATTCCTTGGCGTGATTCAAACAGCCCGCGAAAGCAGGCTGCTTCAGGGAGTCGGCAGTTACATCGAGAGCAGATCGCGCGTGCGATGCTGACGGCCACGGTCCGCCAGTTCGCTCCACCTCCAACTGCCGAAGTTTTCACCCTGCTCGGGGATGTCGAGCTTCATTAAGGACACCGGGTCGCGGCCTATCAGCCGAGCAGCGGCGTACAGCTTGCCTCCGACATCCAGCAGCGTTTGGGCGGCTTCATTCCACGCTTCCTCCAGGGCGTTGTGGGCTAGCCACATGGCGGTGTCCTCAATTTTTTGGTGTTCTACTTGAGCCTCGCTGATATGTCGGTCTACGATGGCCAACTCTTGCTCCAAGGCGGTGATGATCAGGAGCTGGCGGCGATGTTGTTCTGTGGCGGTAGTGAGGTTTTTTGCGGCTTTCTGAGCGTCGGTGCTAGCGGCTTTTTCGCCCTCAACGTCGCCCCAGGCCACGGCCTGGGCGTAAGCGGTAGCCGCATGAGTCTCAGCCTGCCGTGCACTGGCCATCTCTTCCTGCGTTTGCTGGCGTATTTCCTCCAGGCGAGTGCTCAGGCTTTGCCGTTTGTCGTTAAGCTCCAGCTCATCCGCCATCCAGTTAGCCATGTCGGTAATGTAGCCCTCCATTAAGCTTTCTCGGTTGGCCAGCATCTCCAGTCGTTCCATCTTCTGATCTAGCCGGAAAATCTGATGATCGAGCGAGTCGATCTTTATTTTTCGACTGCTGATTTCATGTCTGACGTCGCTCTCACGGCCTTGGTTGATGACGTCCTCACTTTGAAGCGCAACTTCAAAAGGTGGCAGTTCCTTTTTGATGGCCTCCATTTCAATGGTCAATTTGGCGCGTGTGTCTTTCAGTTGCTCAATTCGGTTCATGAGTTTTGTCCTGATGATTTCATTTGGATTCGGAGTGGCTGGCAAGGCCCGCTTGAGCCGGCTCTACCTCAATCAGTAGGCCCGCCGTCAGGCGGCCTGAGCCTCGCTTTCATCCGTTCCCGGTACGGTTTTCACTACATAGCAACGCTGAGTGCCCAGGCCGGGTAGGCGAACAGCGCAGGAGGCTTTGCCATCCGGCCCGGGCTCAAGGACGCCACGGCGTATCAGCTCCTTGTTCACGGCATTGATGTTCATGCCCTTGAACACTTCTGAGCGCCATGCCTCGGGCAACACGTAGTAAGTGTTGGTGGTGTGCAGCGCGTCACCTAGGCCGTGCTCCAACGTTTTGCGAAAGCCCAGCCGGTCAATGGTGCGCGGGCCGTGTTCATCGATCTTCGCGGCGGCCGACTCCCAGCGGGTGAAGCGGCTTTCGCCGAAGCGTTCGATCACCTGGCGCAATCGCGCTAAAATTGCATCCCCCTCGAAGTTACCGGCACCGCCGCGCTCGTTCATCCAAGCGTTGAGGCACACCCGGGCTGCGGTAGTGGCGGCTCCGTCGGGCCAGCCCGTAATGCCCATCGCGGTGGCCAGCTCGCCGGCAGCGGCAGCCAGTCCAAAGCGAGCGGCCGCACGATGCGCCTGACCGCTGGCGGAGGCCGGCAATGCCTTAGCGATAAAGCCCTCCAAGGTGTGGCGCAGGATCGCCGACCAACCATGGAGCTTGCCGGGCTCACAGAGGGCCGACAGGAAGGCGGTGAGCGGTGTGCCGTAGTACTTGGCCACCCTTGCCTTGAGTGCATCGGAGAGGGCGGCGGCGTCATCGAAGCCGTTCAGCACATCGAACATGCCCAGACCTTTACTGGCGTCCGCTGGCACAGCGAGCATTCGTACCTCCATACCGGCTTTCAGTTCTTTGTTCGCTTCGGCCATGTGCTGCGCCAAGGTCTTCTCGCCGGTCGAGAGAAACAGCAAGCGCCACTCCTGCACCTGTCGGCCTGCTTGTCCTCGATCATTGGCGCGAGCCTTACCGGTGCCGTTGCCGAGCATGTACACCGTTTCGCCAATGATGCGTGGGTCGCACATGCCGATTTCATCCAGCACCAGGAGCCCGTCCGAATGCGCTGCGGCGATGGACTCCAAGGCGTTATCAGTCGAGCGCCAGGAGCGCACCAGACGCGGTCCGCCGTAGATCGAGGCGGCCACTTGCAGGTGGGTGGTCTTGCCGCCCGAGCTGTCACCGTAGAGGTGAAAGCCGCCCGACTCATGGCCGAGCATGTGCAGTAACGGACCGGCAAACGCCACGCTGGCAACAAACGCCAAGCGGTGATTACCGATGCACAAGGCGCCGATTTGCTCTTGCCATTGCTCCAGGGTGCCGGCTTCGCTGATTGGCGGGAGTTGTGCGCCGGCCTCATAGAAGTGCAGGTGTTCGGCGTGCGAACCGACCTGCTGTTCGGGCAGCAGAAAGGCGCTGTCGTGCCAGCCCAAGCGGGTGACCAGTCGTGCGCGCTGGGCGCTATCAAAGCCGCCAAGGTAACTCTGCAGGTCGTTGCGGGCATTACGACCGGAGCGACTGCCGGCGAGACGCAAACCCATGTCGACGAGCGGGCCGAGCACGTCCTTGCCGAAGTCACCGGTCATGGTTCGCGCCGGGATGTTCCAGCGCTTTTTAGCCCCGTCCGGGTCGTCGAATTCGACCAGCAGACCCCAGTTGTGACCCTGCGCATCTCGGGTGCGCGCCAGGATCTCCAGTGGTGAGCACACTGGACGTGCCTCGCCATCGTCACCGGAATAAAACACGCCTTCGGATGTCAGGCGGAAGCCGCCGGGCAGTAGATCGTTTTTGGGTTTCGCGGCGCGCTTGGTCACCGGCTTAGTCTTGTATTCGGGTAGTTCGGCCGGTGCTTTTTCCGGCTCGACGCCAAACAATTCACCGCTGCGTTCCAGCTCAGCGATGTGCGCCGCCGTCCAACCTTTGGTTTGGGCATCGGCCGCGTCGTCGCCGTCTTCCCATTGACCACCTTTGGCAAAGGTCGTTTGGTCATTCTTGAGCGTGGGCTTGCGTTTGAAGACGTCTAGGGCGATCACGCGCACCGACGCGGCGCCGATCCGTTGCAGTTGTTTGGCTACGGCGCTCATGCAGCTTTTACCGCTGGCGTCGTTGTCAGGCCACAACATCACCGTTCGACCTTTGAGCGGTGTGAGGTCGGCTTTGTGCCAGGAGTTCGAACCGTTTGGCCAGCACGTGGCCACGTAGTTGGGCAGCAGCTTCGCTGCGGCGTCGGCGGCCTTTTCGCCTTCGCATAGAAGGACGGGAGCCTCTGCGCGTTGTGTCAGTTCATCCAGGCGCAGCAGTGGACGCGGCTCAGGCAGACCTTGCCAACGCCATTGCTGCGTTTGACCGTCGGTACGCTGGCACCAGGTCAAGGGGGCAAACACCTTGCGCGGTTTGCCGTCTTCGTCCGGGCCCAAATCGAAGCGATAGAGCGCCATGACCGGCTGGCCTTGAGCGTTGCGGTATATCCAGACGTTGGACGGCGTACCGTGTTGCCGGTGTTTGGTCGGGCACTTGTTCATGGCCTCGGCTGGGATCGGCTGGATGGCGAGCCATTCCGGTGTTTTGCTTTTGCTGGGGCTCGGTTTCGATTGGGCCGCGCCAGCGGTAACGCGCAGCAGATCCGCCAACTTATTGCAGGCCTCGACGTCGGTACCGCCGTCG
>LNAP01004148.1_pt1 | contig 13542 bp, 13 predicted proteins | sample 602601 | NCBI WGS metagenome assembly LNAP01 (sample SAMN02440304, study PRJNA202911) | soil metagenome | biome: Subtropical and temperate rainforests or woodlands; isolation source: soil samples (1 kg each in a 20% v/v slurry with milli Q water) were... ...
TTATTTAAATTAAGTATGCAATTATCAACACCGATAAACATGATTATGTGGGGATTGAAAATCCGCGTGTCGGCAGTTCGATTCTGCCCCCGGCCACCATCTACCAAGATGAATTAAATCAACGACTTAAGGATAAAATCCTGAGTCGTTTTTTTATGTCTAAATTTTCATCGGGGTGAACTGTGGGATGTACTTTCGATTTCTCTCACGAGTTTTAAATTCTTTAAAATAAAGGCGCATTAAGCGCCTTTATTTTCACCAACCTGCTGGTTTATGAATCGGGTTACCGTTCTGATCGACGATCTGATTAGGAAACTGAGATGCTGCAAGTGCACCAGGGCGAATCTGTTTCATGAAATCTGTATGTGGCAACAAGGCGCGGCTCGGATGTTTTTGAGGATTTAAGATGCCAACCATTTTATTCAAATCCGATCTCACTAATTTTATTGGCGCTAACAAATCAGAATCGTTAGAAATAACAACAGCAATGTCATAGCGATCCAAATGTGCATCATGCAATAGATGGGTTGCCAAATTAACATCTGAGCCCTTCTCTTCTGTCTTTATGATATCAACGTATTTGCTGCCGCCATTAGGTGGTGGATTAGCTAGCCTTGCGCTTATGGTGTGTGAAAGATAGTGTCCATGAATAATTTCAACGCATGGAATTGTACCTAGTGCTCGCAAATAGGCATTCTGTCTTGCTGGCTGCTGAGGGTCGTTAGGTCTTGCACTAACTTGTGCAGTGAAATATTTAATCGAAGTAATATTATTGCCTGGAAGATAAGCCTGGCAAAGATTTAGAATGTTTAGCCATTTGTACTGTGTCTTTTTCAAAGATCCAAAGTACAAATTAAATCCATCTACGTAAACACTTGTTCTTAGTTGTTGTGTCATTCCGTATCCTAGAAATGCAGAAGCCTCCTTTCGGAGGCTTCGCGCCTGAATGCCGAAGCAAACAGGGAGATATGCAAAGTATTCTATTTAATTTAGTAAACACTGTCAACACAAATATGGGGATTAGTGGGCATTAGTGGGGTTTAGTGTACCTAAACCATGACACCCAAATGCTGCCTTACTGCCAGCGTAAAGCTTACGGTAATAGGTTTAGCATTAGTCCAGAATCGCTTCAAAAATCCGGAAACTCTAGAAATTCTGTATGCATGATACTGTGTTCCAGAAAGTCTAGTGGATGCGACAGGTCATTTTCTTCGTTATAACGATCAAGATCGTTCTCAGTGTTTCTGTTGATGTCAGAAACTAATCGCGCATACTCTTCGTCCGTTTGGATTACAGTTCTGGTGGGAGAACAAATCTCTACCGAGAGCAGATAAGAGCTGCCGCCGTAATGGAGTTTCTTTTTATATTTGATGCCATCCAGATGACTTGGACCCAGTTTTGTTAAATCATAATTGTCTTCTTCCACATCGATCTGTTCGGGATGAAAAATATTTACTTTATTTGGACCAATTAACTCCCTGGCGCGACTTGCCAAGTCGTAGCTTTTTGCGTCCTTAAGAAAATCCCTCACGCCCTCTTCAGTATCACTGTATGTGTTAATTGACTTCAAAAACAAAACTGATGGTTGCATTTTTACATATCCAACTGCCAACTCAAAGAAATCAAACGTATTAGCACTTTCACATGTAATGTTTCCAAAAAAGTCCTCGGAAGGATAGTAGGTGTGCTTCGAATTGATATAGGTATGCTCACAGATGGCTTTTACAAACAATTCATTCATCAGCGCAAAGTTAATTTCTTTGACACCTTGCAAAGCGATTTCGTTGTGTTTGAAAGATTTTAGATATTCAGCTTCAATAAATTCTTTTACTTTCTTTCTGTTTGAATCCAAGTTTGCAGGATCAGCATCTTCTTCTGAAGATTTGTAACAGTCATGGATTTCACATATTGAAAGGTACTGGTTATTGGCATCATCTTCAATTTGTGAAAAAGTTGAATTAACAAAAGAAATTTCAAAATCTCTACGAATATCAAATTTTAAGAAGACTTTTTCATTCGCTATACCATCATATTTTTGATACATACATTACCCTCAATCACAATGCATTCGTTTGGTTTCTTCGCTGGCTGTAGACTACTCAGACAACACGAGGAAGCCAGAATCCGGCAAAACCTTGCTAACGCTAAAATGAAATAAATGTTCAATCAATGGTTTTTCATGTACACGATAAACCATTGATTTTATTGATATTTACCTTGACAAAACCAATCTAGTTCGATATAATCCGTACACTAAATATGAAACATAACCAGCGAACATTTATTGCATCTGTGACAACCAAGTCTTCGATATCAGAAGACTTGCATAGGCCTTTGCACACCTAAATTCTATAATTTAGTTTACCCAAAGGCCTCGATTTTCGAGGCCTTTTTTATGGATAACACCAATGAAGCTACTGATTTTGTCAGACCTACATCTTGAGTTCTCAAACTTGCCTTTTGCTGACACAGAAGCAGATGTGATTATCTTGGCCGGTGACATCGCAAAGAACGATCAAGGTATTCATTGGGCAAGAGCTGTATGGCCTACAAAAGAAATCATCTACATTGCCGGCAATCATGAGTTCTATGGGTATAACCGATTAGAGGTATTGGCGCGATTAAGAATAGCTGCCAGGGAAACCGGCGTGCATTTCTTGGATAACGAGGAAGTAGTGATTGATGATGTGCGTTTCTTGGGAGCTACGTTGTGGACAAACTTCAAGCTATTTGGTGAGGATCTTAAGATGGATTGTATGTATGAAGGTGAATCTAGCCTCAATGATTTCCGCATGATCCACGAAGGCAGCGCACATTTTAGCACTATGGACTCGATACGTTTGCATGATGAATCTGTGGCTTGGTTAACCAAAGCCATACGTGAACCATCTGATGAAAAAACAGTTGTTGTTACCCACCATTTACCGAGTGCTGATTCAGTAGTTGCCAGATTTAAGAAAGACTTACTGTCAGCCTGTTTCGCCTCCAAGCTCGATCATTTGATGGGCAAGCCAGTTTTGTGGGTTCATGGGCATACTCATGACAACCTTGATTATGAGATTAGAGGAACCCGTGTTGTTTGTAATCCAAGGGGATACAGCCGGGATGGCAAACGAAATGAGAATGCTAGGTTCAATCCAGTGTTTATCGTGGATTTAGATAAGCCTCATACGGAAGCTAGAACCAATCCTGCCATCAATCCAAATCAAGACCTGATTGACGCCCTGCTTGGTCTAAAAAAGGAAATTTCAGACGGTCTGGAATACTACGATATTTGCTTCCTGCCACCAGAATTGATCACGACGTACTGGAATGAAAGAAATGGCTCCACACAACCTGGTATCAAAGGTGCAATCACCCCCGTTTTTGCTTGGGACTTTGAGCCTTGGCGGGATCGAGTGCTTAAACGTTACGGCCACAATGAATGATGATGAGTTAAATCGAAATGTCCATGCGTATTCGCCTACTCTCTGATTTGCACTTAGAAACCGGTCCCTTCACTTGGGAAGACCAGGGCGAGGATGTTGTTGTCCTAGCTGGTGATATCGGTGTTGGTGTTACAGGCATTGAATGGGCTAAAACTATTCCTAAGCCCGTTATCTATGTTGCCGGCAATCATGAGCACTATGGTCAAGATATCTATGACAACATCAAGGCCATGCGTGCATGTGCTAAAGGTTCTAATGTTCACTATCTAGAAAATAATGCAGTGCTCCTAACGGTCAATGGTGAAACTGTGCGTTTTCTGGGTTGCACTTTGTGGACTGATTTCGGCGCTGCTCATTGTGAGAAGCATCCAGTTGTGCTTTTGAATGATCACAATCCTCAGCATGCGCTTATGCAACATGCATTAGGTTGGATGAATGATTACCGCAACATTACAGCAGCAAAATGGTGGTCAAAGAAAAACGAACAACGATACGAGTCAATACTGCATGTGAATATTGACAACAAATGTTTCAGTCCACTTGCTGCTTTCGATGTACACAAAAAAAGTAAGAAATGGCTAACCAACAAATTAAAGAATGAATGCGAACATAAAACTGTAGTTGTGACTCACCATGCGCCAAGTTATCAGTCGTTAAAGCAGGCTGGCATGATTAATAATGATCATGCGCTCAACCAACGAAGATGGTCACCAAGTCGTCGTGATGAGATAGGTTTATACCGCGTTGCAGCTTATGCGTCAGATCTCGAAGATTTACTGAAACGTAGATCATGGAGTGGCAGTGGCGTGGATTTATGGCTTCACGGCCACCTTCACTCGCGTATTGAGTATGCGCTCGGTGGAGCAGTGGTGTCATGCAATCCTCGCGGATACCATCAGAAACCGCTGACACAAAAGGAAATCAAAGGTTACGCGTTATTGGGTTACCCAGTATCCGATGGTTCGCTTGAGCGCAGTGAGAAAACGTTTGCGGAGAATCCTGAGCGCGGTGACACCTTGTCTTTTGAGCGCAATCTTCTAATTAATACAGATACCGCATTAGAAGAACTTGTACTCATAAAGTCGCGCGAGATGCTAAAAGACCTGGCGCCGTTACTTCATGACGTTAACGCGCATTTACATTACTTAAAACACAAAGATGAAGTAATCGTTAAGCTCATAGGTGAGCATATTGCCCGCAAAGCTGAACAGTTTAACGGTGGGGTGAAAAAAATCTTGGATTACTTGCATATCGCACTAAAAAGCAAATGTCTAGATAACGAAAGTAACTATTGGAGCGCAGTTGGTTTAGGGTTAACTGAAAACTACGTACATTTGAAATCACAGAAGGCTAAGAAATCGGTGCTTAATTTTAGGGTTGAGGCTGATCTAAATTACTCAAGGTATACAGCTAAACCTAGCGAATGGGGGATGAAAGTGATTAAAGATATGCAAAAAACAATCAGAGGCTTCGATGAGCGACTTGAGAAATGTGTACGTGAGTTGGCAAAATGATAATTTATTTAGATTTTGACGGCGTTCTCCATCCGGACGCTGTTTTCCGGCCATCAAATAAACCACTGGAACTTCGTGCACCAGGCGAATTGTTTATGCACGCGGGGATATTGTTTGAAGCCTTAGTCCCGTACCCTGAAGCTAAGATTGTGCTATCAACTTCATGGGTACGCATGCTTGGCTATGAGCGCACGCTTAAGAAAATGCCATCAGATCTTAGGGCTTTGGTTACAGGTGCAACATGGCATAAATCGATGAAGCACGGTAACCAAGATCCGCATTCTTGGATGACACGGTATGAGCAGATTCTGGCGCACGTAAATCGTAACAATGTACAACAGTGGCTAGCTATTGATGACCTGCATTCCGCTTCAGAGATTAACCAGTGGGCGGATAAACACCGTCATTTGTTAGTTTTAACCGAAGAATCTGTAGGGTTGGGATGCCCGAAGTCGCAGGCTAAATTGAAACAGAAATTGAAAGAGATGACATGATTGTTTACATCGATACTGAGTTCACTGATTTGTATGGTGATGACATCAAGCTAATCTCCGCCGGTTTCGTGTCAGAAGATGGCCGGGAGTTTTACTTTGAGCTAACTGATAACTTTGTTAAAGCTGATTGCAGCACTTTTGTTATCGATGAGGTATTGCCTCATCTTGATCACAGTAAACACGGCATGACGGTTTCGGAAGCCATGCTAAAACTGAAGGCCTGGTGCGAAAGTTATGGTCAGCGCATTAGGTTTCTGAGCGATGCGCCAGAATATGATTTTTCATTAATCGCTGATTTGCTGTATTCAGAAAATATCATTATTGAGAATCTTGAGGTAACCGCATTTCAAGTGGATGTCGATTATGTAAGTAATCATGAAAACAAATATCAGGCATACATAGTTGCCGACTCAATTGGTGATCGCATTGATAAGTATTTTGAATACCAGCCTATGGCGATCCGTCACCATGCGCTTTGGGATGCTAGGGCGTTGGCTTCGGCGTGCAAGGAGTTCGGTAGTTAAATTAATTATGTTTGGACATCCAAGTTCTTCGATTGATTTGACTGATAACTCAAGGATATTTCAGAAATGTATGACAGCTAAATCCGCAAAGCGGACTATCAACTATCGTTTGAATTAAGAGGTACCGTTCTGCGTTTTGCATTAATAATGTAGCGTTTAAAATTAAACATGCACGGAATAGCGGCTATTTAACAGGGCGTCAAATTCTTCAATTGGCAGCGGTTGATTAAAATAATAGCCCTGAAAATGATCACAATCATTATCTTTCAGATATTGAAGCTGCTCTGCCGTTTCCACGCCCTCAGCAATCACTTTCAATCCTAAGCTATGAGCCAGGATAATAATTGTGGCTACCAACGCTCTATCATTAGCATCTACAGTAATGTCGCGCACAAATGACTGGTCAATTTTCAGTTGATATAAAGGTAGTTTCTTCAGGTATTGTAGGGATGAGTAGCCTGTACCAAAATCATCCAGTTCGAAATTAACCCCAAGCTTCTTGAAGTGATTCATAGAGGTAATCGTGCCTTCAGTGTCTCCAAGCAACATACTCTCGGTAAGTTCCAAATTGAGCAGTGCGGGGTTAATGCAGTGACGGGCAATTATCGATTCAACTTGCTGTACAAAGTTCGCCTGATGAAACTGCTTGGCACTGACATTAACCGAAAGCTTGAGCTGACTCTTTCTCGGGTCCTGCTCCCAAACTTTAAGTTGTGCGCAGGCAGTATCTAGCACCCATTGCCCGATTTCTAATATCAGCCCAGTCTCTTCTGAGAGCGGAATGAACTCTGCTGGAGAAATCATACCGCGTTGAGGATGTTGCCAGCGGATCAGCACTTCTGCTCCTAAGACCTGATTGTTCCCATCAACTTGCAACTGATAATACAATTTAAATTGATGTTGTTTTACTGCTTCACGCAATTCATGTTCCAGTACGGTTCTTGCTGTAATAGCGAACTGCATTCTTGGATCAAAAAATCTTATAGTATTGCGGCCTGAATTTTTAGCCTCGTACATTGCAATATCCGCTTGTTTCAGCAGTTCATCAATGCTGGTATTGCTTTTATCAAACAACGCAGCACCTATGCTGACTGTACTGTGGTGCTGATGTGCACCTAGTTGGTAGATTTGACTCAAAGCGTGTAAAATTTTCAGCGCACAGGCCTCCACCTCAGATGCTGCAGTTAAAGCCTCACTATCCAAATCTTCAAGCAACACCACATATTCATCACCACCAAAGCGAGCAACCGTATCACCGGCCCGCATACACTTTGTTAAGCGCTGCGCTACCTCCTGCAGAAAAACATCGCCAACATCATGGCCTAATGTATCGTTAATATTTTTGAAATGATCAATGTCCAGAAATAGTATGGCACCCATTGCACCGTTACGTGCACTTGCGGCTAGTGCTTTAGTCAAGCGCTCTATCAGCATACGTCGATTCGGAAGATGCGTCAGTGAGTCAAAGTACGCAAGCATTTTGATTTCATCTGAGGCTGCCTTACTGAACGAAATATCAATCATGGTCGCTACATAATTGGTAACTTCATCATTTGCATCTTTCACAGCAGTAATATTGAGCTGACATGGAAATAGTTCACCATTTTTACGACAGTTCAGGATTTCACCTATCCAGGAGCCATTGTGTTTAATGCTGTCCCACATTGAGTTGTAGAAATGCATATCCTGACGCCCTGAATGCAAAATATTTGGCGACTTTCCTATTACTTCTTCAGGACTGTATCCCGTAATAAGGGTATAAGAGCGATTAACCTTAAGAATAATATTGTTCGCGTCCGTGATAAACATACCTTCTTGAGATTCAAATGCAATGGCAGCAATACTCAGCTGCTGGCTGGCAAATTTTCTATCAGTAATATCACGCGAGATCATGATGAAATGCGGATTTTCCATTGAGCTGTCCTCTCGTTTGGCTACTGACAACTCAAACCAGCGCAACTCATCCTCTATTGGAATTTCAATTTGTCGTCCAAAGGAAGTGCCCTTTAATGATGCCTCACGTAGTGCGGCCATGCATATTTCAGCAGCTTTTGACGGTAAGACTTCAGTTACTTTTTTTCCGATTAACGCTTGAGCGGGCTGCACTAATAAGGACTCTGTTTTAGTGTGGTAGCTCTGGTAACGACCTTCAATATCCAGATCAAACAGGACATCCGGAATCGCGTTTAATGTGCACTCTAAGTCCGATTTGGTTTTTTGCAGATCTTGTGTCATATCTGCTGCTAATTTCATGGCTCTTTCCCGACCGCTTCCTAACAGCCAAACCAGCCATCCAAACAGCAGACTAACTAGAAAGCCGCCTATTATCACAGCAGTTAATTTATTATTTGGAAAACGCTTATCAAATTCCGGAAGAGTGCGTATAACAACATCCCAGCGCTTGCCGCCGATATAAATTGATCTCTCGGCATAAAGATCAGTGAAATTAGTCGCGTTGCTATAAAGGACGTCATTACCTTCATGTAACATCACCGCCAAATCCTTATCAATCTGACTATGCATACTGGTCATAAAATCACTAATGCGGAATGCACCGCTTACCCAGCCGAGAATGGCAGCACGTCTTGCTTCAACACTATCCAGCGGCATGCTGGTATCGTAAATCGGCACATACATTGCGACTGCCGGGATGTTTTTGCCTGCATCCTGCTCTAGCGTAACTCTGGATGACAGTGTTGTAGCACCCCGGTCGCGTGCCTCATCGATTGCGGGCTTAATTTTTGGATTGGTAACCAGGTCATAGCCAATCGCATTTAAATTAGTGTCTTCGTGAGGTTCTATTAATGACAGCGGTGCATAGCTTGTGCGTTCGCCTGTTGGTTTAATTTTAAAACCAGCGTAGCCGCGACGCTTCATATCGGTAATAAACTGCGGCCACTTTTCGTGAGGCACATGAATTGCAATGCCGACCGCCTGAAAACCCGGCGAGGTATCTGATAGCCTCAATGCCTTGATGTAATCGTGATATTCAGCTTTGGTGATAAAATCGGAACTTTCGAAAAAACCTTTTATCCCACGGAGCATGAGTTCATAACGTGACAGCCTGAGATAGAGTTTGTTCTGAATCTGATCCGCAGATTCATCAAACACCTGGCGGCGAATATTATTGGCTTGAGCCTGTTCTTTATACCAATAAGCGATCGTGAGACACATCATAAAAATGGTCACACTGGCTGCAATCAAGGTCATTTGTCTGTAACGATTGAGCATACTCGGTTCTTTGTTACTAATCTGATTTTTATATAGTATGCCTAGTAATCAAACTGACGGCATCGCAAGGTCGATGACTTGCCACAATCTTAGTGCAGTAAAAATGGATAATGTAAAACGAATAATTTTCTTACAAACAGTATTTAGTTATACAGATAGTTGATTGATATTACATTAGAATAATTTAAATTTGAAGGAATATACTAGCTGTCAACATTGCAGCTCGTCTTTGCGCCCCAACCTGACCCTAGGGCCTTTTCAATTAGGGCGATTTTCTGTGACTTAATTTGCGGACAGGCAAGACTTCATAAAGGCTTTACGTTCGTCGCCTTTTAAGGTTTTTGCTTTCGGGTCAGCATTGCAGGTTTTCATTTTGCTCTGCTGCGTAGTCATAGATGGGTCTTCATGTTTACTGGATAGACAGTTTTTCATGAACGCTTTGCGTTCGTCCCCCTTGAGTTCTTTCTTGGCCGCATCAGCATTACACATCTTCATCTTGTCTTGCTGTGAGTTTACAGTGGCATCTTTCTTGGCCGACAGGCAGTCTTTCATGAACGCTTTACGCGCATCACCAGCCAGAGTCTGTTTAGAAGCGTCTGCGTTACAGGCTTTCATTTTATCTTGTTGAGGTCCCGCATAGGCAGTAAAACAGAATGTGGTCATTAGCATTGTGAGTATTAGTTTTTTCATAGCATTCTCCCGATGAATTAAATTAACTGCATAAATATCATATGCCTTTTTATTGCTCACCAATAGTGACAGTTTTATTTAGCTATCTGAAACGCTTGAATATCTCTGTAAAATTAATGTAGCGTACTAATGAGGTACTTTATAAAGTCAAACTAGAGATAGAAACACCTATTCAATATTGAACCTAGATGGAATAGACTGATACAGTTGGTGCAATAAAGGTCTATGATTGGGAATAGTCAGCTACTAATTAGTAATTGTTAAATTATTTATCATGGGAGAAAAATTATGCAACCGAATATAGCCCAAAAATCGCCATATGCAGTAGAAGTTGAGGCTGGTAAAATTTATTACTGGTGCTCATGCGGACTCAGTAAGTCTCAACCATTCTGCGATGGCTCACACCAAGCAGGTTCATTTACCCCGGTAGAGTATAAAGCCGAAAAAAATGGAACAGTGTATTTTTGCGGATGTAAACGTTCCCAGAACCCACCACTTTGTGATGGAACTCATGCCAAATTATAGGCCAGCTTGCTCTATAAAATGTTGGGCGATTTATCTTGATATTTACAACAATACACATTGCATATTATCCATAAGGACTTATGGATAATATTAAAACAATTAAAAAAAGAAAAAAGGCTTAGCCATTTCTGACCAAGCCTCATATCTTATGTAGGAGTGGGTGGAGGATCAAACCTACAAAAAATAGCAAAAAAATTATATCTTATTAATTTTAAAATTACACACTTTTTTTGCTTTTTAAAAGCAAAAAATTGTTACTTCAACTACCCTTCAACAACAACTGCATCTGGTGCATTACTCTTAACCGATTCAATACCGTTATCCCTTGATTCGACAGTGTCATATGACTCACTAGTTCCGATGATCTGACTATTAGCTGCCTTTAGGTTAAACATAAATTTACCTGAACTAGTTACTTTTCGTTCATAGTTGCCGTCATTAGAAGCATTTTTCTTAACTGACTCTATACCATTATTGCAGCCTGCTTTAGCCTTATAACCCTCACTAGCTAAAATTGTCTGCCCATTAGAAGCCTTTAACCTGAACCTAAATTCACCAGCTTTATCAGTATAAATTTCAAATTTTCCAGCCATAACCTTCTCCTATTTAGTTACAAAAGTGACATTTACTACTACTTTCTTTGTCTTAGCTGTAGCCGCAGTTTTCTCAATTCTTTCAAAAACTTTGCTGCTTGCTTTCCTTCATCACTATCAATTAACGCTCTTTTTAAAATATCATTTGTCATTAATCATTACTAGCTTAGTGGTAACTTTAGCACCGATAGCTAAAATAAATAAGATGAATGGTCCTTTTTCCCCGCTAATATGCCTAAGGCGTGTTAATCCGCAAAGCGGACTACCAAAACTCAAACTTTGTGGACTTTTAGGAAGAGTGGACAGAATCTTGGTGCTTTACAACTTATATCAACAGACAAACTAAACCCGATCAAAGATGGTCGGGTTTATCATTTTGCAGAATGCTGCACTAGTCTCTTGAGGAGTTTAATTGCCGGCGTTCCAAATGTGAGTGCGAGCTACCCACTTACCATTTCCATCTTTCTTAAAAACACTAGTCGTAATGCCGCTGTAAGTGACTGTTACACCATCCTTTTCAGCACCACTAGCGCTCCACTTTGCGACCTGATATAGCGTTTCATCATCACCATCAACTGTGACGATCTCCAATTGATGATTCTTCAAACCTGCTTCAAAAAAACTTTTAAATAAATTCTGAATCTCTGCACGTCCAGTCAGAACTTTGCCGTTGCCTGGGGAAAGTACAGCGTTTTCTGCATATAAACTCGCAAGTGAACTCGCATCTGAATTATTAAAGGCTTTATTCCAAGTATTGTTTAATGACTCTACCGTTGTTTTGGCAGTCATTTCTTCAGCAAACGCAATACTTGTTGTTACAAGGCTAAAAGTTATTATCGCGAGTGTGTTTTTAATCAGTGATTTCATATGGGGTAATCCTTAATTGAAGTGTAAAAAACCATGAAATAAATATTTTTTCATGTCGCTTGCAGCTAATTTGTCCAAGCATCATTAATAACAGAACTTAGCAGTCATCAACTGAAATATGAAGATGATCCAAACTCTAGTTAGGCTCATTATAGTTAGCTGGCTAACTAAATGCAAATTTAATCTTTCAGCTTATGTATTAATTTTCTAAGGATTTGAAGCAATATATCTCTTGCCATTACTTAGCAGTTATTAATGTTTTGATAGCACGCATTAAAAAATCGCTAGGGACTGGAGTAGGTCGGCTTAAATGATAAGTTTGCTAAATTTTCTCTCGCTCATGATTTTACTGAGGGATCAATCATGAGTACCAATAGTGCTGTATTTTGAGGTGAGCGCATAATGAACTGGATCGAAAAGATATATCGTCAGTTCAAAACAGATAACACTTTGGAGAATATTATGTGGACAACACCAGCAGCGACTGAAATGCGTTTTGGCTTTGAAGTAACAATGTACGTCATGAATAAGTAATTCCTCAGCGGAATTCACAAAAGGGAGCTTATGCTCCCTTTGTCATTTCTATGACATATTAGATTTATATAGTTATCACTATATGCAAACTTTTTTTGAAGTTACCCACTTCAAACTTTTATAACAAAGAAATCAAAAGTTTCTTCAGGGGATTTAAATGAATACATATCCAAACTATAGAGATGAAAACCGCGATATTACGCTGTTTGAGACTAACAAGTTCCTACGCATACTCTTTACAGTAATGTTTGTTACTGCAGTATTTATTGTACCCGTAGTAACTGCAATCCATTTTCTAGCATCTCCATTGTTACAGGCATAGTTAATTTTCATAGCAATATAGATCGCAGCTGACGTCTCCGATTGATTAGTTTTACTAATCATAGGCATTGAAACAACCAATTGGATTAATTGATAAATGAAGCCTAATATGTTTTCTAACAAAACATCAATTTAAGCTAACAATGAACTCATGGACAAAATTTTATCGATGGAAAACAAGTATCACTCGCTTTCTTAGGATAGATACGCATATTTCTCTTAACAAGAAAACGACTTATCACAAGAAGATTGCTGAAGAACAAAGTTGGCTTGGGATTGGTTAATGTGCGAGTTCTAGATAATAATCTGGTAAATGAAATCGCTACATCAAATTTTTCTCACGTTCGTATATCTAATGCTTACAAAAACTTAGGAGAGTCTTATGGACTGGGTAACAGATTGCTATTAAGTGCAAGATTTAAATAAGGTAGCAGAGACTCTCTTGTTTAATAAAAGGTTATTCTCTTCAGGAAAAAACACTCATTAGTGCCTCGCGTAGTCATGGTATAAAGACTTAGATACACAACAGCTGTCACTGTTGGAATGATGTAATCGCAACATGTTTTCGACATTAATTCGCATGTTTGAGTATTTTTGCCTAAGGGTGCTACCGATTATTATTTTAAAGTAGCCACCAATTAGTATTTCTGAGTCATGCATTTCTAAATAAACTACTGCATAGCATTGGCGTTTAATTACTATCGCTTACAGATGGCTGAAATTCCGCAAAACGGACTATCAAGAACGTTTCATATAAGGGACCATGCTGTGAGTACAGCCCCTCATTATGAATATCGGTTAACCCTCATTAAGTGCTAAGT
>LNAP01007525.1_pt1 | contig 13542 bp, 11 predicted proteins | sample 602601 | NCBI WGS metagenome assembly LNAP01 (sample SAMN02440304, study PRJNA202911) | soil metagenome | biome: Subtropical and temperate rainforests or woodlands; isolation source: soil samples (1 kg each in a 20% v/v slurry with milli Q water) were... ...
CCCCCACCCCCCGAACTCGAAGGACACTGACATGGACAACAACAACAACGCACCCGCCGCTCCCGCCCCGGCCGCGAAGGCCGGCAACCCGAAGCGCCGCCGAGCGCTCACCGCGCTGGCCGCGGTGGTCGTCGTCGCCGGCGGTGGCTGGGGCCTCTACGAGTGGCTGGTGGCCAGCCACTACGAGGACACCGACAACGCCTACGTGCAGGGCAACGTCATCCAGATCACGCCGCAGGTCACCGGCACCGTGCTGTCGATCATGGCCGACGACACCGACTTCGTGAAAGCCGGCCAGCCGCTGGTGCAGCTCGACCCGGCCGATGCGAAGCTCGCGCTCGCGCAGTCCGAAGCCGCGCTGGGCCAGGCCGTCCGGCAGGTGCGCACGCTCTACGCCAACAACGGCTCGCTGGCCGCGCAGGTCACGCTCAAGCAGGCCGACATCGCGAGGGCGCAGAGCGACATCGCCCGCGCGCAGGACGACCTGAAACGCCGCCAGGCGCTCACCGGCAACGGCGCGGTGTCGAAGGAGGAGCTCAACCATTCCGAGACGGCACTCGCCAACGCGAAGAGCGCGCTCGCCGCCGCCCAGGCCGGCGTCGCGTCGGCCCGCGAGCAGCTCGCCAGCAACCAGTCGCTGACCGAAGGCACCAGCGTCGAGCAGCACCCGAACGTGCTGGCCGCCGCCGCCAAGGTGCGCGAGTCGTGGCTCGCGGTGCAGCGCGTCGCGCTGCCGGCGCCGGTCGATGGCTACGTGGCCAAGCGCACGGTGCAGCTGGGCCAGCGCGTGGCCGCGGGCACGCCGATGATGTCGATCGTGCCGCTCAACCAGCTGTGGGTCGACGCCAACTTCAAGGAAGTCCAGTTGCGCAACATCCGCATCGGTCAGCCCGTGAAGCTCACGGCCGACCTGTACGGCAAGAAGGTCGAGTACGACGGCAAGGTGGCCGGCCTCGGCGTGGGCACCGGTGCCGCCTTCGCGCTGCTGCCGGCGCAGAACGCCACCGGCAACTGGATCAAGGTGGTGCAACGCGTGCCGGTGCGCATCGCGCTCGACGCCGAGCAGCTCAAGGCCAGCCCCTTGCGCGTCGGCCTGTCGATGGACGCCGAAGTCGACGTGACCGACAAGGCCGGCAAGGCGCTGGCCGATGCGCCGCGCAGCACCGCCTTCGCACAGACGCAGGTGTATGCCGCCGTCGATCGGGACGCCGAGGCGGATGCCGACGTCGCCCGCATCATCGCTGCCAATCTCGGTCGCCCCGTGAAGCCGCAGGGCGCAGCCGCGACGCCGGCAGAAGGCACGCCGCCATCGAGCCTGCACCCGGCCGCGCAGAATGGGCGTGGCGCCACGCTGGCCATGCACCAGGCCGCGCGCGGCTGATCGGCACGCCGCCCCATGGCCACCACCGCCGCACCCGTCGCTCATCCGCCACTGGAAGGGTCGGCGCGCATTCTCGGGACGATCGCGCTGTCTGCCGCGACCTTCATGAACGTGCTCGACACGTCGATCGCGAACGTCTCGCTGCCCGCCATCTCGGGCGACCTCGGCGTCAGCCCGACCCAGGGCACCTGGGTCATCACCAGCTTCGCCGTGGCGAACGCGATCGCCGTGCCGCTCACTGGCTGGCTCACGCAGCGCTTCGGACAGGTGCGCCTGTTCCTGCTCAGCATCCTGCTGTTCGTGATCAGCTCCTGGCTGTGCGGCCTGGCGCCGAACATGACCACGCTGATCCTGTTTCGCGCCGTGCAGGGCTTCGTCGCGGGGCCGATGATCCCGTTGTCGCAGACGCTGCTGCTGGCGAGCTATCCGCGTGCGCTGGCCGGGACGGCGATGGCGATGTGGGCCATGACGACGCTGGTCGCGCCCGTGATGGGGCCGCTCCTGGGCGGCTGGATCACCGACAACGTCTCCTGGCCGTGGATCTTCTACATCAACATCCCGGTGGGCATCCTGGCCGCGGGCATCACCTGGTCGATCTACCGCAAGCGCGACAGCCAGATCAAGCGCCTGCCGATCGACGGCGTCGGCCTGGCGTTGCTGGTGCTCTGGGTCGGTGCGATGCAGCTGATGCTCGACAAGGGCAAGGAACTCGACTGGTTCCATTCGTCGGCGATCGTGACGATGGCCGTGGTGGCGGTGGTGGGCTTCGTCTTCTTCATCATCTGGGAGCTCACGGACGAGCACCCGGTGGTCGATCTGTCGCTCTTCCGGCGTCGCAATTTCTGGTCGGGCGCGGTGGCGACCGCGGTGGCCTACGGGCTCTTCTTCGGCAACCTCGTGCTGATGCCGCTGTGGCTGCAGCAGTACATGGGCTACACCGCGACGCAGGCCGGCATGGTGCTGGCGCCGGTCGGTGCGTTCGCGATCGTGCTGTCGCCGCTGGTGGGCATGACGGTGGCCAAGGTCGACCCGCGTCGCTACGCGACCTTTTCCTTCCTCGTGTTCGCGCTGGTGCTGTGGATGCGCTCCAACTTCAACACGCAGGCCGACATCGGCACCATCATGATCCCGACGATCATCCAGGGCATCGCGATGGCGTTCTTCTTCATCCCGCTGGTGACGCTCACCTTGTCGGGGCTCACGCCGGACCGCATTCCGGCGGCGTCGGGGCTGTCGAACTTCCTGCGCATCACGGCCGGTGCCATCGGGACGTCGGTCGTCACGACCGTGTGGGACAACCGCGCGACCGTGCACCACGCGCAACTCGCGGAGTCGATCAATCCCGGCAACGCGACGGCGATGGCGACCATGAACAGCCTGAGCAACAGCGGCCTGAGCGCCGACCAGGTGCTCGCGCAGATCAATCGGCTGATTGACCAGCAGGCGTTCATGCTGGCGTCGAACGACGTGTTCTATGCGTCGGCCGTGCTGTTCATCTTCCTGATCCCGCTGGTCTGGCTGGCACGTCCGCAGATGGGCGGTGCGGGTTCGGATGCCGCAGCGGGTGCGCACTGAGAAGGTGCCCAGCGGCGAGCGCTGACGCAGCCCTGACGGCTGCCTGCCCTCAACGCGCGCAGGTTGCAGTGCAGCATAGGCATTTGCCCCAGTAGGCACGGGGGAGGGGGTCGCCAACAATGCGGACGCGCTCAAGGTGGGCGCGAACAGATGCAACGCATGACCGACCTTTCCCCTCAGCCCACGGCCCCCCGCGCGAGATGAGCGACATCATTCTCGAAACGCGCCAGCTCACCAAGGAATTCAAGGGCTTCACCGCGGTCAGTCAGGTCGACCTGAACGTCGTGCGCGGGTCGATCCACGCGCTCATCGGCCCCAACGGCGCGGGCAAGACGACCTGCTTCAACCTGCTGACGAAATTCCTCGAGCCCACGTCGGGCGCCATCCTGTTCAACGGCCAGGACATCACGGGCGAACGCCCGGCGCAGATCGCGCGACGCGGCATCATCCGCTCGTTCCAGATCTCGGCGGTGTTCCCGCATCTCACGCTGCTCGAGAACGTGCGCCTGGGCCTGCAGCGCGCGCTCGGCACCTCGTACCACTTCTGGAAGAGCGAGCGGTCGCTCAAGCCGCTCGACATCCGTGCCCGTGCACTGCTGGCCGAGGTCGGGCTCGAAGACCTCGCCGACGAGCTCACGGTGAACCTGCCCTATGGCCGCAAGCGGGCGCTCGAGATCGCGACCACGCTGGCGATGGAGCCCGAACTGATGCTGCTCGACGAACCCACGCAGGGCATGGGCCACGAGGACGTGCACCGCGTGGCCGAACTCATCAAGCGCGTCTCGGTCGGCCGCACCATCCTCATGGTCGAGCACAACATGAGCGTGGTGTCGACCATCGCCGACACCATCACGGTGCTGCAGCGCGGCGCGGTGCTGGCCGAAGGGCCGTATGCCGAGGTCTCCAGGAACCCGCAAGTGATGGAGGCCTACATGGGCACCACCGACGGCCAACTTCAGATGACCCCCACGCTCTTCACTTCGTGTAGTTCGCTGCCCCCCGAGGGGGCGCGTGCCTCCCTTGGGGCGGCCCGGCGGGAGGCACACTGATGGCTGCTCCGGCACTCCAGATCAAGGGCCTTCAAGCCTGGTATGGCGAATCGCACGTTCTGCATGGCGTCGACATGGTGGTGCAGCCCGGCGAAGTCGTCACGCTGCTGGGCCGCAACGGCGCGGGCCGCACGACCACCATGCGCGCCATCATGGGGCTCGTGGGTGCGCGCAAGGGCAGCATCCAGGTCAACGGTGTCGAGACCATCGGCATGGCGACGCACCGCATCGCGCACCTGGGTCTGGGCTACTGCCCCGAGGAACGCGGCATCTTCGCGAGCCTGTCGGCCGAAGAGAACCTGCTGCTGCCGCCCGTGCTCAAGGGCATGGGGCCGGGCATGTCGATCGACGAGATCTATGCCATGTTCCCCAATCTGGCAGAGCGTCGCCACAGCCAGGGCACGCGCTTGTCGGGCGGCGAGCAGCAGATGCTGGCCGTGGCGCGCATCCTTCGCACCGGCGCCAAACTGCTGCTGCTCGACGAGATCTCCGAAGGGCTCGCCCCCGTCATCGTGCAGGCGCTGGCCCGGATGATCACCATGCTGCGCGGCAAGGGTTACACGGTGAGCAGAACTTCCGCTTCGCCGCACCGCTGGCCGACCGCTTCTACGTGATGGAGCACGGACGCATCGTCGAGACCTTCGGTGCGTCGGAACTCGACGCGAAGATGCCGGTGCTCAACGAGCTGCTCGGCGTCTGACGGTCCGCTTTCTTCACGACAACGACACGGAGACAGAACCATGAGAAGAAAACTGAGTGCAATCGGCCTGGCAACTGCATCGCTGCTTCTGGCGACCACCGGGGCGCAGGCCCAGGAGAAGGTCACGATCGGTTTCGTCACCGACCTGTCCAGCCTCTACGCCGACCTGGAAGGCAAAGGCGGCATCACCGCCATCCAGATGGCGATCGAGGACTTCGGCGGAAAAGTCCTCGGGCAGCCGATCGAGCTGCTCACGGCCGACCACCAGAACAAGGCCGACGTGGCGGCGTCGAAGGCGCGCGAGTGGATCGATACGGCCGGTGTCACGATGGTGTTCGGCGGGACCAACTCCGGCACCGCGCTGGCCACCGCCAAGGTGGCGCAGGAGAAGAAGCGCGTCTACTTCAACAACGGCGCGGGCACCTCGGCCCTGACCAACGAGCAATGCAGCCCCTACACCGTGCACTACGCCTACGACACCGTGGCGCTGGCCAAGGGCACGGGTGGCGCGGTGGTCGACAAGGGCGGCAAGAGCTGGTTCTTCCTGACCGCCGACTACGCCTTCGGCCATGCGCTGGAGGCCGACACCTCGAAGGTCGTCAAGGCCAAGGGTGGCACCGTGGTTGGCACCGTGCGGCATCCGCTGAACGCATCGGACTTCTCGTCCTTCCTGCTGCAGGCGCAGAACTCCAAGGCCCAGATCCTGGGCCTGGCCAACGCGGGCGGCGACTTCATCAACGCGGTGAAGGCGTCGAAGGAGTTCGGCATCAACAAGACGATGAAGACGGCGGGCCTGCTGGTGTTCCTGAGCGACATCCACAGCCTGGGCCTGAAGAACACCGAAGGCCTGCTGCACACCACCAGCTGGTACTGGGACCTGAACGACGACACGCGCAAGTTCGCCAACCGCTTCTTCGAGAAGACCAAGCGCATGCCGACCGACGTGCAGGCGGCCGACTACTCGGCCACGACGACCTACCTGAAGGCGGTGGCCGCCGCCAAGACCACCGACTCGGACAAGGTGATGGCGCAGCTCAAGAGCATGAAGATCGACGACTTCTACGGCAAGGGCCAGATCCGTGCCGACGGCAGCTTCATCCACGAGATGTATCTGGTCGAAGCGAAGTCGCCTGCCGAGTCGAAGAAGCCTTGGGACTACCTGAAGGTCGTGGCCAAGCTCCCGGGCGAGCAGGTCTTCACGACCAAGGCCGAGACCAAGTGCGCCCTCTGGAAATGACCCGCCCGCCACGACGACCCGAACCCCGCATCGACAGCACCCCGTTCATCCAGGAGACACCATGAAACGCACCCTCATCGCCACCGTCTGCACACTCGCCGCCGGCCTCATCGGTGCCTCCGCGGCACAGGCCCAGGCCACCGACAAGGTCAAGATCGGCTTCATCACCGACATGTCGAGCCTGTACGCCGACGTGGAAGGCAAGAACGGCGCGCTGGCCATCCAGATGGCCATCGACGACTTCGGCGGCAAGGTCAACGGCATGCCGATCGAGCTGCTCACGGCCGACCACCAGAACAAGGCGGACATCGCAGCGTCGAAGGCGCGCGAGTGGATCGACACGCAGGGCCTGACGATGCTCTTCGGCGGCACCAGCTCCGGTACCGGCCTGGCCATGGCCAAGGTGGCGCAGGAAAAGAAGCGTGTCTTCATGGTCAACGGCGCCGGCAGCTCGGCGCTCACCAACGAGCAGTGCACCCCGTACACGGTGCATTACGCCTACGACACGGTGGCGCTCGCCAAGGGCACGGGCGCCGCGGTGATCGCACGCGGTGACAAGAACTGGTTCTTCCTGACGGCCGACTATGCCTTCGGCCATGCGCTCGAGGCCGATGCGAGCAAGGTCGTGAAGGAGAAGGGCGGCACGGTGGTGGGTGCGGTCCGTACGCCGCTCAACACCTCGGACTTCTCGTCCTTCCTGCTGCAGGCGCAGAACTCGAAGGCGCAGGTGCTGGCGCTGGCCAATGCGGGCGGCGACACCATCAACTCGATCAAGTCGGCGCGCGAGTTCGGCATCACCAAGTCGATGAAGATGGTCGGCCTGCTGGTGTTCGTCACCGACATTCACAGCCTGGGTTTGAAAAACACCGAAGGCCTGCTGCTGACCACCAGCTGGGACTGGAACCTCGACGACAAGACCCGCGCGTTCGGCAAGAAGTTCTTCGAGAAGACCAAGCGCATGCCCACCGACATCCAGGCGGCCGACTACTCGGCCACCATGACCTACCTGAAGGCCTTGCAGGCCACCAAGACGACCGATGCCGACAAGGTGATGGAATACATCAAGAAGACGCCGATCGACGATTTCTACGCCAAGGGCTACGTGCGCGCCGACGGCCGCTTCGTGCATGACATGTACCTGATGCAGGTGAAGTCGCCGGCCGAGTCGAAGCAGCCGTGGGACTACTACAAGGTGGTGACCAAGCTCAAGGGCGAGGACGTCTTCACGACCAAGGCCGAGTCGCGCTGCACGCTCTGGAAGTAGTTTTCTTCGCCGGTCCGCACCCACTGCACGTCGCTCCGCCACCGCCACCGCCACCGCCTTCGCGGCGGGCGGGGCCGGCCGGCCCCTGAACCAGAAACTCGATCGTTGTTGTTGAAGCGTCTTCCATGAATATCTCCATGCCGGCCTTGTTGAGCCAGCTCCTCCTGGGGCTGGTCAACGGCTCGTTCTACGCGATCCTGAGCCTGGGGCTGGCCGTGATCTTCGGCCTGCTCAACGTGATCAACTTCGCCCACGGGGCGCTGTTCATGCTGGGGGCGGTGCTCAGCTGGATGGCGATGGAGTATTTCGGCATCAACTACTGGGTGATGCTGCTGGCCGCGCCGGTCATCGTGGGGCTGTTCGGCGTGCTGATCGAGCGGCTGCTGCTGCGCTGGATCTACAAGCTCGACCACCTCTACGGCCTGCTGCTCACGCTCGGCCTCACGCTGCTGATCGAAGGCGTGTTCCGCTCGGTCTACGGCGTCTCGGGCCTGGCCTACGATGCGCCGGATGCGCTCTCCAGCGCCACCGATCTCGGCTTCATGGTGCTGCCCAACTACCGCGCCTGGGTGGTGGTCGCGTCGCTGGTGATCTGCTTTGCCACCTGGTATGTCATCGAGAAGACCCGGCTGGGCGCCTACCTGCGCGCGGGCACCGAGAACCCGCGGCTGGTCGAGGCCTTCGGCGTCAATGTGCCGCTGATGATCACGCTGACCTACGCCTTCGGCTGTGCGCTGGCCGCCTTCGCCGGTGTGCTGGCGGCGCCGGTGATCCAGGTGTCGCCGCTGATGGGGCAGAACCTCATCATCGTGGTTTTCGCGGTGGTCGTGATCGGCGGCATGGGCTCGATCATGGGCGCCATCCTCACCGGTCTGGGCCTGGGCGTGGTCGAGGGGCTCACCAAGGTGTTCTATCCGGAGGCCTCCTCCACCGTCGTGTTCGTGATCATGGTGATCGTGTTGCTGATTCGTCCGGCCGGCCTGTTCGGCAAAGAGAAATAAGAAGCGCGGTATGAAGAAGCTCTCTCTCGTCATCTACCTGCTGCTGCTCGTCGCATTGCTGGTCGCGCCTTTCGCCGGGGCGTACCCGGTGTTCGTCATGAAGCTCATGTGCTTCGCGCTGTTCGCTTCGGCCTTCAACCTGCTGCTGGGCTACACCGGCCTGCTGTCCTTCGGTCATGCGGCCTTCCTGGGCGGTTCGGCCTACGTGGCCGGCCACGCGATGAAGGTCTGGGGCCTGACGCCCGAGCTCGGCCTGCTGGCCGGCACGCTGGCGGGCGCGCTCATGGGCTGGCTCTTCGGCGTGCTCGCCATTCGCCGGCAGGGCATCTACTTCGCGATGATCACGCTGGCGCTGGCGCAGATGATGTTCTTCGTCGCGCTGCAGGCCAAGTTCACCGGCGGCGAGGACGGCCTGCAGGGCGTGCCGCGCGGCAAGCTGTTCGGCGTGATCGACCTGTCGAACGACCTCACGATGTACTACGTGGCGCTGGCCGTCGTCGTCGCGGCCTTCCTCTTGATCGTGCGCACCATCCATTCGCCTTTCGGCCAGGTGCTCAAGGGCATCAAGGAAAACGAGCCGCGCGCGCTGTCGCTGGGCTACGACGTGGCCCGCTTCAAGCTGCTGGCCTTCGTGATCTCGGCCGCGCTGTCGGGTCTGGCGGGTTCGCTCAAGACGCTGGTGCTGGGCTTCGCCACGCTGTCCGACGTGCACTGGACGGCCTCGGGCCAGGTCATCCTGATGACGCTGGTGGGCGGGCTGGGCACGCTGTCGGGCCCGATCGTCGGCTCGGCGGTCGTGGTGCTGCTGGAGAACAAGATCGGCGAACTGGGCAACTTCCTGGCGCGCGTCACCACGATCGACTGGTTCAACACGCTGGGCGAGTCGGTGACCATGGTCACCGGACTGATCTTCGTGGTCTGCGTGCTGGCCTTCCGCAAGGGCATCATGGGCGAGATCATCGCCTTCATCGAGCGGCGGCGCGGCAAGCGCGCCTGAAGCCTCCCAGATTCCTCCGCAGTCGCTGCCGATCATGGCAGCATGCATTTTTCCAACTTTCGCCTGTTGGGCGCGGCCGCTGCGGTGGCCGGCGCACTGGCAGCCCCAGCCGCCTGGGCCATCGAACCTTTCGCCGTGCGCGACATCCGCGTGGAGGGGCTCCAACGCGTCGAGCCCGGCACCGTCTTCGCCACCGTGCCGCTGCATGTCGGCGACACCTACACCGACGAGCGAGGCTCGGCATCCATCCGCGCACTGTTCGAGCTCGGACTGTTCAAGGACGTGCGCATCGATGTGCGCGACGGCACGCTGATCGTCATCGTGGAGGAGCGCCCCACGGTGGCCGACGTCGACTTCGTCGGCGCCAAGGAGTTCGACAAGAAGGCGCTGCTCAAGGCCCTGGCCGAGGTGGGCCTGGCCGAAGGGCGCGCCTACGACAAGGCGCTGACCGACCGCGCCGAGCAGGAGATCAAGCGCCAGTACGTCAGCCGCAGCCTCTACAACGCCACGGTGGTGACCACCATCACGCCGATCGATCGCAACCGCGTGAACCTGAATTTCAATGTGACGGAAGGCGAGCCCGCACGCATCCGCGAGATCCGCATCGTGGGCCAGCGGGCCTTCTCGGAGGACACGCTGCTGAGCCTGTTCGACCAGGACAGCGGCGGCTGGATGAGCTGGTACACCAAGTCGAACCAGTATTCGCGCGCCAAGCTCAATGCCGACCTGGAGACGCTGCGTTCGTACTACCTGTCGCGCGGCTACATGGAGTTCCGCATCGACTCCACGCAGGTGGCCGTCTCGCCCGACCGGCAGGACCTCAGCGTGACAGTGAACATCACCGAGGGCGAGCGCTTCGTGGTTGCCGGCGTGCGGCTCGACGGCGACTACCTGGCGCGCGAGAAGGAGTTCCAGGCGCTGGTGGACGTCCGCGTCGGCGAGCCCTACAACGGCGAGCAGGTGACGGCGACGACGAAGGCCTTCACCGACTACTACGCGAGCTTCGGCTTCGCCTTTGCAAGGGTCCTGGTGCAGCCGGACATCGACCGCGAGCGGCGCCGCGTGACGCTGGTGCTCAAGGGCGAGCCGCAGCGGCGCGTGTACGTGCGGCGCGTGAACATCGGCGGCAACAGCCGCACCCGCGACGAGGTGATCCGGCGCGAATTCCGCCAGTACGAAGCGAGCTGGTACGACGGCGACAAGATCAAGCTCTCGCGCGACCGGGTGGATCGCCTGGGCTACTTCACCGACATCAACATCGAGACGCAGGAGGTCGCGGGCTCGCCCGATGAGGTGGACCTGATGGTCGACGTGAAGGAGAAGCCCACCGGCAGCCTGCAGCTGGGCGCCGGCTTCTCCAGCAGCGACAGCGTCACGCTGACCTTCGGCATCACACAGGAGAACGTCTTCGGCTCGGGCAACTACCTGGGCCTGTCGGTGAGCGCCGGTTCTTACAGCAAGGCGATCTCGCTGTCGGCGACCGACCCGTACTTCACGCGCGACGGCATCTCGCGCACGGTCTCGGCCTTCTATTCGACGTCTCGGCCGTACTACGACGTCGACGGCAACTACGAGCTGGTGCACGAGGGTGCGTCGATCAAGTTCGGCGTGCCCTTCAACGAGATCGATCGCGTCTTCTTCGGCATCGGCCTCGAGAAGTACCACTTCGACCCCGGCTCCAACGGCACCACCACGACGGTCGATGGCACGACCTACGACACCGGCGTGCCGCAGTCCTATAGCGACTACTTCGCCTGCAGCCGCGACGCCAGCAGCGGCGTGGTCACGAACTGCACCAAGGCGGGCGTCTGGGGCATTCCGCTGACCGTGGGCTGGTCGCGCGACGACCGCGACAGCGCGCTGGTGCCGACCAAGGGCCGCCTGCAGTCGGCCAACCTGGAGGTCGGCGTCGGCGGCGACATGCGCTACCTCAAGACCGACTACCAGTACCAGCAGTACTTCGCGCTCAACAAGCAGTACACGCTGGCGGTCAACGGGCAGCTCGGCTACGCCAAGGCGCTGGCCGGCCAGACCTACCCGGTGTTCAAGAACTTCTATGCGGGCGGCCTGGGCTCGGTGCGCGGCTTCGAGAGCAACTCGCTGGGGCCGCGCGACAGCGTGACCGACGGTGCGCTGGGCGGCACCCGCAGGGCGATCTTCAATGCCGAGCTGAGCACGCCCTTCCCGGGTGCGGGCAACGACCGCACGCTGCGGCTCTACAGCTTCTTCGACATGGGCAACGTGTTCGCCGAACGCAGCGCCAGCCTGACCGATGCGCAGTGGAAGGCCCAGCAGGCCCTGCGGGCGTCGGTCGGCCTGGGCATCAGCTGGATCTCGCCGCTCGGGCCGCTGCGCGTGGCCTATGCCATTCCGGTCAAATACCAGAAGGCGGACGACACGAACGGCATCGCGAAAGACCGGACGCAGAGCTTCCAGTTCCAGATCGGCACGGCGTTCTGATCCGGCGGCCTCAGGGCAGGCGATCGAGCAGGTCGCCCACCAGCTGCGCCAGCGCGACCAGCGCGTGCCAGAGCGCCTGCAGGGCGCGGAGGAATTCCATTCGTGTATTTCTTGCCGGCGCTGCCCGTGTTCGTGGGCGGCCGGCCCTAGATCAGCGGGCGCTGCAATGCGCCTTGCGAAGGGGGTTGCGATGCGGGCCACGCCGAGCCGTCGGCCGTGGCGCCGAGCGCACCCTGCAGCCGGTACAGCAGCTTGATCCAGCCCAGGGCGAGCGCGCCGCTGGCGCTGCTGAACTGCTGCGAATACAGCATGAGCTGCTGGTAGCGTTCCAGCACGTCCAGCTCCGAGCCGGAACCGTCCTGCTGGCGCGCCAGGGCGTCTTCGAGCGACCGGCGGACGTTGGTGGCCTGTGCCTCCAGTGCGGCGGTCTCGGCATGCTGCGTCTGCAGTTCGTGCACGGCGGCCGAGATCTCGGCCGTTGCGTGCGCGACCACGCCGTGGAGGTAGCCGCCGTCGCCCGCCGTCGTGCGCGAGGGCGCGGCGATGGCGCGCAGCGCCTGCGCGAGCACGACATCCTGCCGTTCGAAAACCCAGTCCATCGGCGGCTGTTCGGGAAGGCGCGCGGTGAACTGCGGCAACCGTTGCTCGGCCAATGCCGGCATGACGAGTGCTTCAAGCGCCTGGGTGCCCATCCCGCAGCGGGTGGACAGGAGCGCGAGCAGCATGGCGCGCCGGTCGACCAGCGTGCGCTCAGCCGCGACCGCGTCGGCCATGCGCTGCTGCAGTACCGACCGGTTGACCTCCGAGAGCGTACCGGCGGCCATCAGCTCGGCTTCCCGCCGCGTGGCCGCCATGGCCTCGCGGATGAGCTCGATGCCGATGCTGTCGACCTTGGCGCTCACGTAGGCCGCAGCCACCTGCATGTCGAGCGGCAGGGCGAGCGCGTCGCCCGCCACGGTCAGCATGGCGGTGGTGCCCGGCACCCCGCTGGCATGGTGGCGGGCGGCGAGGATCAACGCGTTCAGCGTGTCGTCCTGGAAGCCCAGCCACCAGGCGTCCGACGCGAAGGGCGCCGCGCTTGCGGCGCGCGTGGCCGAGCCGCTCATGGTCACCGCGACGGGCCGTGTCAGCGAAGGCGCCATCACGAGATTGGCTTCGGCACCGACGGCGGCCGAGAGGCCGAGCAGCGCCAGGAAGGGAAGGGGAATCCGCATGCGCGCCTCGCGGGCTCAGGGCTGGCGTCCGGGTCGGACCACCGGCTGACCATCGTCGTCGCGCTCGCGACTGCCCTCCAGCGCCTCGCCCGGTGGGCGATGCGCATGGGGCGGCGGTGGGGGCCAAAATGGCGGCGGGGGCGGCGGCAGGGCACAGCCGCTCAGCATCAGGGCGGCCATCACGGCCAATACGCCATCGCGTCTTTTCATCACTCGACTCCTTGTTGAGAAGCCTCGACTGTGCGCAGCGAATGCGGAGGAATATGGGAACGAGACGCTGCGCCGGTGACGGTCGGCTCAGGCGTCCGGCGCCTCCAGCGAGAAGCCGATGCCGTAGACCGAACGGATCCAGTCGTGCGACGGCGAGAGTGCGCAGAGCTTGCGGCGCAGGTTCTTGATGTGGCTGTCGACGGCGCGTTCGGTCACGTCGTCGACCGGCTCGTAGGCCAGCTCGAGCAGCTGCCCGCGCGAAAAGATGCGGCCGGGGTGGCGCGCCAGTGCCTGCAGCAGGCGGAACTCACGCCGCGTCAGGTTGAGCGGCTCGCCATGCAGGGTGGCGCTCCACTGTTCCTCGTCGAGCGCGAGCGCACACGCGGGGCCGTTCGACACGGCGGCCTGCTGGGCCGTGCGGCGCAGCACCGCGCGCACCCGCGCCACCACTTCG
>LNAP01004149.1_pt1 | contig 13540 bp, 10 predicted proteins | sample 602601 | NCBI WGS metagenome assembly LNAP01 (sample SAMN02440304, study PRJNA202911) | soil metagenome | biome: Subtropical and temperate rainforests or woodlands; isolation source: soil samples (1 kg each in a 20% v/v slurry with milli Q water) were... ...
TGCGCAAGATGGTCGGCGCCGAGTTCACGGGACAGTTCTTCCAGGATCGCTTCCTGATCGCCGACGTCGCCATGAAGGCGGATTTCCCGACCGAGCGCTGGTTCTGGTTCGATCCGCCGTTCCACCGCGGCCAGTCCGTGCTGCTGCACCGGCAGGCCGACAATTTGTGGCGCATCGACTTCCAGCTCGGCTGGGAAGCCAATCCCGAGGAAGAAAAAAGGCCTGAGCGGGTGATCCCGCGCATTCGCGCCATGCTCGGCGAGGACACCGAGTTCGTGCTCGAATGGGTCTCGATCTATCAGTTCGCCTGCCGGCGCATCGACAATTTCCGCCAGGGCCGGGTGTTGTTCGCCGGCGATGCCGCGCACCAGGTCTCACCGTTCGGCGCGCGCGGTGCCAATACCGGCGTCCAGGACATCGACAATCTCGCCTGGAAACTCGCGATGGTGTTGCGCGGCGAAGCGTCGGAAGCGCTGCTCGACAGCTATCACGAGGAGCGCGCCTATGCCGCCGACGACAACATCCTGAACTCGACGCGCGCCACCGACTTCATCACGCCGAAGACGAAAACGAGCCGCTATTTCCGTGACGCGGTGCTGGAGCTCGCCCGGCATCATGGATTTGCGCGACCTCTGGTCAACAGCGGCCGTCTCTCGACGCCGACGCCCTATGTGACGTCGGCGCTCAATACCCCCGACGACGATTCGATGATGGGCGGCGTGCGGCCCGGTACCAATGCGGCCGATGCGCCGATCACGGCGGATGGCAAGCCCGCCTGGTTCCTCCCTTGTCTCGGCGATGCGTTCACGGTCGTGGCCTTCGGCAAGGAGACCGACAAGACCGAGATCGCGGTGGGTCCCCTCAAAGCGAAGCTCATTGTCGTCGGCCGCGACATCGCCGATCCCTCCGGCCTGCTTGCCGAGCGCTACGGCGCTTCGCCCGGGACCACCTACCTGTTCCGCCCCGATCAATATGTCGCCGCACGCTGGACGGGATTCGACGAGGCGGGGATCGCGGATGCGATGCTGCGGGCCTCCGGACACGACATCGCCGGACGGAAGGAACTGGCGGCATGACGCTCAATTTGTCACCCAACATCGGCGATCCCGACGATTTCTATGCCGAGCTCATCAACAGCCAGCGTGACCTCGACGAGGAGCAGGCGTTGCGGATGAACGCCCGGCTGATCCTGCTGCTGGCCAATCACATCGGCGACCGCGGGGTGCTCACGGAGGCGATCGGCTGCGCCCGCACCGGCGGCGGCTAGGTTGCGGGCAAGCGCGCTGGATGTTTCGTCCGGGCGGCGTGTCGCGCGACGGCCACGTTGATTCATCTCAATTGGCAGAGCAGGTTTTGGCGCAGGATCATTCGTATCCAGCCGTGGAAACCAAAGCCATGTTTGCAAGCCATGTCGTTTGATCGAATCCTGCGATGGGCTCTGGTCGCGATCGCCATCGCAGGATTGTCTGCAGGTGCTCTCGCGCGAGCCGCGGGCCGGCCTGATGTAGCCGACTTCGCGTGGGCGCTCGGCACGGCGCCGGTGATTGCGGGGTTGGCGGTCTCGATCGTCAGGGATCTCTTGAGCGGCCGCGTCGGAGTGGACGCCATCGCGCTGCTGTCGATGAGTGCGGCCCTGGCGCTCGGACAGCCGCTCGCTGGCGCCGTGGTCGCGCTGATGTATTCCGGTGGCAACGTGCTGGAGGAGATCGCGGTCGCGCGGGCGGAGCATGATCTGCGATCCCTGGTGGATCGGGCGCCACGGCAGGTCCATCGCAAATCCGGCGAGCGGATCGAGGATGCTCCGGTCGAGGACGTCGCGGTCGGCGAAGAGCTTCTGGTCAAGGCTGGCGAAATCGTACCGGTCGACGGTGTCGTTGCGTCGGCCTCTGCCACCATCGACGAATCCACGGTGACTGGCGAGCCGATTCCGGTGGAGAAGACACGCGGAACCGCCGTTCTCTCCGGTTCTCTGAATGCGGGCGAGACCTTCCAATTGACCGTGACGGCGGTGGCCAGCGAGAGTACTTACGCGGGCATCGTGCGCATGGTGACTGCGGCGCAGACTGCGAAAGCCCCCTTCGTGCGGATGGCCGACCGCTATGCGCTGATCTTTCTGCCGCTGACACTGGTCATCGCCTTCGTGGCATGGCGCATCTCCGGCGACTTGACCCGCAGCCTTGCCGTGCTGGTGGCGGCGACGCCTTGCCCCTTGATTCTGGCTGCACCCGTCGCCTTCATCGCCGGGGTGGCGCAGGCGGCCCGCCGCGGCATCCTGGCCAAGGGCGGGAGCGCGCTGGAAGCGCTGGCCCGTGCGCACACCGTGCTGTTCGACAAGACCGGTACCCTGACGGTGGGCGGAGCACGGCTGCTGTCAGTCGAAGTCGCGCCGGGCGAGGATCCGGATGAGGTCCTCAGGCTCGGAGCGTCGCTCGAGCAGGCGTCGCATCACGTGCTTGCGAAGGCCGTCGTTGCCGCGGCCCTCGATCGCGGGCTCAAGCTCGAGCCTCCGGAACACGTCAAGGAGATCATGGGTTCCGGCCTCGGCGGCCGGATCGGCGGACGCCACGTCGTGGCGGGCTCGCGAGAGATGCTTCTCTCGCATGCCGAGCTCTCGCCGTGGGAGTTGCGGGCGATTCGACGTGCCTCGTGGCGCTCGGCGCTCATCGTCTTTGTCGCGGTGGACGGCCGCCCGACCGGCGCATTACTGCTGGCCGACGAATTGCGGGCCGACACGCCACGTGCGATCCGGCTGCTGCGCGACGCCGGCATCGTGCGGATGGTGATGGTCACCGGTGATCGCGCCGCAGCGGCGCAGGCCATCGGAGCGGCGCTCGATCTCGATGCCGTGCTGGCTGACCGCGTCCCTGCGGACAAGGTCGAAGCGGTGCGGAGCGAACAGCGGCTGCATCCGACCATCATGGTCGGCGACGGCATCAATGACGCCCCGGCGCTGGCCATGGCTGATACCGGGATCGCGCTCGGCGCGCGTGGTGCAAGCGCCTCCTCCGAGGCGGCAGATGTGGTGATCCTCACGGACCGGCTCGATCGGGTCGGCGAAGCGATCATCATCGCGCAGCGGACGCGGCGTATTGCCCTGCAGAGCATCTTCGTCGGGATGGGATTGTCGTTGGTCGCCATGGTCGCGGCCGCCGTCGGCTGGCTCGATCCGGTGCCCGCCGCGATCGTCCAGGAGGTGATCGATGTTGCCGTCATCCTGAACGCGCTGCGGGCGCTCAATCCGTCGCTCGTCAGGAGTGGTCCGCGCCTCACCGCGGAGCAGGGGCGGACGTTGCATCATGATCATCAGGCCCTGCTCAGGGATCTCGACCGCTTGCGCCAGATCGTCGATGCGCTGGACGACGCGGCGCCCGAATCCGTCGCGGCCTTGATTGGCGAGGCCCACCGACTGGTCCAGAGCAGCGTCGTGATGCACGAACGCGAGGATGAAGACAGCGTCTATCCGAAGCTCACGGAGGTGCTGCGCGACCGCCACGGACTCTCTGCCATGAGCCGTGCGCACCGCGAGATCCTGCATCTCGCGCGGCTGCTCGCCCGGATCGCGGAGGACCTGCCGTCGGAGAAGATCGACCGTTACCTGATTCGAGACGCCCAGCGCGTGATCGAGGCGATCGAAACGCTGGTGCGCATGCACACGGCCCAAGAGGAGGATATCTACGAGGCCGTGGCTGCATAGGTGCTCGTCGAAGTGCGGTTTCATCAGGAGTTGGTCGCGATGCGATGATGAAGGTCGCATGTGCGTCCCACTTCCCAACTTGCCCCGGCGGCCAGTCCCTGTAATCTGCACCAAACAGCAGGGAAGGGTTCGATGGGAGGAGTCTTGGAGGGTGTGCGGGTGCTCGACTTCGGGCGCTATATCGCAGGGCCCTATTGCGCGACCTTGCTGGCCGAATTCGGCGCCGAGGTCATTCGCGTCGAGAAGCGCGAGGGCAGCGAGGATCGCTTCGTGGCGCCGGTCGGCGAAGGCGGCGAGGGCGCGCTGTTCCTTCAGGTCAACCGCAACAAGAAGTGCATCACGCTCGATCCGATGAAGGTCGAGGGGCAGGAGGTGATGCGGCGCCTGATCGCGACCGCGGACGTCGTCGTCGCCAACCTGCCGCCGCAGACGTTGCGCGCGATGAAGCTCGACTACGATTCACTGAAGGCGATCAAGCCCGACATCATCCTGACGACGGCGACCGCGTTCGGCGGGCCGGGGCCCTGGTCCGACCGGGTCGGCTTCGACGGCGTCGGGCAGGTCATGTCGGGGTCGGTGTACATGACGGGCGCTGGCGCCCCGCCGTACCGGGCCGCGGTGAACTGGGTCGATTTCGGCACCGCGCTGCACTGCGCGTTCGGCACGCTCGCAGCCCTGATCGAGCGCGGCAAATCCGGGCGTGGGCAGGTCGTCGAGGGCGCGCTGCTCGCAACCGCGCTGTCCTTCGCCAACGCGACGCTGATCGAGCAGGCGGTGATCAACGTCAACCGCGTTCCCACAGGCAATCTCGGGCAGACCGCGGCGCCCGCCGACATCTACCGCACGCGCGACGGCTGGGAGCTGTGCCAGGTCACGGGGCATCCGCTGTTCAAGCGCTGGGCGAGATTGATGGGCGAGGAGGAATTGTGGCTGAACGATCCGCGCTTCGCCGACGATATCAGCCGCGGCAACAACGGCGCCTTCATCAGCGAGCGGATGGCGCGCTGGTGCGCCGGGCGCACCACGCAGGAGGCCGTCGATGCGCTGGGAGGTGCGATGATTCCGACCGGGCCCGTCCTCTCACCGCAACAGGCGCTGGATCATCCCCACATCCGCGCCGCCGGCTTCATGCAGGACGTCGACTATCCCGGTCTGCCGAAGCCCGCCCCGGTGACGCGTGCTGCGGTCCGGCTGTCGGAAACGCCGGGCGAAATAGCGAGCCGACCGCCGACGCTCGGGGAACATACCGATCGGGTCCTCGCTGAACTCGGCTATGACGCGGCTGAGATCGCGGCGCTTCGGCAAGGCGGTGTCATCTAGAGCAATTGCTTCAGCGCCTTGGCGTCCGCGGGAGCCGCGCTCTTCTGGTCGTTGTCGAAATAGACATAGACGTCGCAGCCCTGCCGCTTCCAGGACTTGATGCGCTTCGCCCATTGCGCCAGCGCGGCCTTCGTATAGTGCCCGTGATAGTGCCCGCCCGGCCCGTGTCCGCGCACATAGACGAAATCCGCCGTGCGCTTCCATGGCGCCGGCGCGTCGTGATGGTCGGACAGGCACAGCGAGATGTTCTCATCGGCCAGCATGCGCAGGATGCGCGGCTGATACCAGCTCGGATGACGGAATTCGAAGCTGTAACGCCGTTTCCGCGACAGCAGCTTGAAGAAGGCCGCGAGGCGGTCTGCGTCCGCCTGGAATTGCGGCGGCAGCTGGAACAGAATCGGGCCGGCCTTGTGGCCGAGCCGGGAGATGCGGTCCTCCAGCAGCTCGAGGCTGTTGACCGAGCGGTCCGACAGGCGCTTCCAGTGCGTGATGAATTTTGACGCCTTCCAGGCGAAGACGAAATCGCGGCCGGTCTGCTCGCGCCAGCCTTTCACGGCGTCGGGCGTCGGCGTGCGGTAGAACACGCCGTTCAGCTCCGTGGTGTCGAACTGTCCGGCGTAATAGCTGAGCTGCTGCTTCAGCGTCACGCCTTCAGGAAAGAACGGGCCGCGCCAGGAATCGTAATGCCAACCCGAAGTTCCGATCAGAACGCGCGCCATGTTTTACGTGCCATCCTTTGGGCGCGGCGGGAGCTGCCGCGCTTTGCAGGAGGAAACGCCGATGCGGGCGATATGTTGCTGTCGGAGCGCGGTCGCTAGTTCGACGCCAGCGCCGTCTTGGCCACCTCCGCCATCCAGCTCGATGCCACTGGCAGGATCGCGTCGTTGAAATCGTAGCGCGGGCCGTGCAGCTCGGCGCCGTCGCGCAATTCGCCGTTGCCGATCCAGACGAAGGCGCCCGGCCGTTGCTGGAGATAATGGGCAAAATCCTCGCCGGCCATGCTGGGCGCGAGGTCGCGCCGCAGCTCGGCCTGCACCTTCTCGGCGGCGATCCGCGCAAGGCCCGCCTCATCAGCCGTGTTGACCACGACGCCGACGCCCATCACGATCTCGGGCGTGACCTTGACGCCGAAGCTGGTCGCGATCCCGGCGCAGGTCCGTTCGATGCCGTCGAGGATGATTTCCTTGACCGCCTCGCGATGGTACCGCAGCGTGCCGCGGATGGTGACGCGTCCGGCGATCTGGTTCGGCGCAGTGCCGCCTTCGATGGTGCAGAGCGAGAGCACGGCGGTGTCGAGCGGATCGACGCTGCGCGCGGTGATCGATTGCAGCGCCACGATCAGATGGCCGGCCGCCACCACCGGATCGCGCGTCAGATGCGGCATGCCGGCGTGGCCGGCATGGCCCTCGATGGTGATGGTGATGCGGCCGCCGGAGGCCATCACGACGCCGTCGTGCACGGCGATGGTGCCGGCGGCAAGGCCCGGCCAATTGTGGAAGCCGAACACGCGCTCCATCGGAAATCGATCGAACAGCCCGGCTGCGACCATCGCGCGCGAGCCGCCGAAGCCTTCCTCCGCCGGCTGGAAGATGAAATCGACCGTGCCGCTCCAGCTGCTGTCAGCCGCGAGCAGCGCGGCGGCACCGAGCAGCGAAGCGGTGTGTCCGTCATGGCCGCAGGCATGCATCACGCCTGATGTCCTGGAGGCGTAGGCAAGCCCGGTGTCCTCGGTGATCGGCAGCGCGTCCATGTCGGCGCGCAGGCCGACGCGACTGCGCGCATGTCCGCGCGTCAGGGTCGCGACGATACCGTGGCCGCCGATGCCCGCCTCGAAGGGAATGCCGAGCTCGGCGAGCTTGTCCTGTACGAAGGCAGCGGTGGCTTTTTCCTGGAGCGACAGCTCCGGATGGGCATGAAGGTGCCGGCGCCATTCGGTCAGTTTCGCGTGCAGCTCGGGTGTCAAGGGAGGCGTCTCTCGCAAAGTGTCGGTGGCCACCACCATAACGGATTATCCGCGGCATGCATCACGCGTTGGGGAATGGCTCGCGTGCGGCAAGAGTCCGCTGGTCGTCGGCTCCAATGAACGGAGCCGCGGGGTCCCCTTCACCTCTCCCGCTCTTGTCCGCCGAAGCCTTGGCGAAGGCGGATGCGGGAGAGGCCGGGAGAGGGCTCGATCGGCATTGGGAATCCCTCCGGTGAGACACCCTCTCCCCAACCCTCTCCCGCAAGCGGGAGAGGGGGCGCATCTCGCTCGTAGTCGCCCAATCTAAGCCTTCAGCTTCGCGAGCCCCTTCCAGTCAAACCCGATGCCATGCCCCGGGCGGTCCGGCGCGAGCGCCTTGCCGTCCTGAAGCACCAGCGGGTGCTCGATGTACTTGTCCAGCCCGAAGCCGTGCGCCTCCAGATAGGAGCGGTTCGGGCAGGCCGCGAGCAGGTGCACGGTGATGTCGTGCGCGCCGTGGCTGGTGACGGGCAGGTTGAACGCTTCCGCCAGCCGCGCGATCTTCATGAAGGCGCCGACGCCGCCGCAATTGGTGACGTCAGGCTCGGGATAGGACACCGCGCCACTGGCGATGTAATTCTTGAACTCCCAAAGCGAGCGCAGATTCTCACCGGCCGCGATCGGAACGCCACCGGCCTGCATGATGCGCGCGTGGCCGGCGACGTCGTCGGGGATGATCGGCTCCTCGAGCCAGGTGAGGTCGTAGGGAACGAAAGCGCGGGCCGCACGGATGGCTTCCTCGACGGTCCACTTCATGTTGGCATCCACCATCAGCGGAAAACCGTCGCCGAGGTGCTGTCGCATCGCGGAGACCTTGGCGACGTCGGATTTCAGGTCGGGCCGGCCGACCTTCATCTTGATGGCACGAAATCCCTTGGCGAGATTGCCGTCGGTCTGCGCGAGCAGCGCCTCGACGGAGAGATCGAGGTCGATGCCGCCGGCATAGCATGGCACGCGCGCATCGAAGCCGCCGAGCAATTGGTACAGCGGCAGCTTGGCGCGCCGCGCCTTCAAATCCCAAAGCGCGATGTCGAGCGCGGAGAGCGCCAGCACCACCGGCCCGCCACGGCCGCCATAATGCAGCGCCCACCAGACGTGATGCCAGATCGCTTCGGTAGCGTCGGCCTCGCGGCCCTCGATCAGTGGAGGGATCTCGCGCTTCAGAATGTCCGCGACCGCGCCGCCATTACGGCCCACGGTGTAGGTGTAGCCCACGCCCTCGGCGCCATCGGCATCGCGGATGCGGCAGGTGATCAGCTCGAACGCGGTGATCTCGCCATGCGTGGAGTCGGAGAGCGTGACGGGGAGGGGGATCCGGTAGAGCCCGGTCTCGATATGAGCGATGCGTGGCATGTGGCCTCCCTGCTTTTTTTGTTCGTAGGGTGGGTTAGCCGAAGGCGTAACCCACCACTTCTGTCGCTGCGGTGCCGAAGAGGTGGGTTACGCCGTCGACTGCGCTTCGCGCAGCCGCCAGCTAACCCACCCTACGCACAGCAAATCACCGCATCGTTGCAATCTGCACGGCCAGCGCGCAGGCGCGGTCGTATTCGTCGAGATTGATCCACTCGTCGATCGTGTGCGCCTCGTTCTGGCCGGCGCCGAAGGTCACGGTCGGAATGCCGTGACGGACCATCCAGTTGGCATCGAGGCCGCCATTGGCGGTGCGGACGTTCGGCGTGCCGCCGACCGCTGACACGGCTTCGACCGCGCGCTTGATCACGGGCTGGCTGTCCTTCATGCGGAACGGAAAATAATCGGTCTCGGCCTTGAACTTGACCTTGCCGGACTTGCCTTGCGCGTTGGTCACTTTCCTGGCTGCCTTCTCGAACGCAGCCTTGTAGGCCTTGGTGATCTCCTTGAAGAACTTTCCGTCATGGCTGCGGCTCTCGCCGCGCACATGCACGTAATCGGTGACGACGTTGGTGGCATCTCCGGCCGGGCGGCCGTCGCCCCCGGTGACCGGACCCACATTGCTGGTGCCCATCCGCGCGCTCGCGCCTTTTCCCTTCACAACCTTGCCGAACCAGCCGCCGGACTGCACGTCGGCGAGCGCCAGCGCCATGATCATCGTCGAGGAGATGCCGCGCTCGGGCGCGACGCCGGCATGCGAGGCGCGACCGAAAATTTCGACGGTCCAGCGGTCGGCGCCGACCGCGCCGATCACGACGTTGGAAGCCGAGCCGCCGTCATAGTTGAAGGCCATCACGGGCGAGCCGAGCTCGTCCAGCTTGACGTGGCGCGCGCCATAGAGCCCGCTCTCCTCGCGCACGCAGAACAACAGCGTGATCGGCGGATGGTCGAGCTTGTGCTTCTCGAGCTCGGCCGCCAGCGTCACCAGCACGCCGCAGCCGCAGCGGTTGTCGCCGCCGAGCGCGGTCCTGGCCTCGTTGACGATCTTGCGGCCGGACTTTTTGGGCTTGGCGCCGGCGCAGAGCGGCACGGTGTCCATGTGGGTCATGAACATGATGCGCGGCTGGTTGTGCAGGGCGCCGCGGCCGGGCAGGTCGACGATGAGGTTGCCGGTCTCGGTCGGCACGGGAATGCGCGTGTTGGCATCGTCGAGCCGGATCGCCTTCGCCGGCACGCCGCTTTCCTTCAGCGCGGCCGCGAGCTCACGCCCGATCGCCGCCTCCTGCCCGGTGACGCCCTCGACGGCGAGAAAGCGCATGAGGCGGTCGGTGGCGGCTTTGGTGTCGACGGGCATGATTGTTTCCTTATGCGAACCGGCTTGCCATCCTACGAAGGCGGCGAGGTGTAAGTCAAAAACATCAGCACGCCCAATGCCAGCATGGCAGCCATGAACAGCAGTACCGCCGGCAACCCCGCGAACGCGGCTACCGCGCCCGTCACCGATTGCATCAGTGCCGCGCCGAGGAAGAAGGCGAGGTTGACCGCGGCGAGCGCCTTGCCCGCAACTTGCGCGTCGACCAGCTGCCGCGACATGCCGAACAGCAGCGGCTGGGCGGAGGTCGCAAGGCCGATCAGCACGAACAACACGAGGTCGTATTGCGGCGGCATCACGGGCACGCCTGATAGCACGGACACCGCGTAATGCGGCGCCCCGAGCGCCATCAGCGCCAGCAGCAACGCCCCGACCATATGCGAGCCCGCCACCAGCGCGCGGCGGCGGCCGAGCCTGCGGTCGATCATGCCGATGCACAATGGCCCCGCGATCATCGCCAGCGTGAACGCGCCGAGCTGATTGCCGGCCTCGACCCGCGACAAGCCCTTCACGTCCATCAGCCACGGGCCGCCCCACAGGCCGCGCAGCACCAATGATGTCGCCAGCGACACCAGCGCGAGCGCGATCAGCCCGCGCAGGGGACGCGAAAGGCCGAGCCTCAGCACCTCGATCATCTGTGCAAGCGGCGAGGACTCGTCCTTGTGCTCGGCAGGCTGATGCGGCACCAGCGCGAACACGGCGAGCGCGACCGCAATTCCGCCAACCGCCGATATCCAGAACCCGGCGCGCCAGCCGTAGGCGTCGACGACGAAGGCGAGCGGGCTCGACGACAGCAGCATGCCGATATTGCCGATCGAGAGGATCGCGCCCGACCACAGCCCGAACCGCGCCGCCGACAATTGCTTGGCCGCCAGCGTCATCGGGCACATCAGCATGCCCGAGGTGGCGATGCCCAGCAGCAATTGCCCGACCGCAAAGCTCTCGGGCCCCGTCGCAAAGCCCGACGCGATGGCGCCGGCCACGGTTCCCGCGAGCAGGCTCAGCGACACCGGCCGCACGCCAAAGCGATCCATCGCCGCGCCAACCGGAATCTGCGACGCCGCAAAGGCGAAATGATAGACCGAGGTCAGGCTCGCCAGCGCCTGCGGCTCGAGCTGAAAATCCGCCGCCATCAAATCGAGGCTGAGCGCCGGGATGGTGCGCAGCAAGGTCGAGAGCATGTGCCCGCAGGCCAGCGCAACGAGCGCGAAGATCAGCGCGCGGGTGGCGCCGCCCGCGTCGTCGGTGGTGGTGGTAGTCATGAGCGCCCCGTCCCGGGAAGGTTTCAGGTGGGTTACATGATCGCGGCAGGCGTGCCAATGGCGGGGGATTAGGGCAAGAGGCCCCGGGCGAGCTGATCCAGTGTAACGCGAAGCCATAGACTAGCAAAACGCGGACAGTGCAGTTACAACAACCCATCATTTCAAAGTGCGTATTTCAGCAACGTATTGCGGAGCGCGGGTCTTCCGAATGGTCGCGACGGGACTTCGTGAGATGGCAGAGTGAATCGAATTCATAGATAGGTTTACGACCATTATGGATTTGCGAGGATTTTGAATATCCCATGAACTATCCCCGCATGAACCCCTCATAGACGAACGCCCCCCGGATGGTTACCGCGTCCTTTTCCGTTACGCCGTGCATGCGGGCAACGTCGTACCAGGACGCGCGCACTTGCTCGGTCATGTCCGAAACGATTGCAACGGCTTCCGCTTCGTCGAGCAGGAAGCGGGCATGCTGTGATAGAATGTTCGTTGCATTGGCAAACCGGCCCTGATCGCCGACGACCATCGCCAGGTCGCGCCGCTCCTGTGCGATGACTGGCGATGGTGTCAGGTCATAGGCCGGAGAAAGTTGCCAGGCGCGTTCCCTGGCGATGAGCGCATGGTTGCGTGGATGATCATCGAGGTTCGAAATCAGCGCGTTGAAGGTCATGCGTCGGAAAAGTTCGGCCGCGTCCCCCTTCGGTTCCCTGACCACCCGGCGCAGTTCTTCCGACAGCAGGACATACGACCAGCGGTCTCGGCCTTCCGCCGACTCTTCCGCGCGCAGCAGCGTCAGCCCGCTGATCATCCGCGATCTGGTATAGCCTTTCGCGGTCTTCTCGCGATCGAAGCGCTTGATGAGCAGAACGTCCTTGCCGGCGATCGTCTGAATGCGGCTTGCCGCTGCACTGATTCCGCAGGACTTCGCCAACTCGAGCATGGCATGCTCGACGCGTGTGTTGTTCCATCGATCATCGGGACGGTTGAACTTCGCGATCCATAGGCCGTCATGGTCCTCCACGACGGCCTTTGGACGGGCTCCGCCCATCGAGGTGCCGATGAGCATCAGATCCTGCACTTGTGCGGCTTCTTCGGTCTTGACGTCTTCTTCGCGCATGAGCGCTTCGGCGATCTCCTGAAGCCTCGCGAGTTCGACTGTCTTGTTGAACATGCGGCGAGGTGCGGGTGGCTGCTGCGCGAGTCCAAATCCAAGCGCGCCCGCACGGTCGTCTGCCGAGTTGAGCAGATAATCGAGTTCGCCGAGCTGAGGCACGCCGGCGCGTTTTTCGATGACACGACGTCCCCAATAGTCGGGGCCGGCGTCACGCAACGCGCCGAATACGCCGTTGAGCCGTGTGGTTTCGTAAGTTTCGCCCGAGAGCTTGAGTTCGAGGGGATCCATTGCAACGGCATTGTCGCGCGCAAGATAGGATTTGCCGTAAACAAAACGGCCCAGCGCGCTGCCGCGCCGGTCCTTGCTGAGTTCAAAGCGGCCGGCGGTTACGGGGTCTGTTTCCGCGGGCAGCGTCATGTAGACGTAGCATTCGCTGTTCTGTTTAGAAGTCATTGTCGAGCTTTCCGCTTTTTCGAACGCGCTTGGGCTCCCTCGCCGATTGCAGGGAGAGTCCTTCCTTGTCCTTCGAGGGATCGGCGAGGTCTTCGAATGTCTGTAGAAGATCGTAGGCCCAGAGCAGGCTCGCATACACGACGATGCCGGTGGATGCTTTGCCCTTTTCCGCGTCCATCACGGCCCGCGGTCCGGTCCCGATGCGATCGGCGACATCGGCGATCGTCATCTTGCGGCGAACGCGGGCTGTGCGCAGGTTGGCGCCCAGGCGGGTTAGCGCCTGGGACACGGGAAAGGGAGGAGCCTTCTGAAGTTTGTTGGTCGCGACCATGTGCCTTTGATAGTCTGTATGAGGGTCTATTGTGCTCTTAAGAGCATATTTTGATGAAGAACCAAGGTCAATAAAAATGCTCTTAAGGACATTTATTGTGGTTTATGGTGCGTTCAAGGGCGTATTTGACGGTCTGCGACGGGAACCAGGCGCGTCTCGGAATTAGCCAAGCTTTTGCAGCAGCTTCCGCGTCTCGCCCAGCAACGCCCGTATCGCCCTGCGCTCCGCGATCCCGTCTTGCGTGAAAAGCCCATGCTTTCGTGCATTCCGGTTTCCGCTCGGCGCACCTGACCTGCGCGCGCCGCCGTGCATGCGGCAGCGTGTCTTGCCGCGCATGGCCGGAGCACGGCAGGCGTCGCCGCTGCGCGATCTGGCGCCGCAGCGTGCACTCTCCTGCATCGCGTCCGTGTTGCGCGTGTGATCGCTGCTCATGCCTCGGCGCCTTGTCTTGTGTCGGCGCGCGGGTGCTCCCACTCGCGGGCTCCAGGCATTGGCGCGTCTCCGGCACCGGCTGCTGTCTCCAGAGGACCTGGATTCGAGACGACCACACTCGCATGTGTGACATTCCCCACGATCGCCTTCCCTCCGTCCTGCACCGACAAATTCCGCACCGTGATCGCGCGCTCGTCGTTGTTGCGG
>LNAP01004151.1_pt1 | contig 13537 bp, 16 predicted proteins | sample 602601 | NCBI WGS metagenome assembly LNAP01 (sample SAMN02440304, study PRJNA202911) | soil metagenome | biome: Subtropical and temperate rainforests or woodlands; isolation source: soil samples (1 kg each in a 20% v/v slurry with milli Q water) were... ...
CAGCTCCTGCACCACGTCGGAGAGGAACAGGATCTCGCCGGCCGGGCGGCCGATGGCGGCGGCGATGCGCGCGTAGGACTCGGCCTCGCGCTTGCCGCCGCTGGTGGTGTCGAAATAGCCGGAGAACAGCGGCGTCAGGTCGCCGGCCTCGGAGCAGCCGAAGATCAGCTTCTGCGCCTGGATCGAACCGGAGGAGTACACGTACAGCTCATAGCCGGCGGCATGCCACTGGCGCAGTGCCTCCACCGCATCCGGATAGACGTGGCCCTTGAGCTGGCCGGCCCGGTAGCCCTGTTCCCAGACCATGCCCTGCAGCGCCTTGAGCGGCGTGGCCTTGCGGTCGGCGGCGATCCACTCGAGGAGGATGGCGACGACCCGCTCGACATCGGCCTCCGCCTCGCCGCTCTCGGCGCGCACGGCATCCAGCTGCGCGGCCACCGCCGGCTCGGCGGCATGGTCGCGCACGAAGGCCGGCAGGTGCTCGCGGGCGTAGGGGAACAGCACGTCGAAGACGAAGCTGACCGCGCTGGTGGTGCCCTCGATGTCGGTAAGGATGGCTTTGATCGGCACCGTCAGTCCTCCAGCGGCGGGAAGTGCTTGGCGATGCTGTCGCCGGTGAACTGGGCGACCCAGCCTTCGGGGTTGTTGAACAGGCGGATGGCGACGAAGTGCGGCTCCTCGCCCATGTCGAACCAGTGCGGGGTGCCGGCCGGTACCGAGATCAGATCGTTCTTCTCGCACAGCACCGCGTACACCTGGTCGCCGACGTGCAGGGTGAACAGGCCGCGGCCGGCGACGAAGAAGCGCACCTCGTCCTCGCCGTGGGTGTGCTCGTCGAGGAACTTGGCGCGCAGCTCGGCCTTCTGCGGATGGCTGCGGTCCAGGCTGATCACGTCGACGGTGACGTAGCCCTGCTCGCTCATCAGCTTGTCGATCTCGTGGCGATAGGCGGCGATCACCTCGTCCTGGCTGGCGCCGGGAGCGATGGGCGCGCTGGCCTGCCAGCGCTCGAAGCGCACGCCGACCTCGGCCAGGGTGGCGGCGATGTCCTCGGCGTGGGTCAGCACCTTGTTCGGCACTTGCGGGGTGGACTCGTGGTAGACGCTCAGGCGGCTCATGGGGACTCCTTGGGTGACCGACTGGTTCGGTCGGCTAGTTCGGTCAGCGACCCAGCACCTGGCGGGTCTTCAGTTCGCATTCGAAGAGGAACTCGAAGGCTTCGATCTGGCGCAGGGCGTCGCTCATCTGTGCGCCCCAAGTGTAAAGGCCGTGGCCACGGATCAGGTAGCCCGCGCAGTCGGCGTGCCCCTCCAGCCACTGCTGCACCTGGCCGGCCAGGCGGGCGATGTCCTGGTCGTTGGCGAAGATCGGCACCACCACCCGGCCCTCGTGGGTGGTGACGCCGCTGAAGGCCTTCTGCAGCTCGTAGTCCTCCAGCAGCAGGTAGTCGCCGGGGGTCAGCCGCGACAGCACGGTGGCGTTGACCGAGTGGGTGTGCAGCACCGCGCCGATGTCGGCGCGCCAGGCGTACAGCTGGGTGTGCAGCAGGGTCTCGGCCGAGGGCTTCTTGCCCGGCTCCAGGCTGTTGCCGGCCAGGTCGGTGGCCAGCACGTCGTTGTCGGTCAGCTGGCCCTTGTGCTTGCCGGACACGGTGAGCAGCGCCTGGTCGGCAGCCAGGCGCGCCGAGTAGTTGCTGCTGGTGGCCGGCGACCAGCCGCGGCCGTAAAGGAAGCGGCCGGCCTCGATGATCTGTCGGGTGAGAAGTGCGCGCTTGTCGGTCATCTGGGCGGTCTCGAAGGGTCAGGAAGCAAAAAACGGAATCACGTGGCAGCGGGCTCGCGCAGGCGCCACACCACGATGCCCGCGGCGAGCAACGCCGCCAGGCTGGCGATGGCGAAGGTCCAGGCCGGGCCGAGGCTGTTCCAACTGTAACCCGCATAGAGCGCGCCCACCGCGGCGCCGGAGCCGGACAGCGCCGCGTACAGCGCCTGCCCCTGCCCCTGCTGGCGAGCGGCGAAGCTGTGGCGCACGAAATGGATGGCCGCGGCGTGGAAGCTGCCGAAGGTCGCCGCATGCATCACCTGCGCGAGCAGCAGCACCGGCCAGTGATCGGCCAGGTTGCCCAGCAGCAGCCAGCGCAGCGCCGCCAGCAGCAGGCTGGCGAGCAGCACCTGGCGCACCGAGAAGCGCGCCAGCAGGCGCGCCATCACCAGGAACAGGAGGATCTCCGCCAGCACGCCGAGCGCCCACAGCCAGCCGATCTGGGTACGGCTGTAGCCGAGGCTTTCCAGGTGCAGGGTGATGAAGGTGTAGTACGGACCGTGGCTGAGCAGCATCAGCGCCACGGCGGCGTAGAACGCCGGCACACCGGGACGGCGCAGCTGCTGCAGGAAGCCGCCGCGCGCGGCCTCGCTGGCATGCACCTGCGGCTGGGCGTTGGGAATCCACAGGCTGCTGAGGACGATGGCCAGCATGATGCCGATCAGCGCCCAGGGGTAGGCATCCAGACTCAGCCGCTCGAACAGCGCACCGAGGCCGACCACGGTGCAGATGAAGCCGATCGAGCCCCACAGGCGGATCTGGCTGTAGCGCGCCGCCTGCTCGCGCAGGTGGGCCAGGGTGATCACCTCGAACTGCGGCAGCACCGCGTGCCAGAAGAACGCATGCAGGGCCATCACCAGCGCCAGCCAGGCGTAGTCCTGGCGGTAGAAGATGCTGGCGAAACTGACCAGGGTACAGAGCGCACCGAGGCGCACGATCAGCAGGCGCCGGCCAGTGACATCGCCCAGCCAGCCCCACAGGTTGGGCGCCACGCAGCGCATCAGCATGGGGATGGCCACCAGCTCGCCGATGCGCGCCGCGGAAAAGCCCAGGTGATGGAAATACAGGGCGAGGAACGGCGCCGTCGCCCCGAGCAGGGCGAAGTAGCTGAAGTAGAAGCCGGACAGGCGCCAGTAGGGCAATGCGGAGGTCATGATCTAGCGAGCGCCGGCCGGACTACCCGGGAAGGCATCCGGCCAGCACCGGCACTCACAGCTGCGGCAGCACCGGGGTGCTCACCTGCACGTCGGCGTTCTGCGCGCGGTGGCGCAGCAGGTGGTCCATCAGCACGATGGCCATCATCGCCTCGGCGATCGGCGTGGCGCGGATGCCGACGCAGGGATCGTGGCGCCCCTTGGTGATCACTTCCACCGGGTTGCCGTGGATGTCGATGGAGCGGCCCGGAGTGGTGATGCTCGAGGTCGGCTTGAGCGCCAGGTGGGCGACGATCGGCTGGCCGGAGGAAATGCCGCCGAGGATGCCGCCGGCGTTGTTGGACAGGAAGCCCGCCGGGGTCAGCTCGTCGCGGTGCTCGGTGCCGCGCTGGGCGACGCTGGCGAAGCCGGCGCCGATCTCCACGCCCTTGACCGCGTTGATGCTCATCAGCGCATGGGCCAGTTCGGCGTCGAGGCGGTCGAAGATCGGCTCGCCGAGGCCCGGCGGCACGCCTTCGGCGACCACGGTGATCTTCGCGCCGACCGAGTCCTGGTCGCGGCGCAGCTGGTCCATGTAGGCCTCCAGCTCGGCCACCTTGTCCGGATCGGGGCTGAAGAAGGCGTTCTGCTCGACGCTGCCCCAGGTCTTGAACGGGATCTCGATCGGACCGAGCTGGCTCATGTAGCCGCGTACACTGATGCCCAGAGTCGCCAGGTACTTCTTGGCGATGGCGCCGGCGGCGACGCGCATGGCGGTCTCGCGCGCCGAGCTGCGGCCGCCGCCACGGTAGTCGCGCAGGCCATACTTGTGGTGGTAGGTGTAGTCGGCGTGGGCCGGGCGGAACAGATCCTTGATCGCCGAGTAGTCCTTGGACTTCTGGTCGGTGTTGCGGATCAGCAGGCCGATGGCGCAGCCGGTGGTCTTGCCCTCGAACACGCCGGAGAGGATTTCCACCTCGTCGGCTTCCTGGCGCTGGGTGGTGTGGCGGCTGGTGCCGGGCTTGCGGCGGTCGAGGTCGCGCTGCAGGTCTTCCAGCGAGATGTCCAGCCCGGGCGGGCAGCCGTCGACGATGGCGACCAGCGCCGGGCCATGGCTTTCACCGGCGGTGGTGACGGTGAACAGCTTGCCGTAAGTATTGCCAGACATGCAGGATGCTCCGCGGCGGGAAAAAATGAAGGCCGGCAGTATACCCAAGCGCCCCGCCGCTGGGGAAACGCCGGCTGCGCGCACCTGCCAGTCCAACCGACCTTGCCCGGAGCCCTCCCCCATGCCCAGCACGCGCCTGCTACGCACCGCCCTGCTGCTGACGCTGCTGCTGTGTTGCGCCCTGGTGCGGGCCGCGCCGCCGAGCATCCTGCAATGGCCGGTGGAGCTGGTGGTACCCGGCGGCATCCTGCACGGCAGCCTGATGCTGCCGGAAACGGCGCAGCCGGCGCCGGTGGTGCTGATGATCGCCGGTTCCGGACCGACCGACCGCGACGGCAACAATCCTGCCGGGGGCAACAACGACAGCCTCCGGCACCTGGCCCTGGGCCTGGCCGAGCGCGGCATCGCCAGCCTGCGCTACGACAAGCGCGGCGTGGCCGCCAGCCACGCGGCGGCACCGCACGAGGAACAGCTGAGCGTCGAGGCCTACGTTGCCGATGCGGTGGCCTGGGGCCAGCTGCTCAAGGCCGACCCGCGCTTTTCCCAGCTGATCCTGCTCGGCCACAGCGAGGGTGCGCTGATCGCCACCCTGGCCGCCGCCGACTCCGGCGCCGATGCCTTGGTCAGCCTCGCCGGCATCGCCCATCCGCTCGGCACGGTGCTGCGCGAGCAACTGCAGGGGCGCCTGCCGCCGACGCTGGCGGCAGAAACCGAGACGATCCTGCGCGAACTGGAACGCGGCCGCGTGGTGCCGCAGGTCTCGCCGAAGCTGCGGGTACTGCTGCGGCCGAGCGTGCAGCCCTACCTGATCACCCTGCTGCGCCAGCGCCCGGCCGAAGCCTTCGCCCAGGTGCCGATCCCGGCGCTGATCGTCCAGGGCACCCGCGACTTCCAGGTCGACCCGCAGGAGGCGCTGCTGTTGCAGCAGGCCAAGCCGGAGGCGCAGCTGCTGCTGGTCGAGGGCATGAACCACGTGCTGCGCGTCGTGCCGGCCGACGCGCCGCCGTTTGCCTCCTACAACGACCCGCAGCTGCCGCTGGCCGGCGAACTGCTCGATGGCCTGGCGCGCTTCATCCTGCCCGCCCCGTAGGGTGCGCCCTGCGCACCGCAGGGCATGCTCATGGTGCGCAGGGCGCACCCCACGCTCAAGACGCCAGGCGCGCGCGGAACAGCGCCTGGTGCCGACGGCACTGCTCGGCGCTCAGCACGAACACGCCGTGGCCGCCGTTGGCAAATTCGACCCAGGTGAATTCCACTTCCGGATAGGCGGACTCGACGTGCACCTGGCTGTTGCCCACCTCGATCACCAGCACACCGTCGTCGTTCAGGTGGTCGGCGGCCTCGGCGAGCATGCGCCGCACCAGGTCCAGACCGTCGTCGCCGCAGGCCAGGCCCATGGCCGGCTCGTGGTGGAACTCGGCGGGCATGTCGGCGAAGTCCTCGGCGTCGACATAGGGCGGATTGGACACGATCAGGTCGAAGCGTTGGCCCGGCAGGCCGTCGAAGCCGTCGCCCTGCACGGTGTAGACGCGCTCCTCCAGTTCGTGGCGCTCGATGTTGAGGTTGGCCACCTCCAGCGCGTCGAACGACAGGTCGGCCAGCACCACCTCGGCCGCCGGGAAGGCGTGGGCGCAGGCGATGCCGATGCAGCCGGAGCCGGTGCACAGGTCGAGGATGCGCGTAGGCGTACCCTTGAGCCAGGGCGCGAAGTGCCTGTCGATCAGCTCGGCGATCGGCGAGCGCGGCACCAGCACGCGCTCGTCGACGCAATACGGCTGGCCGCAGAACCAGGCCTCGCCGAGCAGGTAGGCCGCCGGAATGCGCTCGTCGATGCGCCGCTGCAGCAGCGCGCAGACCGCCTCCAGCTCGTCCGCCTCCAGACGACAGTCGAGCCAGCTTTCCGCGGTATCCCAGGGCAGGTGCAGGCCGCCGAGCACCAGCTGGCGCGCCTCGTCCCAGGCATTGTCGGTACCGTGACCGAAGAACAGCTCGGCGCCATGGAAGCGGCTGACACCCCAGCGGATCAGGTCACGGATGCTTTGCAGACGGCTGTGGTTGGCGCTCATGGCACGGCTCCTCGGTGATAGGGCGCGCATTCTAGCCGAACGCCCGCCGCGCCGCCGCATCCGTTAAAATGCCCGCCTTGACGTGGAGAGCCCGTATGGCAGACGACGATTTTTCCCAATTTCTCAGCGAGATGCGCGGAGTCAAGCGCATCAAGGTGGAGGAGCGCGCCGACACCGGCAAACCCAAGGCCGATCGCCAGCAAGTCGCCAACCGCCAGCAGAACGCGCTGCTTAGCCAGCAGACCACCACGGTCGACGGGCTGTCCGACCTGTTCGTCATCGACGTCGGCGCCGAGGACGAGCTGTACTGGGTGCGCGACGGCGTGCAGGAAGGCCAGATGCGCAAGCTCAAGGCCGGGCAGATCCCCTTCGAGGGCAGCCTCGACCTGCACGGCATGAACGTGGAGACGGCGCGCGCCACCCTCTGGGAGTTTCTCGCCGAGGCGGCGCGCTTCGAGGTGCGCTGCGTGCGCGTGACCCACGGTAAGGCGGCACGCACCGACGGTCGCCGGCCAATGGTCAAGAGCCACGTCAACACCTGGCTGCGCCAGCACCCGCAAGTGCTCGGCTTCACCTCCTGCGTGGCCAGGCATGGCGGCACCGGCGCCGTCTACGTGCTGTTGAAGCGGACCATGCTCGAGGGGCGCGACGAGTAGCCTGGACCGTTCAGTACGGCCCACTCAGGCCGCCGGCTCCGCCCCCAGCTCCCCGGCTGCGGTGAAGAACACCCAGGCCAGTGCCGCACTGGCGGCCAGGCCCAGCAACAGCGCCGGCACCAGCAGCACCCCGCTGGCCGAGCCGGCGCCGGCCAGCAGCACCAGCCAGGCGAACAGGCGCAGCGCCGGGTACGGCTGGGGGGTGCGGCGCAGGCGCAGGGCGAACCACAGCAGGCTGAAGCCGAGGGCGACGAACAGGGCGAAGTAGCCGAGCTCCCACCACCCCGCCAACCCGGCCGCCTGGCCGTCGTGCAGCGCAGCGAAGCCGGTCGCCAACAAGCCGAGCAGGATCTGCAGCGCCACCGGCCAGTCCAGCCCGTGCAGCGCGAAGCGCGCGGCCAGCAAGGCACGCAAGCGCAGCAGCAGGTAGCCCCAGAGCAACACCAGCAGCAGGCTGAGCAGATGGGTGAAGGCCAGCGGCGCGAATTGCGGATGCAGCACCTGCCACAGGCTCAGCACCAGCAGCACGAACAGACCGAACAGATAGCCCAACGCCAGCGCGCCGAGCACGCGCAACTGGCTGCAGCTCCAGTCGCCGTCGGCGAAGGCCGCCGGCAGCTGCTGGTCAAGCAGCGGGGCCTGCGGCGGACGGTAGGGATCGTACTCGCGCATCGACCGTCCCCTCCCCGGCTGCGACTGCGTTATGGGTCGACCTCAGCCGCGCAGTTCGGCCACCACCGCCGCCAGCGCGGCGGCCGGATCGGCAGCTTGGCTGATCGGCCGGCCGATCACCAGGTAGTCGGAGCCGGCATCCAGCGCCTGGCGCGGGGTGAGAATGCGCCGCTGGTCGTCCTGGGCACTGCCGGCCGGGCGGATACCCGGGGTCACCAGCTGCAGCTGCGGCTGCGCCGCCTTCAGCGCCGGCGCCTCCTGGGCGGAGCAGACCAGCCCGTCGAGGCCGGCCTGGGCGGCGAGGCCCGCCAGACGCAGCACCTGCTCCTGCGGCTCGACATCCAGGCCGATGCCGGCCAGATCCTCGCGCTCCATGCTGGTCAGCACGGTCACGCCGATCAGCAGCGGCTTGGGCCCGCTCAGGGTGTCGAGCGTCTCGCGGCAGGCCGCCATCATGCGCAGGCCGCCGGAGCAGTGCACGTTGACCATCCACACGCCGAGCTCGGCGGCGGCCTTGACCGCCATCGCCGTGGTGTTGGGGATGTCGTGGAATTTCAGATCGAGGAACACCTCGAAGCCCTTGCCGGCCAGCGTCTCGACGATCTGCGGGCCGCAGCGGGTGAACAGCTCCTTGCCGACCTTGACCCGGCACAGTTGCGGATCGAGGCGCTCGGCCAGGGCCAGTGCGGCTTCACGGGCGGGGAAATCCAGGGCGACGATGATCGGGGTCTGGCAGGTCATGGGGCTCTCTCGGCAAGTCGAATCGCCGCGCATTGTAACGCAAGCCCGCGCCGGCCGGCGCGGCGCCAGATCGGGCAAGACAGCCGCGGCGCGCGGCGCTATGGTGAAGACGACGTCAACCGTAGGAGAAAATCATGCCTTGGTATGCCTGGTTGTTTCTGGCCCTGGCCTTCGGCTCGGTGGTCGGCAGCCTGCTGCTGCTGCGCGACAGCGCCAACAAGATGCCGCTCAGCGAGGAGGAGCTGGAACGCATGCACAAACGCAACGCCGAACAGGACGCCAAGGCTCGCCAGGACGATGGCGAGGACGAATAGTCCCGCGCGGTGCCCCGGCTCAGCGGCGGAACTGCAGCTGCAGCTCGGCGCCCTCCACCGAATGCCAGCTGTCCTCGTCCGCCTGCCCGGGCTCGTTGGTGATCAACCGACCACCGAGCTCGAAGCTGTTCGACTCGCCCTTGCTCTCGAACAGGGGCGGCAACAGGGCCTGTGGCTCGCCGGGCAGCGCCTCACTCCCGGTCGCCAAGCCGAAGCCCTCCGGCGTTTCGCTGGGCAGACTGAGGTCCAGCGGCGCCGCGGGTTCCGCCAGCTTTGGCCGAGCAGAGACGGCCGCCTCTGCGGCCGGCGGGCGGGCACGCTCAAGCGGCTTGGAGGGCGGCTCGGGTAGCGCGCTGGGCGCGGGGGGCACTGGCGGCGGCGCAGGCGGAGCGGTTTCTCCCGCAGGCGGCAGTGGGGCAGGAGCTGGAGCTGGAGCTGGAGCTGGAGGCGTATCGGGCGCCGGTGCCGTGGGCTGCGGCAGGGTGGCCGCAGGTGGCTCCGGCTGCTGCGGTTGGTCTTTCTCGCGATCGGCGTCGCAGGCGACCAGGCCGAGCGACAGCAGCAAGACCAGACATGAGCGCACGACTGTCATCACGGACCTCGCAGTAACGGCGGCCGGGGCGAACCGGCCGCCAGCTTTCGGTGACGACTGCCCGCGCCACGCCGAACACACCCGGCATCACCGCGGCACGGACACAACCTACTGGCGCTCGGCGCCGAGCTTGCCCTGCGCGTCGGAGAACACGATCTCGACCCGGCGATTCTGCGCCCGTCCATAGGATGAGGCATTGGCCGCCAGCGGGAAAGCCTCGCCGTAGCCGCGCACCTCGATGCGCTTGGCGTCGATCCCCAGATCGACCAGCACGTCAGCGACCGTCTGCGCCCGCGCACGGGACAGCTGCAGATTGTCGGCGGCCTTGCCATGGCTGTCGGTATAGCCCTCGATGCGCACGATGCGCTGCGGGTTGAGCTCCAGGAAGCGGTACAGCTTGAGCACGATGCGATTGGCGCTGAACTTCAGCTCGGCGCGGCCACTGTCGAACAGCACATCGCCCAGACTCACCACCAGACCGCGCTCGGTCTCGGTGGCGGCCAGCGCGACCAGCTGCTCCGCGAGCGAGTCGTCCTGTTGCAGACCGAGCAGCTTGGCCTCGCGCAGGGCCAGCTGCAGACGTTCGCGCTCCAGCCGCAGGCGCTCCAGCTGCTGCTGTTCCGCCGCCTGCATGCCGTGCTCACGGGCAATAGCCCCGTAACGCTGGCTCAGGTAGGCGTAGTGCGCAACATCTTCCTCGCTGCCCCAGTAGTCGGCCAGGCGCTCCGCACGCGCCAGGGAGTCGCCGGCGCGAGTCACATCCTTGGGCGCGGCGGCCAGCACGGCAGGGTCGCTGGCGAGCGACTGGTAGCTGCTGCGGGCCTGCGCCAGGGCCTGTTGCGCGTCCGGATGGGCGGTCGCGCAGCTGGCCAGCAGGACAACGACGCCCAGCCACAGCGGGCGAAAGACGGATGGGTTCACTGCAGGTCTCCCAGCTGGGTGCGCAGGCGCACGATGCTGCTCTTCAGCTCGGTGAGCTGCGCGCGGGTCTTGCCGGTCAGGGTCTGCGCCTCAACCAGTCGGGCGTCCAGCTCGGCACGTTCGGCGAGCATGCGCGCCTTGCGGTAGTCCTTGCGCGCGAAAGCCTGGCGCGCCGCAGCCAGCTCGGCCTCGGCCTGGCGCAGCTCCTCCTGCTCGGGGTCGGTACCGACCGCGCGCGCCTGCGTCACGGCCTGCTCGGCCAGTTGCAGCTGCGCGGTCGGCGCCGGATCGCTGGCGCAGCCGCTCAGGAGCAGCAGCGCCAGCAGGGCAAAAATGCGTTGGGTCATCGAATGAACATCCTGCTTCAGGGAATCGCCGGCGCCTGCGCCTGGCTCTTCCAGCGCTCAAGATTGCGCTGTAGCAGGGTCTGCGGCAGGCCGGCGGCGCGGAATTCTGTCATCTTTTTCGCCAGCTGTCCGCGCAGCCAGGGATCATTGCAGGCCGAGTTGTGCGACAGGGCCAGGTACAGCGGCTCGCTGCCCAGCGCCGGCTCAAGGGCCAGCAGCTCGCCCCCCAGCCCCAGACGCTCGACCAGCGCCACGCCGGCATTGCGCTCGAGCAGCAGGTAGTCGACCTTGCCCTGCTGCAGTTGCCACAAGGCATCGCTGGCCTTGCCGGTGCGCTTGAGCTTGAGCTCGTCGACCTGCTGCGCCAACGCGGCGGAGAAACTGCCGGCACCGATCGCCAGACCGCTGTGACTGGCCAGATCGGCCCGCCGGCCGAACAGCGGCGCCTTGTCGCGCTGCACCCAGACGTGTACCGGCACCTCGAGATAGGCCGGATGGACGAAGTCGAACTGGCCGAGACGCGCCGGCGTCAGGTAGCTGCCCGCCAACAGATCGACCCGCCCGCTGACGGCGTCGCCCTCGGCGGCGGAGCGCTTGCCGGCATCGATCACCTCGATCTTCACCTCGAGGGCCTTGCCCAGCTCCATGAGCAGGTCGGCGCTGGCGCCAATCAGCCGCTGCGGTTGCTGCGGATCGCGCCACAGATAGGGCGGCTGGTCCGGATTGCCGGTGGCGATCAGGCGCTCGCACTTGCCGGCGGCCATGACATGGCTGGAGCCGGCCAGAACCAGCAGCGCCAGTCCCAGGCGCGACAGGGTGGAACGGATGGTCATGACGAACCTCGCAAGTCGGTTGCCGGCGCCGCCGGAAAAGATGGCGGCTAGTTTAGGGCAGAGCGGCCCGCCGCCGGCAAGCGGATTTCCCCCGAGCACAAAAAACCCGCTCCGGAGAGCGGGTTTTTCGGCACAGCCCGAAAGACCTTACAGGGCCTTTTCCAGCTCCGGCACGAGGTCGAACAGGTCGCCGACCAGGCCGTAGTCGGCCACCTGGAAGATCGGTGCCTCTTCGTCCTTGTTGATCGCCACGATCACCTTGGAGTCCTTCATGCCCGCCAGGTGCTGGATGGCACCGGAGATGCCCACGGCGATGTACAGCTGCGGGGCGACGATCTTGCCGGTCTGGCCGACCTGCATGTCGTTGGGCACGAAGCCGGCATCGACGGCGGCACGCGAGGCGCCGACGGCGGCGCCGAGCTTGTCGGCCAGCTTGTAGAGCAGCTGGAAGTTGTCGCCGTTCTGCATGCCGCGACCACCGGAGACGATGACCTTGGCTGCGGTCAGCTCCGGACGCTCGGACTTGGCCAGCTCCTCGCCGACGAAGCTGGAAATGCCGGCATCGGCGCCTGCACCGATGGCCTCGATGCTCGCGGAACCACCTTCGGCAGCTGCGGCGTCGAAGCCGGTGCCACGCACGGTGATCACTTTCACGGCTGCCGAGGACTGCACGGTGGCGATGGCGTTGCCGGCATAGATCGGCCGCTGGAAGGTGTCCGGGGCGAGGACCTTGATGATCTCGGAGATCTGGTCGACATCCAGCAGCGCGGCGACGCGCGGCAGCACGTTCTTGCCGGTGGTGGTGGCCGCAGCCAGCACATGGCTGTAGCCCTTGCCCAGCTCGGCGACCAGCGGGGCGAGGTTTTCCGGCAGCTGGTGAGCCAGCGCGGCGCTGTCGGCAACCAGCACCTTGCTGACACCGGCGACCTTGGCGGCCGCTTCGGCGACGGCAGCGCAACCGGCGCCGGCGACCAGCACATGGATGTCGCCACCGATGGCCTGGGCGGCGGCCACGGTGTTCAGGGTCGCAGCACCCAGCGCTGCGTTGTTGTGCTCAGCGATAACCAGGATAGCCATCAGATCACCTTCGCTTCGTTCTTCAGTTTCTCGACCAGCTCGGCCACGGACTTGACCTTGATGCCGGCACTGCGGGCAGCCGGGGCTTCGACCTTGAGGGTCTTCACGGTCGAGGCCGTGGACACGCCCAGCGCGTCGGGAGTGACCACGTCGAGCGGCTTCTTCTTGGCCTTCATGATGTTCGGCAGCGAAGCGTAGCGCGGCTCGTTGAGGCGCAGGTCGGTGGTGACGATGGCCGGCAGGTTGAGGGCCACGGTCTGCAGGCCGCCGTCGATTTCGCGGGTGACGTTGACCTTGTCGCCGGCGACCTCGACCTTGGAGGCGAAGGTGCCCTGGGCGAAGCCGGTCAGCGCGGCGAGCATCTGGCCGGTCTGGTTGTTGTCGCTGTCGATGGCCTGCTTGCCGAGGATGACCAGCTGCGGCTGCTCTTTATCGACGACGGCTTTCAGCAGCTTGGCCACGGCCAGGGAGTTCAGCTCCTCGGCGGTTTCCACCAGGATGGCGCGATCGACACCGAGGGCCAGGGCGGTACGCAGCTGCTCCTGGGCCTGGGTCGGGCCGACGGACACGGCGACGATCTCGGTGGCGATGCCCTTCTCTTTCAGACGCACCGCTTCTTCCACGGCGATCTCACAGAACGGGTTCATCGACATCTTGACGTTGGCCAGCTCGACGCCGGAGTTGTCCGCCTTGACGCGAACCTTGACGTTGTAGTCGACCACTCGTTTGACAGCTACCAGAATCTTCATGGATTCCTCGTGTTTTCCGGTGAGTTGATATGGTATCGCCAGGGCGTACCAGGCCGGGCTGCCCGTCGGGTGGAACCGACTCTCAGCTATACCGCGACCAGCAAAAACATCGTATGTTGACCGCATCCCCTACCCCGGTCAATACGACAAAACTTCCACTGTGTAAGCGCCAGACTTTAAGATAAGCGCATCAGCCGGCGCTCGAACAAACGCTTGTACCGGTCTTGCCATACATCGTAAATATATTGCGCTGCACAAAAACCGCCCTTGCGGACTCCAAGAAGCAGATTGCCAGCCTTGAGTTAGGAGAATTAGAGAGTGGAACGCGAATACATGGAATTCGACGTCGTCGTCGTCGGTGCCGGCCCTGCCGGACTTTCCGCCGCCTGCCGCCTGAAGCAGAAGGCCGCCGAAGCCGGCCAGGAGCTCAGCGTCTGCGTGGTCGAG
>LNAP01004152.1_pt1 | contig 13537 bp, 12 predicted proteins | sample 602601 | NCBI WGS metagenome assembly LNAP01 (sample SAMN02440304, study PRJNA202911) | soil metagenome | biome: Subtropical and temperate rainforests or woodlands; isolation source: soil samples (1 kg each in a 20% v/v slurry with milli Q water) were... ...
GCTACAGATCGAAATAAAAACCAAACCGTACGTTTGGATTAATTCCAAATAAATAGCCGCAAAAGACGCTTTAAACCCAATGCTATGCCTGGCCCCTAACCTCTCCATGGTGGCCTTCTTGGGCGGAGGAGAGACGATCTTCTTGGTGGTCTTCTTGGTGGCCTTCTTGGGGGCAGGTGCTTCTTCATCAGACTCTTCACCGTCTTCCTGTTGCTCTTCCTGGTGTAGGACGGCTAGATTGGCTTTGGTGAGCTTGGATACGACCTTCTTGGGTCTGGGAGCGATGTTCGAGGTGGCCTTCATGGAGAGCTTGGGTCTCACAGGTGCAGAGTCGCGACACATTTCAGCGATGTCGAACACATCGTCAGAATCCATGTGAGTTAACATGTGAGCAATGTACTTGTCAACACTTCTGAAGGATTGGATACTAATACCGGTCTTGGTAGTGCACACAGGGTACCAGTTGCAACAGAAAGCACCGGCAAGAGAGGCTCTGGTAGAGGTTGAAGTCACAGACATTGTTGGAGATTGGGTTGGAGATTGAGTTGATTGTTATTGAGTAGATTCAAATAATGAACAATCATGATTGATGGATATGACAGATCAAAGTCACTGAGTGAAATCTCACTCACATATAAATCTCAATGAGTGACATTTGATGAGTGGAAAGTGACATCCATTCGAGTGGTTCACTTCGAAACACTAAATAAAAAATCAGAATATTTACTTACACTTACAACATAAATGACTTGTTGTAGTACCTTTATTATATTTATATTCTACACCACAATCCGTACAAACATGAAAATAACAGTTAACGTTGTAGAATATTAGTCTACCTGTGCTCTTATCCTCTAACAATGGAATGTATGTCAGTCCTAGTGCTTCAAAGTCAATTGGTTTGGTAAATGATACTGAATCTGTTTGAATACGTATCACGTACTGTTCTAGATTATGTTCACTAATCATATTGAAAATATAGTTTCTACTGTATTCGGTTAGGAATGGCTTGATCCTACCCAACCCACCATGTGCAAATGGATTGTTTGCACTAATCATGGTATAAATGTCATTTTCAAATGAGTTGCTATAGTATTCATACTTTTCGTTACTAATCTTATTCAAGTGTTCCCAATCATACTCAGTACTATCTGACTTGTGAACATACACCTTCTTATATTTGGATAGATTACCCCAGGCTTGACTGATGTAGCTTTTCAACAACCAATTGTCCTTACTACATACTTTCAACAGCTTATCAATGATAGTAAACCACTCCTTAAATAATACTCTAAGCTCTTCATTATGTTCATACCATACTAAATTATAGTTATACTGATCATCAGGAGGCAATAGTTCAAAGGTAATACCGTATCTGTCTCTGTACTTATGTAGTGTCTTCAGTGTGTTGTAGTTGTAGTGATGTGTATCATTGAACTTAAAAACATTCCAGAAGAGTTTGTTAGAACAGTGAATCTTAACACGATAGTATCCATAGTCTAGCTTATCAAAATCCAAGTGATCTATCTCATAGTACTGTGGTGCGGATGTGGGAATTCGAATCTTCTTCATCATGTATAAATAATACTTTGGAAAATCAAAACTATAGGTATCAATAGGCTTTTCCAGCTGATTCTTATCCACAGTCATTAAACCACACGAAAGACAGTTCTCTAACATAACTAGCTCTCTAAAATTTACTTTAGGAATTGCATTAATCTTCCGCTGATCTGAGTTAATTAGTGCCGTGTTTACAACAGCTTGATTGGTGGTGTTATAGTTAAAGATATCAATCTTAAACACTGTCTTATCCTTTCTCTTGAAGAAGTGTTGTTTAATTTCGTTGTTCCACTTGTGCAGGTCATTTCTGAATTTAAATAGATCTGCATCAGTTGCTTCATACCTTTCATTCATACGATAGATCTTTTGTGTCTTGAAGTCTAACTTATCCCTGTTAACAACTTCTTTTGAGTCATTAACAAGACAGTGATAGATGGTGTTACTATTCTTAGCCTTACTAGAATAGTAGTAAATGATTTCACGAACGCTCATTATAATATGAACTATACAAATATTTAAGTATTTTTTACTCTTTTTATTATTTACATTGATATGGTTACGTCCACTGAATAGTACTTACCGGTCAATCTTTCCTTAACTTCTTTTGGTAGACTGGAATAATAATCGTCTTCAGCATGTTTCAGATCAGATCCTAAATACTTGTTATTCTTTAACGTAACAAATCCACCATCTAAAGGTTTTCCTAGAATAAGAATATTCTCCGCTTTATACTTTTTGAGAAGCTCATGATACAATGTATTGATCGAATCGAAATCTAAACCTTTCTTGGGAATCTTGTTTGTCACGCGAACGATCTTAGTCTTCAATTCACCACGCTTGTTCTTGATTTCTTCGAGAGTTTGAACGTCCATTACACTAAGTATAGATTAATTTTTAACACAAAAAAATAAAATATATAAAAATTATATTAAATTCACGGCATCCTGGAAATCCTTCTGAGTAAATTGAGTCTTTCTAACAGGCTCATCTTCTTCATCAAGAGGCTCTTTGCAATTATCATTGTCATCAACTATTTGAAAATTGTGGTCATAAAACTTCGTGATGTATTGTTTGCATGGGTCTCTTGGTTTGAACTTAAGTGTTTTCAAATCAAAGTAACCATTTCTATAATGTACTTGATCAACCGTTTTATCAAATACTATATCATCGTAGGACATCAAATGGTAGACATCCAAAATAAAGTCACGATAGAAATCAAGACGCAATAATTGATATTTGCTGTCATCATGAAGCTGTTCGCATGAATTAACACCAAACTTTCTAGCAATCATAAGTAAATAATCTAGCACGGTCATGTTAATCATTTCTAAATGCCTATATGAAGTAGTAGCGTGACAGTATAAATATAACTTATCTTGACAAATAATAAGGTACTGAATCAGTTTCTCAGAGATCAGTTCAGCTTTTTTGATTGGATTTGCGTCATAGAACGCATCTAACTCATCATTACTGAACAAATCATTTTCCGCGAAAGTAATGTAGTTCTTCATTACTATAGTAAAAGAATATATTTTTAAGCGTTTTTAATATTTTTATTCACCAACAACACCCTTATAGACTCAACCAGATACAACCGAAATATATTTTACCCCCTTAGTAACTGTTTCTGGTGAGCCAAAAATGCTGTTAATATATGGAAAGTCCAAACATTTTTGGCTCACCAGAAACAGTTACTTAAGCTTGAAACATCAAACCCACCAAGACACTAACAGACTCAAACACCCTAATTTCATAACTTCATCTTTTATCTACTTTTGCCCCCTTATAGACTCAACCAGATACAACCGAAATATATTTTACCCCCTTAGTAACTGTTTCTGGTGAGCCAAAAATGTTTGGACTTTCCATATATTAACAACATTTTTGGCTCACCAGAAACAGTTACTTAAGCTTGAAACATCAAAACCACCCAGATACAATGTATCACAAACCCCTTTTTTACTTCTTTTACTACATTCCTTAGTATACGGAAGGTTAGTCCTTAGAAGCTATTTACCGTTGGATCGAAGGGGCAGGCCCCGCAGATCAGACTTACTCCAAGGCACAGAAAACCGAAGGTTTTTTCGTGTGCCTTGAGAGCTGTGTGTGTCGTAGATCGCGCCGACGAGGATGTCGTTGATGCCGTCTCCATTAACGTCTCCTGGGCCAGCGATGGACCAGCCGAAGGCATCACCGGATCCTTTGAGCACGATGCCGTCGGTGGAAGAGAGGGCGTCCAGGAAGATATCGGTAAATGTGGACTTTTTGCCGTGGATGATCCATACAGCACCGGTGCGCCACCATTTGGCACCACCATTTGGAGGGATGGCATCAGGGGAAGACAGAGCAATATCGTCAATGTGATCACCATTTACTGCAGTAAAAATTGGTGGGACAGAATAAGCGAAAGTCGTGTAATGTGGTAAACGTCACGCCTTACCGTCTCCGAGCGCACACGTGTTCATATTAAATTGGCCTGTTACATCAACGTACCCATATATGGTGAAACCAAGATCACCAGCGGTGAATGTTGCGAGGAAGATGTCGGCGAACGGACCAGCTCTGCCGAACAGTACCCTCACAGCACCTCTGTTGTCGTTCGCGCCGTCGGTGGTGATGGCTCCGTCTGCCACAAGTGCATCAGCTCTGCCATCGTCATTGATGTCTCCCGCGGAGCCAACAGAGGAGCCCGTAAAGGTAATGCCGGAGCGCCAAATGGTTCTGTCATAGCCAATGACTTTGAATCCGGAAGGACCAGAAGAGAAAGTGTCCAAGTCGATATCGACCATGGCGGTATTTCCGAATAGAATCAAAGCAACTCCCGCAAAACCGCCATTTCCTGGCACTCCAATAATATAGTCATTGATCCCGTCATCGTTAAAATCCCCAAGCTGGGCTATAGACCGGCCCAAATACGATTCAGCATCTCCGCGAATTCTGAAGCCTAAGGGGCCCGAGGGAAAGGTGCCTAGGTCAATCGAAGTGGCGGGGGTGGCTCCAGCTGACTGAACAATCAAACCGATCAAACCGAGCAGGCCACCAACGACGATAAAGGCGAACAGCATGATTCTGGGCTTACTATGGACTGAGAACAGTGAAAACGTGACAAGTAAACTTGACAAAACAGCAGAGGCTTGAAAATTGAGGGTGGTTGGTTAGGGTGTGACAAGGGCGCAAATTGTGCAACTCGGAAAGGGTTAATATGAAATGAGTCAATCCAAACATCGATAGCCCTAATTGCAGTTCGTGAGCAACAGATGTCACGATGGTACCGCGACGCCGTATAAATTGTACTTGCACAGCCGCGAGGTCACTGGGGCGTAGTCTTATTGGCCGTTTAAATTTTGAGAATCTTTTTTTATTGTACTTGTTCTGTCGCTTCTTGAGGAAAAGCTTCACATATCAAGTTTATTTATTATTGTTGAAATAGCAGTAATGTCGTTATAATTTTTGCACGTTTCTAAGTTACTTGTGCTTTTTTGCGAGCACTGATTCCATCAGCTTCAAAATTGGGGCGTACACTCTCGTCACGGACGGATCACTACGCAAGGTTGCCATCAAAAAAGTGGAGCTGGCAGTGGCTACGGTGAGAGGCGCATCGACAGCAACGGGGACCGACACATTGTTGGGAACGCTGCCCTTCAGGTGCGTAGGTGGAGAGGTCAGTACGCCACCGCTGGCACCTGGCGAGGAAGGTGCTGGAGGCGGCGGTGCACCGGAGGCTGTCCCTGTGATGTGGTTGATAATGGGGTTGCTCATGCTCCAGCGGTACACGGGACTGGTCTGCAGGTCGTAGAAGGCCAGGTCCTCGTGCAGCTCTTTGATGCGCTTGGATGGAATGATGCCCTCCAAGTGACGCAGCATGCGCAATGTCACGTCGGCGAAGTTGCTGTTGAGGTCATCGATGTCGACATTCAAGGTGCGGGGGTCATGTGCGGTCTCGTTGATGATCGTCGCCATGCGCAGGTTCTCGTAGTAGTCGAGCGCCGCTTCAGTGAGGATGCCCTCGGCAGGGGGAGAGTGCAGCAGCATTTCTTGAATGGACGGTGTGGCGGTGTGATGGAAGCGCTTCAGCTTGGAGGGTTGCTTCAAGTGCTCAGCCAGAGCTTTGTTCATGATTTCGGCGCCGCGGCCGAGTTTGTCGCACATAAACTGGTACTCTTGCTTGCTGCGACGCACGAGCTTCAACGACTTCTCGCCTTTTGCGTTAACAACCACTTTCTCGTGCTCCATGCGACAACATGTTTCACACAAATGCACTCCTTCGCAGTAGTCCCACACGATCCCTGCGTCAGACTGCGGTGGCGGGGGGCTGCCGGTGCCCGTCACTACTGTGGAAGTAAGGGGTGTGGACGACTTGAGCAGGGGAGTGCTGCAGAGGTGGTCATAGGTCAGCGGCTTCTGTGTCCATTCTTCTGTCCCATCCGCGTGATAGCGATAGCCAGAAATGATCTTCTTGTAAGGGTGGCGATAAAAGTGAATAAACCTGTATTCCCGGATGCCGAGAGTGTTGGGGTTCCAAATCCATTGGTTGTGGCCCAGAGCATTGACGGGCTCGTTCTGCAAGCCCGCTGTGACTGCGTGAATAGAGTCGCGAGTGACATGGAATAGACAACACCAGTTCATCTTAGAGCACAATCGAGCGAACAGCTTCTTGGCAAGGAATGTGCCAGTTTTGTGATGCGTGCCAAAAATGATGACCGGGCGTTTGTCTCCAGCACCGTCACGCAAAGCCACCTGATGGTTGTTGTCATCCCCAACGTAGGAAAATTCCGTATGCAAATTGTAATACGGTGGTCGGTCGCTATAGTAGTTGTGCCAGATAGGGTAGTTAAAGAGTCTACCGTCCCAGTTTTGCATTGGTCGGGCACACTTGGAAGCAATGACCAAGTCTACTTCAGGGACAACATCCCTTCCTAAGTTGATTAACGCAATAAAAATCCATAGAGACAGCACAACGAATGTCAAGCATGTGCATCCACGAAGTATGTCAGGAGCGCCACGCTCTCTACAAGGGAAGAGTGTTGACTGATCCGACGAATCGCTAAAAACCCGTCGATTACTCGTGGGTGCGGCTTCGTGCTCTGCGGCCTCTTGGTCAACCGTACTCAAAGGCTGGTATTCACCACCTTTCTTGCGAGAAGTGATCATTGTCGTTTAGAATTGTGGTGGGCTTGTTTTGCTTTCCGCCGCCACATGGCTTCTTTGAATCGACAAGAACCGGTTAGGCGAAAGTCTTTAATTAGGCAGATTACTTTGCGACGTACTACTTCCCGGCTGTTTCTACTTCATCCGTTGTATCACCAGCGTTCGAGGTCTTGTTGCTCGCCTTTCCTGTCATTTCCTGTATATGCTTCGTGGGCGTTCAATTTTCGCGTGTTATTTGCGCTTCTTATTCTTCGGGTTGGTATTAACACGCACTCTATCGGAACAGCCAAATTTGTTAACGATTGAGCACACATTACCAATATGTTGTGATCCCGATCTTAGCACTTTCGAACTAATGCGTTTGGCTAATACAACAAAAGTGCATAGTGGTGTAGATTTATCTGGACAGATTCCATCTGGCCCGTCGATTCGACTAGGAATAGTGACTTATGCAACAAAAAATATATGGGACTATGCCGCTTATGCGATGGCTGTAAACGCGGCGTATGCTGAGTATAATGGCTACTCATTGACAATCTTAGATGAATCAGTTGGCTCGTTGGAGGATTCGGACTCTCGGTGGAACAAAGTTGCCATTTTAGAGCTTGCCTTGCACCCTACTCACGGATGGGCGCAAGATATGGATTTTCTGGTTTGGATCGATGCGGATTTTGTGTTCTTGGATTTTAATTTTCGACTAGAGTCTGTTGTTTCTGAAGCGCGCAACTTAAAAGCCCACATTTTTGTCTCCGCCGGTTAGATCTTCCATTCCCAGCGCACGATAATTCTACTTTTTGTCACCTCAGCATCGATGTTTCCTCCATTGATACCTTACAGAACATGCCGGTAGTTCCACTTTAATCAACAGTGGATGCGTGTTGGTGCGTAACTCAGTGTGGGCTCGGACGTTCCTCTCTGAGTGGTGGAGCTTCGCCGACCGCAGACTCTTCAGTGACCAAGAACAATTTGACTTGCTGTATGAAAGTCGGCGCAAAGTAGCTGCAGAGATGGGTGATGAGCGTTTATTTACTGATAATATTGTGATTCTGCCGCCTGATAAGCTCAACTCCGATCCACCGGCAATGGTTCAACAAAAGGCTCACAACCAGGTTTTGCATCTTATGGTACGTTATTTCGCAATATTTCCTGCGTTTTGTCTTTTTTTTAATAGTAACTTATTTGGTCAGGGTGAGGAGACTCAATACCGGGTGAGGGTGTTCCGAGAGGGCTTACGAGAATTGTGCAGGCATCATGCAGTTGTATATGGAGGAAGTCGTTCTCACGAGATTATTATTGCAGACGGCAGCTCAGCCATTGACCCCTCAATGCTGTTGGCGCCGCAGCTGACCTTGACGCAGCCTAATCTGCTGCGTTGGGCAGTGGAGGAGTATTCAAGCCACAGCAAGCAGCTGCTCAAGGAGTATGAGGATAACCTTCCCGCAGTGGCCACGCTGGATCCCGCCTATTCGGGACCGTTTGTCGAGGGAGTGGCACCGCAGGATCTGCACACCTCGCGTACGCTGGCCAATGCGGTGCACCACTTCGCCCACGCCAACCTTTATTACGTAGACCAGCAGCTACAAGAACTGAATAACGACAAGGATGGACCGCAATTAGTCAGTTCACGGATCAACCGACGCCGAGAAGGGATATCACTTCGCAAAAAGGTGTATCAACTCCTGCGCCGCAACTTGGTTGCCTGGAAGAAGCTGAAGAATCAGGCTGCACCTGCGAGACACGTTGATCCACGTCTAGATGCAGACACTTTTGAGTTTGAGAAGATTCGCCAGGACTGGCCAGAGCTGTTGAAGATATCTGCCATTGCCGGCCAGCACCTTCTGTCCGTGACGGAGCCAGACTTAGTGAGTATGAAGGAAAGGCGCCACGTGGCTGGGGAGATATTGTCTATGATGGAGGAAATGATGGCAGAATCACATCCTGCCCAGCACGACGCTATTTTGCTGATGGTCGCCGACATCCACAGTCAGATCGGCCTGATGGACCAGTCCGAGAGCAACGCAGCAATGGGAAACAACAATAACATTGTCGGTGAAGATGGAGACGAAAGAGCAGGCAGTCAAGACCGGGTGACACAAGCCGAGAAGTTTGCTCGCGCCGCTCTCCAGCATTTCCAACTAAGCTTGGACATCTCGCGAAACATCGCGGAGCGGTCCGGCAAGCACATATTGGTGTCGCCCTTGACTCTCACAGCCAACGCGCTGGCCTCGCTAAGTCAGTACGAGACAGCTTTTGACATGTATGAACAAGCGCTGCAACTCAATGGCGTACACTACGGAGATACACATGCCAGCAATATTGCGTTGTTGGTGGACTTCGGCATATCGCTGGTGCATGCCTTACAGAGCCAAGGGCAGGAATCCGGGATGCAGGTGCTTAACTTGCATATTGCTTCCTTTCTCATCTTTTCATATTTCAACGTTATTTTTATTTGTGCTTTTTAACCTCCGTAGGATGGAGCTCGCCTGTGTGAACGAGCAAACTTCGTGCTAAGCAAAGCGAGGAAATTGATGCGTGCCGAAGGAATGGAACAATCACATCATGTATTTCAAAGAGTACAGGTGTACCAGAAGAAAGTAGACATGCTTTGTGATGTGTGATATTTCATGTGTGTGCCTTCTGTTTTCTTTTTTTTTTGACAAGTTACAGACTCTTTATTTAATGTAAAAGGGCAAGCATTGAAGAAGAAAGTAATAATTTATTTACAAGTAAGATGTAAATGACGACTTATTCAAAAGACTATTCGAATAATAAGTTAGTGTCTTCAGTCATTCTTCCTGGGCAGGGACGACGCCTACACCAACCGGCCTGCAGTGCTCGTTGCAGTACAAAGTGACCATGGACTTATACGCCCGCATATCTCCAGCTCTCAACATATTCCCCGCATCGCAGTTCAGAGGACTAATATGTAAATCCGTAACCGAGGAAAAGAATAATAAAGCCAATTACAAGTCTCAATGTAGCGCAGCTGCGTACCTGTCGTGTGCAGGATCAGAAAGCAGAGCGACAATAGCTCGACAAGCAGAATGCAAACTCCATGCTGGCGACCATTCTTTCTTCAAGATATCTAAGCAAATTTCTCCAGACTGCAAGTAGGGTGATACAGGCCATAAGACAGATCACACTGGGAAAATCTGGAAATGATATATAGTAACTTTGAAATCGGAAAAGATGTTACCTCATATAGTACATTTGGATGGAAGATTTTGGACAGAAATTTAATCTGAGGCGGCAACATGGGATACTGCTCAGGTACGGAGATTTCCAGATCGAATTCATAACCCTCATAGAACGATCCAGGCGGACCTTTTACCACAGCCAACCATGCCCTTATTTTTTCGTTGTCGGGCACGCTTAAATGTATTGAATCGTCGTTTGTCTTAGTCAGCTGAGCCCGTTCATTGTTTAATCTCTTGGTGCATGCCTGCATGGTCTTTGATCACCACCTCACTTCAATTTGTTCCCCTGCTGTGGCAGGTGGCACTCATCTGGAAAGGGCTAAGACGACCAAAACCATGTAACCTACTTTATACGCTATACACACTTTTCATAGATATTTGCACTGCATAGAAATGAAGTCGGTATCTTCGGTAGGGCGACACCGTTTGATCTGCTGCCTCAACCCACGGCATAAAGCTCTTCATCTGTGCGATCAGAGAGTGCCTGTTCTTCCTAAGGACGTATTCGATGCTTAATCTACTTTTAAAAGTCTTCTTTGGTGCTGCACTTTTCGTGAGAACGGTAGCATTGGATGTTTACGTCAGTAATACTTTCACCTCCGCACAATGTACAACCACAGAGAGGAACTGCCCTGATATTGCCAGTGCTCTTGATATCAGTACTAGCTATAGCACTGTTTATTTATATGCTGGAATTTATAGTGGCTCCGGAAACGCAAACATTTGCATTGGACAATGCGTAAATTTGAAAGGGGTGACCCTCGCTGGATTGAGCGGAGCAGGGGACGTCATTTTAGCTTCGAGTAACGTCCCATTCGCGGATTCTGTGGCAATCTACATATTCGAAAATACTATTACTCGTATTTCGAATATTACAATTCAAGATTACTCGAACACTTTGTCAACGGAGCCGAACAAGGCAGGGGCTATGGAAGTGGTCAATTCAAAAGTTTTGTTTGAGAATGCGGTGTTTCAAAATAACTCTGGTGTAATTGGTGGTGCGATCCACGTCACGAATTCCAGTGTCACGCTGAACAACACCATGTTCTTTCGGAACTCTGCCAGACTCCACGGTGGTGGCCTCTACTTTCTAAACAGCAACGCACATATCGAGAATTGCATCTTCCACCGCAACAATGTGTCCACCATCCCCGCCAACGCTGCAGGCACAGGTGGTGCCATCTATTTCATCGGTGTGAACGACTTATACCTCGGGAACAGTGAATTCCTGCAGAACAACGCCATGCGGTCAGGCGGCGCCGTGTTCATGCAGCTGAACTCCAACACGGGCATCAAATCTTTGTCTGGTCAATTCACTGCCGCCAATTGTCATTTCAAGGACAACTCTGTCAATGGCCTCGGCAACTGTGTGTATTCGGGCACCTGCAATGCCAGAGGTGGCGCTCTGTTCATCAACGCGTTGTCCACGGCGCTCTCGCACTGTGTGTTCGACGGAAACAAAGCGCTTACTTCTTCCACCACGGAGGTAGCCCCTTCATCTATTGGTTTAGTATTTATGTATTTTAAAAGCATTGCATTTACATGAGCGTCACCTTAACCGATTTTCACTCCCATTCACCAACCTTTATCTACACATACATATACTAGGCAGCGCAGGGCGGCGGTCTGTATGCGTCCACCAACGCGTTGGACATCATTTCTCCTTATGTGGGCACCTCCGTGCACAACTGCACCTTCCGTCAGAACCACGCCACCGGCCAGGGCGGCGCCATGTTTGTCACAGGACAACGTTTGGATCTATACGATTCCACCTTTGCAGGAAACTACGTGGACACGGTGAACAGCTACTTCACAGACAATGCTGCACAGGTACGAACATACATAGTCGACTTCCTTGTGTCTCGGTAGAAATGTGTTTGTGCGCGGTCGCTGGACTTTTCATTTTTCCTAACACATCAATGTTTCCCTTTTTCCCTTGTTATCATTCATTACACGCTCTCAGGGAGGCGCGATGTTCTTTTCGAGTGGCAACGTGGGTGCTGTGGCCAGCAATATCAAGAACTGTGTTTTCACGCAGAACAGCGCCTACAGTGGTTGGGGAGGGGCCTTCTTCGGCACAGACAGTTTGGGACCGCTGTACATCTCCGACACGACATTCACCGAGAACAATGCTTACTCCAGGTAATGAACAGATAAATATGTATGATGACTTTGCAGCTTCCGTCCGGCTCAACTTGAAAATCATCATTCTGTTCTACAGTTACACTAACGCGGGCCATGGAGGAGCACTGATGGTTGCCAGCAACTTCAAAGTGTCGATCGCGCACTGCGACTTCCACAACAACTCTGCTCTGCCCTATCTGCAGCTCGTGCCGCTGACCTACAGGTTCGTCATTTCCGTCCTTTCTGCTGGGCGTGTGGAAGGAAAACTAAACTTCTTTTTTGTTCTGTTGTATCTTCTTCTTTTTGACTCTTGACATTACTGTAGTGGCTCTGGAGGTGCGATCTTTGCACAGACGGCGTCGATCAACGTTACGCACTGCGACTTCAGCAACAACTTTGCGTTAACAGGTCCGTTTATTTTCTTTTTAATGTACACTTTAATGCTTGTGACACGAATGGTTGCGAAGGAGACTAATTGGTCTACATGTTGATCTTGTTGCGGCCCCCACTCATTTTACATGTTCTTATTCATTCACTTCTTTAGGACAATTTGACAGCGGTTCCTCCGGTGGCGCCATCATGTTGGAAGATTGTTATCCTGCGAAAGTGACTCACACAAATTTCTACGCCAACGGAGCCGCCGGCTACTATGGTAAGAACTGGCCTGTGGTTTATAGTTTCAGATGTTTTTCGCTGGGCATCATAAACTGACCTTTGTTTTTTTCACTTCTTGCAGGATACTCGTCATTTGCCTCTCCTGGCACGGGAGGTGCGATCTACGTCAAGTTCAGTGCCGCCGAGCTGTTGCACAACGTGTACACTGAAAATTGGGTGAGCGCGGGTGGGAACGAAGCGTCGATTGGCGGGGCCGTGGCAATATTCTTCGAATATTCGTCCGTGTCCAAGACAGTTGTAGGCGTGGTGGTCTCACACAGTCAGTTCATCAACAACTATGCTTACGGAGAGCTGTGCAGTGCGCCTAACCAGGCTGGGCAAGGAGGTGGCCTGGCCGTAGTCGGAGCTGCCCGCCCTGCGGTGATCGTGGCGCACTGCAACTTCACCAACAACCTGGCCATGACGGCCAGCAAGCGCAGCAGCAGCTACGCGAAGAGCGCCAGTGTGTCTCTCGGTGGCGCCATGTCCATCGCCCTCAGCTCGAACGTCAGCATCGACCAAGTGAACTTCGACAACAATTTGGCCTACAACGGAGCTGGCAACGATTTGAGCAGCATCAGCGGACAGAGTGATCAGGAGAATTTTGTGTATGCCAGTGACTGTACGTTCAAAGCTGGTACCAAGGTATCAGAGACGATGCTCCTGCAGCAAGCTGTGCTGAACACGGTGGACATCTGCACCACGTTGCAAGCGTACATCCAGCAGGCCAAGGAAATGGTGATCGACAAGAGCTCGCAGTCGGTGCACTTTACTCAGCACCACACCAACACTCACTCCACTCGGGCTGGCATCGCTTCAGCTGGTGATAATAACATTGTGTCCACGTTTTTCTC
>LNAP01010525.1_pt1 | contig 13537 bp, 10 predicted proteins | sample 602601 | NCBI WGS metagenome assembly LNAP01 (sample SAMN02440304, study PRJNA202911) | soil metagenome | biome: Subtropical and temperate rainforests or woodlands; isolation source: soil samples (1 kg each in a 20% v/v slurry with milli Q water) were... ...
AGCCCCGACCACTCGTAGTGTTCAACCAGCGCGTTGAGGATTTGTTCCAGGGTCACGCCGTGCAGCGGGTTGTTGTTCTGTTCGGTCATGCCGGGCCTTCGAGCGGTGAAAGAATGGGAAGCCGCGCACCTTAGCCGAGGGTGTGGTCGGGTGGAAGCGCTCTGTGTGTTCCTCCATTAAATGTAGGTGACCTGCAAAAGAACGCACCCGGACCTGTAGGAGCAAGCGGTGCGCACTGTTACCAAATCCGAAACGCTCCATGTCAGTAAAAGCGCTTTCTCTATTTGTAACAGGACATTATCCTTGCGCCCGTCAAGCTGAAACGCTTCCGTTGCCCGCGACATACTGCCGCTTCAGTTCACTTCCCAGAAAAAGACCCAGAATTACTTCCCCTATGCCTTATCTTCAAACTCCGCGAGACAGCGCTGTCTGCCCCCCTATTGCCCAGCGAAAGGCCCTGAACCTGATCGGCGGATTCACCGCGTTGGGCCTCGCCACTTGCACCCAGGCCGCTCCGGCTTTCGACAGTGAGTCACCGTGGATGCTCGGCGACTGGAACGGCACGCGCACCGAACTTTCGGAAAAAGGCTACGACTTCAAAGTCGATTACACCGGCGAAATGGGCAGCAATCTGCACGGCGGTTACGACCACGACCGTACCGCTCGCTACAGCGACCAGTTCGGCTTTGGCACTCATCTGGACTTGCAGAAAATTCTGGGCTGGGACGACGCCGAATTTCAGCTGACCATCACCGAGCGCAACGGCAACAACATCAGCAACGACCGGATCAATGATCCGCGTGTGGGCGGATTCACCTCGGCTCAGGAAGTCTGGGGCCGTGGCCAGACCTGGCGCCTGACGCAGATGTGGTATCAGCAGAAATTCTTCGATCAGAAGCTCGACATCAAAGTCGGCCGCTTCGGCGAGGGCGAAGATTTCAACAGCTTCCCCTGCGACTTCCAGAACCTGGCGTTCTGCGGCTCCCAGGTCGGTAACTGGGTGGGCGACATCTGGTACAACTGGCCGGTCAGCCAATGGGCGATGCGGGTCAAATATCACCTGACGCCCGAGCTGTACGCGCAAGTCGGCGCCTACGAGCAAAACCCGTCGAACCTTGATCGCGACAATGGTTTCAAGCTCAGCGGCAGCGGCACCCAGGGTGCCATCCTGCCGGTGGAACTGGTCTGGTCGCCGAAGCTCAACGGCCTGCCGGGCGAATACCGCGCCGGCTATTACTACAGCAATGCCAACGCTACCGACGCTGCAACGGTCAGCCGGCCGCCCTGAGTGGCGAGGCTTACCGCAGCGCGTCGAGCAAACACGGCGTGTGGCTCGGTGTGCAGCAGCAATTGACCAGCCGCGCCAGCGACCACTCTCGGGGCCTGAGCGTGTTTGCCAACGGCACGATGCACGACAAGAAGACCAACGCCATCGACAACTATGTCCAGGCGGGCGTCGTCTACAAAGGCTTGTTCGATGCACGCGCCAGGGACGACATCGGTTTCGCCCTGGCTCGCGTCCACGTCAACCCGGCCTATCGCAAGAACGCCGAGGCGACCAATCAGGCCCGCGCCGTGTTCGACTACAACGACCCGTCCTTCCTGCCACCGCAGGACACCGAATACAGCGCCGAACTCTATTACGGCGTGCACGTCACGAACTGGCTGACCGTGCGCCCGAACCTGCAATACATCCGCCACCCCGGTGGCCGATGACGCGCTGATTGGCGGGATCAAGATCCAGTCGTCGTTCTAATTAAAACCACAAGACCTGTGGGAGCTGGCTTACCTGCGATGAGGGTGTGTCAGCCGACACTTTTGCCAACTGACACACCGTCATCGCAGGCAAGCCAGCTCCCACAGGGATTGAATCAACCGCACACCTTTCTTAACTGAACCCTGCCCGCGCCGGATCGTCATCTACAGTGAACTGGCGCGGGACTACTTAAAACGTCACGGAGAACCACACTATGAGCACTGATGGTGCTTTGAGTCGAAGCCGTCTGCTGCCGAGCCTGCTCGGTATCCTGCTTCTGCTAATGGGCCTGGCCATGCTGGCCGGGGGGATCAAGCTGAGCATGCTCGGCGGCTCGCTGTATTACCTGCTGGCCGGTATCGGCCTGGCGCTGACCGGCGTGCTGCTGCTTGCCGACCGTTATGCCGCGCTGAGCCTGTACGCGGTGGTGTTGTTCGCCAGTACCGTCTGGGCACTGTGGGAAGTCGGCCTCGACTGGTGGCAACTGGTGCCACGCCTGGCGCTGCTCTTCGCCCTCGGTATCGTCATGCTGCTGCCATGGTTTCGTCGTCCATTGCGTATCGGCGAATTCAACCCGGTCGGCACTGGCGTACTGAGCGCTGCCGTGGTCATTGCCGGTATCGCCGCGCTGGCCAGCCTGTTCACCAACCCGGGTGAAATCAAAGGCCAACTGGATCGCGACAGCGTGCCGGGCATGAGCAACACCGCCCCGGCCATGCCGGACGGTGACTGGAATTCCTACGGCCGTAGCGCCCATGGCGATCGTTACTCGCCACTGAGCCAGATCACCCCGCAGAACGTGAACAAGCTCGTTCCGGCCTGGACCTTCCGCACCGGCGACCTGCCAGGGCCGAACGATCCGGGCGAAACCACCGCCGAAAACACCCCGCTCAAAGCCAACGGCATGCTCTACGTCTGCACGCCGCACAGCCAGGTGATCGCGCTGGACCCGGACACCGGCAAGGAAATCTGGCGTTTCGATCCGAAGCTCTCCACGCAAAACGCGGCGAACTTCAAGGGTTGGGCGCACATGACCTGCCGTGGCGTGACCTATCACGATGACGCCGCCTACGCATCCGAGCAGAGCCCTACCGGCACTGCCAACGCGCCAGTCGCCAGCGTCTGCCCGCGCCGGATCTTCCTGCCGACCGCCGACACCCGCCTGATCGCCCTGAACGCCGACACCGGCAAAATGTGCGAAGACTTCGGCAACGGTGGTCAGGTTGACCTGACGACCAACATCGGTGAATTCACCGCCGGCGGTTACTACTCCACCTCTCCACCAGCGGTCACCAAAGACCTGGTGGTGATTGGCGGCCACGTCACCGACAACGTTTCCATCGACGAGCCAAGCGGCGTGATCCGCGCGTTCGACGTGCACACCGGCAAACTGGTGGCGGCAACCCGGACGACACCACGCCGATTGCCGAAGGCAAGGTCTACACCCGCAACTCGCCGAACATGTGGTCGATTTTCAGCGTCGACGAAAAACTCGGCATGATCTACCTGCCGATGGGCAACCAGACCCCGGATCAGTTCGGTGGCGCACGCACCCCTGAATCGGAACTGCACGCCGCCGGCCTGACCGCCCTCGACATCGCCACCGGTAAAGTGCGCTGGCACTTCCAGTTCACCCACCACGACCTGTGGGACATGGACGTCGGCGGCCAGCCAACCCTGATGGACCTGAAAACCGCTGACGGCGTCAAGCCAGCGGTACTCGCGTCCACCAAGCAAGGCAGCATCTACGTGCTGGACCGCAGCAATGGTCAGCCGATCGTGCCGATCAAGGAAATCCCGGTGCCGCAAGGCGCAGTGGAAGGCGACCACACTTCGCCGACCCAACCGATGTCCGACCTCAACTTCGTGCCGCCGACCCTCAAGGAACGCGACATGTGGGGCGTGACCCCGTTCGATCAGATGCTGTGCCGGATCGACTTCAAATCCCTGCGCTACGACGGCATGTTCACGCTGCAAGGCTCGATCGTTTATCCCGGTAACTTCGGCGTGTTCGACTGGGGCGGCATCTCGGTTGACCCGGTGCGTCAGATTGCTTTCGTGAACCCGAGCTACATGGCGTTCAAATCGAAACTGATCCCGGCCGCCGAAATAGCCAAACAAGGCCCTCGCGTCAGCGAAACCGAAGGCGTACAGCCCAACAAAGGCGCGCCTTACGGCGTGATCCTCGAAGCCCTGCTCTCGCCAATGGGCCTGCCGTGCCAGGCACCGGCCTGGGGTTACGTGGCTGCGGTCGACTTGACCACCAACAAAACCATCTGGATGCACAAGAACGGCACCGTGCGCGACAGCTCACCGGTTCCGATCCCGCTGAGCATGGGCGTGCCTAGCCTGGGCGGGGCCTTCACCACAGCCAGTGGCGTGGCCTTCCTGAGCGGCACCCTCGACCAGTACCTGCGCGCCTACGACGTGAAAAACGGTAACCAGTTGTGGGAAGGCCGCCTGCCAGCCGGCGCACAAACCACGCCGATGACCTACACCGGCAAGGACGGCAAGCAATACGTGCTCGTTGTTGCGGGTGGTCATGGGTCGCTGGGCACCAAGCAAGGTGATTATGTGATTGCGTACAAACTGTCCGAGTAAGTTTTAGCGGCGGTTAAAGGAAAGGCGCCTCCCGTTTGGGGAGGCGCCTTTTTTGCGAGTGACTACTCAAATCGGCTCGGTGTGCGTTCACTCAGGGTTGGTAGCCGAATACCTTGGGCAAGAATCTCTCAGCCATTTCATCACCCGCAATAACCAATCGACCATTGTCCTGAATATCCAACCCCGAGACGCCGCTCCCGCCTGGGCCTATGACCCACCCCTTGTCCGTGAATGTTTTATCGAAGCTCCCATCCTCAAGCACTCGCCCGAGTATCAATGCCTGTGAAATACCGCGCAGGCCCGCCGTTCCGGCCATGACGATGGCTTTATTTTGTTGCAGAGCACCTGCCGCCCAATCGGTTTGCTGTTCGGCATCAACCAAAGCGGGTTCGCCTTTATTGAACGAACCATCCGGTTGACCGTTTTCAGTGAATCTCATCACCAAAGCACTCCAATGGGGTAAGGAACCCTCTTTCTGATACGACCCCATTACCAGAATTCCCTGATCAACAGCATCAGCCTGCAACAACACTTTCGATGCTTTGTAATAGCCAGGGAGAGGCCCATACACGATAGATCCATATTCACCGAAATTCAGATCAGGCCAGCCATCAGCGTCGTAGCGATTCAAGAGAATACGATCTTCTCCTGAAGACAGAGTGACATAGCCGCCTGCAATGAGTTTTCCGCTCTTCAAGCGTGCAATGCTGTTAATGACCGTGTTCAAACCTCGGTATTGAACGGGATGCGTTCTGATCAACTCTCCCGTCACATCATTGACTGTCAGCAGTAATGTGGTGCCAGTGCCGATTCCTCCAGCAATGTCCACGTAGGGAAATGTCATTAAAAGTTCTCCGGGGGCCCCTGACACAACATCAACCTCCCCCAGAAAAATGCTGTATTCCGCACCGGGGCGCCCCTTGAAAACAACTTTGCCGTCCACCCCGAATTGATGATCAGGGCTACCCTTGTCGTCCAATCGGGCAAGAGCCGGCAAACCTTTCGAAAGGTTCAGTTGGAACCGTACTCCCGCCAACAATATCTTCCCGTCAGGCTGAATCAGGATGTGGTTAACCCGGGTATCAAATCCTGCTTCGAACTCAACCAGCACACTACCGTTCATGCCGAACGAGCGATCAACCGTGCCATGTTGATCCAGTCGAAACACTTCGCATGCCCTATTGGCCCAGACCGCGACGATCAAGCGATCCTGCTGATCTTTCGCCACAGCTCGACACTGCCCTTGTAATCCGGGAAAGCCGACGATGCCTCCTGATCCGAAGGAGGGGTCCAGATTTCCTGTGTTCAATGCGGATACCAACTCAAAATTGCTGCTCATCTTTCCTCCCTGACGCAAGCGATATGCAGCACGGCATATCCTGCGGCGCGCGATAGTTTTGTGATGAGTGCCTGAAACCTCTCACCTGACTACTGAACCATGCTCTTCACCTGCTGGGACCTGACAGAAATAACAGCGTTTGAATCCTTAAAAGCCAAATTGATGTCTTTGTATACCAAGCAGCCCCAATCGTCCGCGGCGTAATTACAGCTGGCGCAGCGAATCAGAAATATCCCGAGCCATTGAAACCACCCCCCACTTGCCCCATCTAACACCCATACCCAATTGCGCAGGTGCCCCATGACCGACCAGCAAGAATTCCCCGAAGACCCGAGCGACTACGCCGACCCAGAGAATGCCGAACACCACTCCACCGGCAAAGGCCTCGCCCTGCCAGGCCAGAACCTGCCGGACAAGGTCTACATCATCCCGATCCACAACCGCCCGTTCTTCCCGGCCCAAGTGCTGCCGGTCATCGTCAATGAAGAACCGTGGGCGGAAACGCTGGATCTGGTGAGCAAATCCGATCACCACTGCCTGGCCCTGTTCTACATGGACACGCCCCAGGAAGACCCGCGCCATTTCGACACCTCGGCCCTGCCGCTCTACGGCACGCTGGTCAAGGTGCATCACGCCAGTCGCGAAAACGGCAAACTGCAATTCGTCGCCCAGGGCCTGACCCGCGTCCGCCTCAAGACCTGGCTCAAGCACCATCGCCCGCCGTACCTGGTGGAAGTCGAATACCCGCACCAGCCCACCGAGCCGACCGACGAGGTCAAGGCCTACATCAACGCGATCAAGGAACTGCTGCCGCTCAACCCGCTGTACAGCGAAGAGCTGAAGAACTACCTCAACCGCTTCAGCCCCAACGATCCGTCGCCGTTGACCGACTTCGCCGCAGCACTGACCTCGGCCACCGGCAGCGAGCTGCAAGAAGTGCTCGACTGTGTGCCGATGCTCAAGCGCATGGAAAAAGTCCTGCCGATGTTGCGCAAGGAAGTCGAAGTCGCGCGCCTGCAAAAAGAAATCTCCGCCGAAGTGAACCGCAAGATCGGCGAGCACCAGCGCGAGTTCTTCCTCAAGGAACAGCTCAAGGTCATCCAGCAAGAACTGGGCCTGACCAAGGACGATCGCAGCGCTGACATCGAGCAGTTCGAACAGCGGCTGACCGGCAAGGTTCTGCCGCCTCAGGCGCAAAAACGCGTCGAAGAGGAAATGAACAAACTGTCGATCCTCGAAACCGGTTCGCCGGAGTATGCGGTGACCCGCAACTACCTCGACTGGGCGACCTCGGTGCCGTGGGGCGTGTACGGCGAGGACAAACTCGACCTCAAGCATGCACGCAAGGTGTTGGACAAACACCATGCCGGCCTCGACGACATCAAGGACCGCATCCTCGAGTTCCTCGCGGTCGGCGCCTACAAAGGCGAGATCAGCGGCTCCATCGTGCTGCTGGTCGGCCCGCCGGGCGTAGGCAAGACCAGTGTCGGCAAATCCATCGCCGAATCCCTCGGTCGGCCGTTCTACCGCTTCAGCGTCGGCGGCATGCGCGATGAAGCCGAGATCAAGGGCCACCGCCGCACCTACATCGGCGCGCAACCGGGCAAACTCGTCCATGCGTTGAAAGATGTCGAAGTGATGAACCCGGTGATCATGCTCGACGAGATCGACAAGATGGGCCAGAGCTTCCAGGGCGACCCGGCCTCGGCACTGTTGGAAACCCTCGACCCGGAACAGAACGTCGAATTCCTCGACCACTACCTGGACTTGCGTCTGGACCTGTCGAAAGTGCTGTTCATCTGCACCGCCAACACCCTGGACTCGATCCCCGGCCCGTTGCTGGACCGGATGGAAGTGATTCGCCTGTCGGGCTACATCACCGAAGAAAAAATCGCCATCGCCAAACGTCACCTGTGGCCCAAGCAACTTGAGAAGGCCGGTGTGTCCAAAGGCAGCCTGTCGATCAGCGACAGCGCGTTGAAGGCGTTGATCGATGGCTACGCCCGCGAAGCCGGGGTGCGACAGTTGGAAAAACAACTGGGCAAACTGGTGCGCAAAGCCGTGGTGAAACTGATCGACGAGCCCAAAGCGGTGATCAAGCTCGGGCCCAAAGACCTGGAAGCCTCACTCGGTCATCCGGTGTTCCGTAATGAACAAGTGCTGTCGGGGACTGGTGTGATCACGGGCCTGGCCTGGACCAGCATGGGCGGCGCGACCTTGCCGATCGAAGCCACGCGGATTCACACCTTGAACCGCGGCTTCAAACTCACCGGGCAATTGGGCGACGTGATGAAGGAGTCGGCGGAAATCGCCTACAGCTACGTCAGCTCCAACCTCAAATCGTTCGGCGGTGATCCGAAGTTCTTCGACGAAGCCTTCGTTCACCTGCACGTCCCGGAAGGCGCTACCCCGAAAGATGGCCCGAGTGCCGGGGTGACCATGGCCAGCGCCCTGCTCTCGCTCGCCCGAAACCAGCCACCGAAAAAAGGCATCGCCATGACTGGCGAACTGACGCTGACCGGGCATGTGCTGCCGATTGGCGGCGTGCGTGAAAAGGTGATTGCGGCGCGGCGGCAGAAAATATTCGAGTTGATCCTGCCCGAGCCTAACCGCGGCAGCTTTGAGGAGTTGCCGGATTATTTGAAGGAAGGGATTACCGTGCACTTTGCCAAGCGCTTTGCGGATGTGGCGAAAATTCTGTTCTGACAGAACTGTAGCGCCTGTACCGACGCCTTCGCGGGCAAGCCCGCTCCCACAGGTTTGGGGTGGACACAAATGTGTGACCACACTCGATCCCTGTGGGAGCGGGCTTGCCCGCGAAGGCGTCGGCACTTACAACACATCTCCTTCTGTGCCGTCACACTTTGTCTCATCTTCAGTTATGCTCGCCGTTCGTCGTGAATGCCGGAGCCACTGACCTTATGTCCCCCACCCGCCTGTTTGTCCCCCTCGCCCTCTCCTTGCTGGCCGCCTGCGCCACGCAACCGAAACAGAACGTGACCGTGGAAAAACAAAGCGAATGCCCAGTGCAATTGCACAACGGGCAAAACCTGATCCTGACCCTGCCAAGCAACCCGACCACGGGTTATCGCTGGACGATCCAGGATTCGGCCGGTGGCGTATTGCGCGCGCTCAGCCCCGAGGTCTACAGCAATCCGCAAGACGCGGGGATCGTCGGCAGCGCCGGCCTCTCCACCTGGCGCTTCCAGTCCTTCGCCGCGGGCACTGGCCGTTTGCGCCTGATTTACTCACAGCCATGGGAACCGGAAGTACCGGCAGTGGAAACCTTCGACTGCGCGATCTCGGTTAACTGATCGTGGGCTGGCTGATTCTGGCGCTGATGGGCGCGGTGACGTTCCTCTACGGCGTCAGTGTGCATGCAGCGTTGCTCTGCCTGCTGGTCAAACCGCTGCCGGTATTGGCGCTGCTCGGTTGGTTGCATGACGCACCGCCCAGCGAATATCGGCGCTGGATCAGCCTTGGATTGATTTTCTCTCTGGTTGGCGATGTGTTGCTGGCATGGCCCGGGGACTTGTTTGTGTTCGGACTCGGCGCGTTTTTGGTCGCGCACCTGGCGTACCTGAAAGCCTACTTGAGTGATTGCCGGCGACTGGCGCTATTGCCACTGATCATCGCGTTGGGCGTCGGCGCGGTGTTGTTGGGGATTCTGATTTCCAATGGCCTGGGGCCGCTGCTGATCCCGGTGATCGTCTACGGTCTGGCCATCAGCGCCATGCTCTGGCGCGCCCTGGCCCGACTCGGCACCGATGTGCCCAAGCGCTCGGCGTTGCTGGCGGCCGCAGGTGCGGTGGCGTTTGTGTTTTCGGACAGCGTGATTGGCATTAATCGGTTTGTGATGCCATTCCATGCCGCGCCTTACGTCATCATCCTCAGCTATTGGTTGGGGCAATGGGGGATTGCGGCGTCGGCCTTTTCTCAATCCGCTCACCGCCCCCAATAGATCGTTCCCACGCTCTGCGTGGGAATGCCGCCCGGGACGCTCCGCGTCCCTGCGCAAGCGTGACGCAGAGCGTCACAGGATGCATTCCCACGCGGAGCGTGGGAACGATCAGTGCGTAACCCCGTCAATTTGGCTAAAATGCCGGCCTTTTCCACCTACACCGCTGGAACCGCCGTGAGCAAAGAACCCGATCGCCTTTTCGCCCAGCCTCTGGCCCAGGTGCCTGACTTCGCCTTTAACGAGGACGTGGTGCGGGTGTTCCCGGACATGATCAAGCGCTCGGTGCCAGGTTATCCGACCATCGTTGAAAACCTGGGCGTACTTGCCGCGCAATTCGCCCAGCCCAACAGCGTGCTTTACGACCTCGGTTCGTCCCTCGGCGCGGTGACCCAGGCTCTGCGCCGTCACGTGCGCACCGACGGCTGCCGCGTGATCGCTGTGGATAACTCGGCGGCGATGGTCGAACGCTGCCGCGAATACCTCAACGGTCAGGACTCGATGTTCCAGGAGTTGCTGCCGGTGGAAGTGATCGAAGGCGACATCCTGGCCCTCGAATTCCAGCCAGCCTCGGTGGTGGCGCTGAACTTCACCCTGCAATTCATCGCTCCGGAGCAGCGCACCGCCTTGCTTTCGCGCATCCGCCAATCGCTGCTGCCCGGTGGTGCGTTGATCCTCTCGGAGAAGCTGCGCTTCAACGACCCCGAAGAACATGCGCTGCTCACCGACCTGCACGTCGCGTTCAAACGCGCCAACGGCTACAGCGAACTGGAAATTGCCCAGAAGCGCAGCGCCATCGAAAACGTCATGAAGCCCGACAGCCTCGAAGAACACCGCGAGCGCCTGCTGGCCGCCGGGTTCTCGAAAGTCGTGCCGTGGTTCCAGTGTCTTAACTTTGCCTCGTTGATTGCCTTGCCATGATTGATCTCTCCCCCCTCGCCCGCCGTCTGGCCGGTACTCCGCTGGCCGACTGGGCGAACACCCTGCAGGCGCAACTCGACAAGAAAATGGAAAAGGGTCACGGCGATCTGGAGCGCTGGCAGAGTGCGCTGGACGCCTTGCCGAAGATTCAGCCGAAGGTCGTCGATTTACTGAATGGCCTGACGCTGGACACCGATTGCGATGACGAAACCCGCGTTCAGATGCGCACCGCACTGATGGGTTTATCGCCGTGGCGCAAAGGGCCGTTCGATCTGTTTGGCGTGCACGTCGATACCGAATGGCGGTCGGACTGGAAGTGGTCGCGGGTTGCACCGCATCTGGATCTGAAGGGTAAACGCATCCTCGATGTCGGCTGCGGCAACGGCTATTACATGTGGCGCATGCTCGGTGCCGGGGCCGACAGTGTGATTGGTGTCGACCCGAACTGGCTGTTCTTCTGCCAGTTCCAGGCGGTGCAGCGCTACCTGTCCGAACCCAACGCCTGGCACCTGCCGTTCCCGTTCGAAGACCTGCCGCCGAACATGGAAGGCTTCGACACGGTGTTCTCCATGGGGGTGTTCTATCACCGTCGTTCACCGATCGAGCATTTGCTGGCGCTGAAGGATTGCCTGGTCAAGGGCGGCGAACTGGTGCTGGAGACGCTGGTGATTGAAGGCGATCAGCAACAGGTGCTGGTACCGGAAGACCGTTATGCGCAGATGCGTAACGTGTGGTTCCTGCCATCAGTGCCCGCGCTGGAACTGTGGCTGCGCCGCGCCGGGTTCACGGATGTTCGCTGTGTGGACGTGAGCGTGACGACGGTCGAGGAACAGCGCGGGACGGAGTGGATGAAGTATCAGTCGCTGAGCGATTTCCTTGACCCGCAAGATCACAGCAAGACGATTGAAGGGCTGCCAGCGCCGATGCGCGCCGTCATCGTCGCCCGCAAATAAATCCCCTTCCAATGATCGTTCCCACGCTCCGCGTGGGAATGCCGCCCCGGGACGCTCCGCGTCCCTTGCGGATGTGACGCAGAGCGTCACTGGATGCATTCCCACGCGGAGCGTGGGAACGATCAGTCTCTACTGGCTCTTCGGGCCTTGAAGAACTCGCTCAACACCGCCCCGCATTCCTCGGCCAACACCCCGCCTTCATACAGCACCCGGTGGTTCAAGAATCCCTGGGTAAAAAACTGCCCCTGACTCTGCACAATCCCGGCCTTCGGCTCCAGCGCCCCATACACCACCCGCGCAATCCGCGAATGCACGATCAGCCCGGCGCACATGCTGCATGGCTCAAGCGTTACATACAGCGTGCTGCCGGGCAGACGATAGTTGCTGGCGGCCAACGCGGCAGCGCGGATCGCCACCATCTCGGCGTGGGCACTCGGGTCGTTGCCGCTGATCGGGCAGTTGAAACCCCGACCGATGATTTCACCATCCTGCACCAGCACCGCACCCACCGGCACTTCACCGAGCGCCGCGCCTTGGGCGGCCAGGGCCAGGGCTTCACGCATGAAGTCACGATCACGGCTGCGATCAATGATTGCTGTCGGGCGTATCTGACGCATCAGGCCACCTCAATGGCGGCCATCAGGCCGGTTTCCATGTGGTCGATCACATGGCAGTGGAACATCCAGATCCCAGGGTTATCCGCCACCAGCGCCACTTGTGCGCGCTCGTTCTTGCCCAGCAAGTAGGTGTCCGTGAAATACGGAATAACCTTGTGCCGGTTCGACGCAATCACCTTGAAACTCATGCCGTGCAGGTGAATCGGGTGTTGATACTGAGTCATGTTCTTCAATTCGAAAATGTAGCTCTTGCCCTTCTCGAGCTTGGCAATCGGGCGGTCGGCGCACGTCTTGTCGGTGATGTCCCAGGCCTTGCCGTTGATCTGCCACAGGCTCGGCGGCTTGCCATTGTCGACGTTCACCGACACTGAGCCTACCCATTCGAAATTGAAGTTGAGTTTCTCCGCGTTAGCCAGGTCCGGCTCGGCCACCGGGTTGGCGGGCAGTGCGGGTGGCCACTCGGTCGGTGCATCGGCGTTCGCCACCGAACGGAGCGTGCCCAGGCGTACCGGGCCATTGCGCAGGGACATTTCTTCACCGGCCGGCGGGGCCTTGATCGCCAGGCAAATGCGCATGCCCGGGCCGAGCCAGTATTCCTTGCCCAACGGCCGCGGTTCGATGGGGTTGCCGTCCAGCGCGTAGATCTGCGCTTCGACGCCAGGGATGTTGAGGCGGTAAGTCAGGGTGTTATCGAGGTTGAGCAGGCGCACCCGGGTGATCTGCCCGGCGGGCAATTCAATCACCGCTTGCGCGACACCGTTGATGGTCGACAGGCGCCCCGCCGTGCCACCACGGGCCGCTTCGCGAGGAATGCTGAACGCGACAAAAGCGCCCTCTTCATCGACGTGCCAGCTCTTGAGGCTCAAGGTCTTTTCGTACTTGAAGCCGGTAGGCTCGCGCTCTTCGATGATCAACGGGCCAACCAGCCCGCGACCCAGTTCCTCGCTGCTGTTCACATGCGGGTGATACCAGTAACTGCCGGCGTCGGGCACGCGGAATTTGTAGTCGAAGTATTCGCCCGGCAGCACTGGAAGCTGCGAGACGTAGGGCACGCCGTCCATTTCCAGTGGCAGGCGGATGCCGTGCCAGTGAATGGTGGTGGCAACCGGCAGGTGGTTGATGAAGCGCACCCGCAGCCATTCCCCCTGACGCACGCGCAACTCGGTGCCCGGCGCCGACGGGCCGAACGCCCAGGCTTCGGTCTTGTGCCCGGGCACCAGTTCAACGTCCAGCGGTGCGGCGATCAGCTCGTAGTCGTGGCCCGCGTCGGCGTCGGCCATCTTGCCCAACCAATACCGCGACGCGCCCCCCGCTCCGACACCAACGACAACAAGACCGGCCAGGCCACCGAGGATTTGGCGACGGGTAAAGGACATGAACTCAACTACCTCA
>LNAP01004154.1_pt1 | contig 13530 bp, 10 predicted proteins | sample 602601 | NCBI WGS metagenome assembly LNAP01 (sample SAMN02440304, study PRJNA202911) | soil metagenome | biome: Subtropical and temperate rainforests or woodlands; isolation source: soil samples (1 kg each in a 20% v/v slurry with milli Q water) were... ...
ACAAGTACTTCTGCAGGTCCGGAAAGCGGTCATATTGGTGCACCACATTCACCACTGCGCCGGCCTTGTTGTGCACAATGCAGTGCTCCTCGCCGCCCTTCACCTACAGAAGGTACGTGTACGTTACAGCAGCAGCGAGACAAACATTACAGTGTGGCTTTGCTTAATAATTGATTAAATTAACAATATATACCGGCGCGCAGTCAATGGAGGCCATCCTTGCTTGCATGTTCGCGACGGGGCCGTCGGCCTGACCCCACTGCTTCACGTGCAGATGCTCCAATGCGCCCGTGTGCACCAGCACGTTGTGCACGCCCTGGTCCACGCCATTGCGCTCACAGTGCGGAAACTTGGCGCCTTGTGAATGATCCTTGCCTACGATGATGTCGTTCATCGTGCGCATGTACTCGAGCGCCGCCGACATCGTACCCGCAGACACGCCCGAACAAATTATTCCCTACAGCGAGCATACAGTGGGAAAGAGAAGAACTTGTCGTCAATTTTAAGAAGAAGAGAAAATGGAATACACTTGTGTCATGTTACGCGACGAACCTTGGAACCAACAGAATTTAAAACACCGGCACCGAAACAGTCCTTGATCCAACCTGAGTTCCATCCGCATTCCTTGATCGGAAAGCTCTCCACGCCAGTGAAGACGTGAAAGCCAATCTCCCCACCACCAGGAGGACTGCTGCTGTCAACACTACCGCCGGGACCGACACCTCTATTGTTTCGACCACCTACCGCGCTGTTGGCGGCGGTGGTGGCAGTGTGTGCCTGTTGTTGCTGTTGCTGTTGCTGTGGAGTGACAAACGAGAAAGGGTCGCTTTGGAAGAAACTGTCCCGCACATCGATCATCCACACGCGACCATAGCGCTCCAGTAAAGAGGGATGTTCCTACGCAAAACGCAAAACATTAACTGTTTAAAAACAAGTTACAGTTGTTGTGATTAAAAGGTGAAAACTCACACTGAAGTGGCTGTAGAAGAGGGGCCACCGCAGAGTGGAGGGGTGGTAATTCTGCATTGACGAGGGCTGCACCCGGCTTAAGTCAAACCCAATCACTGATATAGTATGCAACAAATATTAAATTATGCGGCAATGACTCGTTACTATTACGCACAGTAAGAATTGAGTAAACTTACGTGTAACGCGGCTCTGCTTGGCGATTTCATGGTGTCGCGCAGGTATTGGCTCGTTTGTGAATATTATCACATCTGCTGTGGACACACTACAGTAGTAAAGGTATGAAAAAGTATTAATGTATGAACTCCACTTCAGATAGTGATAGTGTGAAGCAACCACCTTCTCAAAGACCTGCAGAAAACCGCCTGGTTGTAATGTAAAACAAAAAACGGGCAAATCAATAACGCAAGAGAATCGTCATCATAAAGTATAACAGTACCAAATTCTTCGGATCCGTGTCTTGTGCCATGCCTAAAACTAGATCCGCCTTTTCGACAACGTTCCCCGAATGCAAATAAGATGAACGCAGATTACCCAGCCCGCCGCCTTCAGAAACTGTTGGCGACGCAACGGAAGATACGGTTGTACCAGAGGCGAGATTCTTGTACTTATCCGTTAATTCCTTAGCTCGTATTAAAAGAGCTTCATACTCTTTTATATGAATAGCATCTCCAGGAGCCTTCTCATTCCACGTGTAATATACTCCGAACAATCCAAGAAGAACTACTACTACCACAACGAAAAGAAAGAAGGAGGACTGTGATGACAATTTCTTCTTTTTCGAATTGACTTTGGAGCTATCCATTTCATGCGGATGGTATGGGGTGGAAAGAGCGCGCGAGCAATGCTGCTGAAGCTTTGCAAAGTCCAGAAGTGTGTTTGAAAGTGGCTCACTTTGTTTCACGAAGTTGGAACTAAAATCTTGGTTTTTCTACTCAAAGCGTGGTGATTTGGGTCACCAAACTCAGGCTTTTCCACACATCAGATGAGGGATCCAAGCTGAGATAAAGACGATAAGTTACTTGTCAGATTGGAACTTAGAATGAGTGGGAAGCGTGCTTCTAAGCAATCGATCTGCAGTGGATATGCATTGTTATGTTTATGCCTCGCAGCTTGCTTTCTGTCCACTCCGTTGAACGGTCTAAGCCCTTCTTTGTCCCAAGTTGCGCGAGATTTAGGCTTCGACGATAAGCAGCGAGACATATACCTTGGTGCATACATGGGTATAGCGACAATGATTGGACAAATGATTGGATCGTTTTTCTCTGGTGTAATAGCGGATAAGTATTCAAGAGCTCGGTTGCTAATTGGCGCCTTACTGGTCGACTCTGCCGCAACAATAATGTTTTCTGCGCCAATGACAACGCTTAACGTCATGCTTGTGCTCAGGGTATTTATAGGTGGGTGTCAAGGCATCGCAGTGCCGGTAATATTTTCCCTAATCGGGGACTTCTATGGGGTTGAAAATAGAGCAACAGTTTCGGCGATTGTCAGTTCGTTTTTAGGCGGAGGAATGATGATGGGCCAGCTCTTTGTTGGTTATTGTTTGCCGCACTTCGGTTGGAGGAAGCCTTTTGTTGTGTTGGGGTTGGCTTCTTTTATCGCAGCGGTGGTGTTGTGGCGGTGTTTAGTGGACCCTTTGAAAGGAGGCAACGAGGCGGCTTTGGAGGAGATGCTGGATCGAGGCATTGCACTGCCGCCCATGTCCCTCGCCGCACTCCTCCGCAGCCTCGCAGCACCCACCACGCTGCTCCTCATTGTGCAGACGGTGCCGAATACAGTGCCATGGGGCGTGCTGTCCACGCATTTGCATGACCTGTTGGCCACGGAGGCGCACCTCACCATCCCCGAGGCCACCTCCCTCATCGCCATCTTCGGCGCAGGAGCAGCAATCGGAGGAATATTTGGCGGTATATTAGGTGCTAAGTTGTATGCCATAAATCGAACCTATTTGCCGCTGTTCATGGGTTGCACTCTTGCTTCGTCGGCGTTGATGCTGAAGACGCTACTGTCGCTGGATCTGTCCCAGACGGCCGCCATCGAGACTGCGTTTCCGCTGCTAATTCTCTCCGGTTCCTTTGCGGCCGTGAACGGAGCCAACATTCGTGTCGTTTTTATTAATCTGACGTCACCGGAGTCTCGCGGCGCATCAATCGCTCTGCTGAACTTTGTGAACTGTCTGGGTCGAGGCTGCGGACCCAGTGTGGTGGAGGCCTGGATGGAGCTGTGGCAGCTCTCGCGCAGAGAGGCCATGGGCAACATCCTCAATCTCTGGCTGCTCGCGGGAGCGCTGCTCTGCACCGCTTCCTTCACCATCGCGCAGGATGAGGAGAGACTTAAAAGCAGTCTGCGCAAGTTCGCCGAGGAGTCCATGTCTATTTACAATGCCACCGCCGCCAGAGCTGCCACTGCAACGGCACCACCAAGTGATGTGGCGCTCAGCACAGACAATGGAGGGCTGGAAGCTGGACACACCCACGAAGATATGCCCAAACACGAATAATACTGCAGTGGACTGCGAGGAGGAGTTTACTTACAATATGAAAACATTATCAAGACAAATCGAATGGACTCATAAGAGATCAACGAGGGCTGCAGGCATAGGAAAGGCAACTAAGGGGTTGATAGTGCTAACGATGCAGCTCTGCGAAAGAATACTTTCCGTCTGGTTGAAGGCGGAGCTCGTGAGTGTGGTACTGGCGCAGCGACGACCGGTGGCCTATAAAGCCAAAGAGATGAGCGGATAAGCAATAATGGTACATCCAGGCATCACTGTACACATATAATGTTTCGGTAATTTATTTCTTACCGAGAGAGATGAAGGTGGGGCAGTAGGCGGCCACGGCTGCGTAGAGCACTCCCTCCGCCGCTTCGTCGAGCGCACTGCTCACCTCGTCCAGCAGCACCTGCGCGCAGCAAACAAACAATTAATTGTTTAAATTGGTCAGCGTGGATGCTACAGTAGTAGCTCTTATCTTATTACCAGTGGGGGCCGGGGTACAATGGCTCGAGCCACAGCAAGGCGCTGCCTTTCACCCGGAGAAGTGCTCTTCGCCCAGTCCCGCACCTCGCCGCGACGCAGAGAGTCCACAAAGACCTCCGCACCCACCGCGGTCAGCGCACGATGCAGAGACTGAGACTCAGACTGCTGATGCGGCCCCTCTCGGACACCAGCAGCAGCGTGGCCCTCCCACCCTCCAGCCTGGCTGTGACTGTGGCGGGGGTACAGTAAATTGTCCTCAAGCGTGCCCTGTCGGGAAAGAAAGTGATTGTTAGGCTGAAAAAGTTAGCTACTTCAAATATACCCAATGTAATTAATGTTATTTATTGTGATTAATTTGTTAAGAAAAATGTGCATATTAATTTGCATCGCAGGGATACTTTACCTTGAACAAATGCGGATTCTGGGGACAAAATACAATTAGCTCTGGCGCCACTGTGAATCTGATGTTGTTGATGCATTGAGGGTTGCGGGTAGCGTGTGCAATGAGACGAAGCAGAGTAGACTTGCCGCAGCCCGACGGGCCCGTGACCAAGACACGCATGCCCTGGCGCACCTCCAGGGTAAGGTCTCGAACCAGCAGCCGCCGCGAAGGAGGCAGCAGTCGTCGCTCGGAGAAAGGATCGACAACCCCAACCCCCTGATTTGTATCCTTTTCACAATACACATCCAGATTCTCCAACCGCATCACAGTCATAGGAGTACTTTGGAAAGCGGTTTGTTGCAGATCCTCTTGACTTACACCAGGCGATCGTGGCAACCCCGCAATCTCTCCCATTTCGATTCCCTGGCCGTTCTGGCCATGCAAGCTCGCGAGATATTCAGTCTCTTCTGTCTCTTCGCTTGTGCGGAGAGGCTGATAATTTGCTTTTGTCTCTGCTGCACTCCGGCTGCTGCTGAGGCGCAGGGGCGACCACACAGCAGTGCCCGCAGCAGATCCAACAAATGAACTGGTGACCTTTGTATGTGTATTTGTATCGGCCAAGTTGTTATCGTTATCGCTCACCGAAAGTGTACTCAGTAGCTCTGACACCCTGCGCACCAGACCTGCAACCTCCGAGGCACTCTCTGAACTGTTGAGGATGGTGGACAGCGCGCTGATGAGGTACATGCAGGCATACGAGCCCTGGGCCAGCAGCGCCACTCTGTCTGCTCCCGATCCTCCCTCCTCCTTCCCACCCACATCGGCATCATGGAGAATGAAAATAGCTATGCCGACCACCACGTAGTTCACTAAGATAGAAAGAAAGGACGGATCATAAATTATGTGCATTTTTGTAGCAAAAAGCAAACAAGGAGAAAAGTTTTTACCAATTGCCCCCGCGTAAGCAAACCAGTGAGTGCAAACATTGACCCAAAATCTTCGGGTCACCAATGCGTAGCTGTTCTCCAGAAGAACCTTAAACGACAGTTGCATACGCCGTGTTTCTTCAACTTCTCCTCGCAACAGGTAAACTTCCTCCGCATGTTGCTGGGCCAGACAATGGCTCTGTCGAAACTCACCCTCCAATTGCTCCTGCGCACACACCACATCCACTAACCGAATGGCAATAAAGTAACATACGACCGACCCGATTAAGAAATATAAGAAGCACGACGCTGGTGCCAGCCAACCAAACAAAACGAGTAAGTAGCAAGTGTAATACACAACAACTGCAGGCAGCACGATTACATCAGCAACGAGTTTGGCTGCTTTGGTTGTTAAGCGATCGATATCTTGAGTGACTCGCTGATCTTTTGTATCTATGTCCTTGCCAGTTCCGTTTTGCACACTGGCCGAATACTGAGCGTATTTTCCATGAATGTGGTCGACCAAGTACGCTCTCCAACGAATAGCACACAAATCATTGCAATAATTTGAAATTGCTTTCAGAAATGCCAATACAAAGACAATAAACAACGCTTTCTGCAGTGTTGTTTCGAATAGTCTTAAGTCCTTATCCGACACGGCCCTGTATAGCCCCGATAATATACCCATTGACTGCGTTGAAAAAAGTTCATATAATAACGAGAACAGAAGAAGAGCTGCAGGTACTTTCCACTTTCCAGCCTTAAAACAACCCTCAGTCAAGCAAATTTTAACCACATCAGACATTCACCAATCTCCTCTTCCAGCTGATTCTCGAAAAATTTGGCCACCACATCAAACAACGATTAGAAAGGAAGTTACCGATTTAATATAAAAGAACTCAAAGCTTCTCCTCGTCAATGTTTGAAAGTTGTTACAGTTAGCTAAACCTTCTCAAAAGGCATTCTACACCAGATTGGCCGACCGAGCTTGTCTATATCGCTTTTTTTATTGTTTCTGTTAGCTTACATTCAGAACATGGATAAAACCGCTGAGTACTTGCGACTATTGCAAGAGAAAAACAGGTTAAAAAAAATGATGAGCACAAAGTCCAAGGATGAGCAAGCTAAAGAAGAGTTGGAGAAGGGATTTACAACACATTTTCGTGGTGCGCATGCCGTCAAAGATTCGAAAATGCCAGTTCCAACAAAGACCACTGCAAGCGTCAAGCCAATCAATATTTTGGGTCGGATTGCACAAGGGGCCAACATTATGTGGGGGCACGAGAAGAAAAGTGATGTTACCTCTCCCAACAGTACAACTCATACCGACAGAACAAAATTTAGCTCGCAGAACAGTGAAGCAATTCGACAAGTGGGCCAGGAAGATAGAGAGGATGGTAATCACTGCAGCGAGTACGAGTCGGATTTTGACGATTGCTCGGACGCAGAGACGGACTCAAATGCATTGAATAACTACCGCACCGCAGAAAGAATGGGACTACCGATGCCATCCGTGATAGAAGAAGATGAGGATGACTTCTTCCGTCATCATAATGAGAAAGATCCGGGGATCAGAGACGGCGCTCTGCAAAACCCCCTCACCGAGTCTGTTGTTTTGGACAACACTCTACAAACTAGAGTCAAGGATCTCTCCGCTCAACAGAAGCTGAAACTGTTAAAGTTGCTGGAGCTTGATTTAAACGAGGAGTCTGGTGCAGTCCCTGCGGCAAGAAATGCTAAAGTAGACTCTGAAAATGATAATTCGCCGATGAAAGTGGAGGAAGTGGTCACACCGACAACAAACACTGAAACGGTGGCAGGTAAAGCTTCCAACAGCATGGGAGACAACAACAAAGAAAGTGGTGGGCAGATACAGCCTGGTAGCGCATCACCGCTACGGTTGAAACCAGCTGAAATTACCAAAGAACATGGGGTGTTGCAAGAGCAGCAGAATGGGGAAGCTGCTGTTGAGAAAACGACAACAGTATCTCTGCGCATTCGCATCACCACCACTTGGTCTGCGAAGGCCAGGTTTGTCAGTCTCGGGGCAGTGCGCTTGCGAGTGCTGCGTCAGCAGGGTGTTGGTGGAGCGGCGGGTAGCACTGAGCCGAGTTCATCGAGTACATCGAGTAGTGCAGTGGACTTGCTGCCTCTGCTCTCTGCTCGAGTGTGCTCCGGCCTTGCGCCTCTGCCCAGTGGAAGTGAACCCATGCGGTCTCTTGTGCAGCTCGTTGGTGGCAACAATAGTGGCTTTGGTGGGAATAATGCCGCGACAACACGCAGGCCTGCCTCGGCTTATCGGGGTCCTGCTGCGTCAGGCTCGGCTTGGAAAGGGCCGATCAGCCCCGAAAGCCCACTGGAACTGCAGTTCTCAGGCGAACTGCCCGTGACTGCGCTGGATAATTTGGGCTTGGGAGAAGTCGAGCTGCTTCTGTGGAACTGCTCTACAGCGCCACTCAACAGCGCCTGTGCGAGAGACGTCGACGTGTTCGTGGGCAACAAGTGCGTGTGGTCGGGCCAGCTCGACGAGGGAAAGTCAACAGTGACTCCAGCAGTGTTTGCAACAGCAGCGCGACCTGTCATCACGCTACGACCTGGCGAAGTGACCCCGTCATTGGTGTTGTTTCCTTGGCGCACGGACCAGGACCAGGTGCTGGCGGCGACACCGCGAGTCATGGGTGTCAGCGAGGGACCGTCTGCTCGCAGTCACCAAGCAATGGAGGAGAGTGTGTATACTAAAGGCGAGAGCAACAGCACTGGCGTAGAGAAGCCCAAGTGGCTGGGACTGAATGATGTGTCTCAGGGACCAGACAATAACAGCAGCAACAACACCAACTCCAACCACAGCTTAATTTTCAGCGCCGGCAGTCCGAATCGCTCTGCGGCTAAGAAAAGTAGCTCTGGTCGCTCGCGGCTACGAGCAAGTGAAGTAGCATTACAAACCTCTGAATCGATCACGGCGCCAGATAATATTAAACACAATGACAATAACAATAACACCGAGGGTGCTCTGGCGTTCGGCTCTCCGAAACGGCGCGTGTCTGCGGCGGGCAAGCGAGTGTCCAATGCTCTTGCGAAGGAAGTCGAGGCAGAGGATCTGCAAGTTAAGCGAGACGCAGCCGCAGGGCTGGGCAGACAAAGTGCAGAGAGGAACAACAAAGTCGACTCCACAGCAGGCACCGCCGAGACATCGGATGAAGATGCAGCGGCGGCGGGGTTTGGTTCGAAGGCAAAAACCAGTCCCAGTCCCAGTGGAGCGAGGCGACGCGCTGCTCGGCGGGATCGCAATCACCTGCTACTGAAGGAAACGCAGGTTGGTTCACAAATAGACAATGATGCCACCATGGGAGTGTTCGACGAACTTAACACCGGTGGTTACTCGCCAGAGAGGAAAATTGCGAACAAGAAGCAGCGCGAGGCAGAGCTGAAGAAGTCGATTGATTCCATGGCGTTCAACGACAAGTTCAACTTGGGAAGACTCAGTGCCTCGAAGCTTCCTTACGTTCTAGCTGACCGGACGGAAGAGCTTGGAGAAGAAGGTGAAGAGCTTATGGACGAATTCCCCATATTGGCCTCCACTTCGTCGTTCAATGCAGACAATTTTGGCGACGATTCCCTGGATGGTCCATCTACTCCCCTGAGGACCCAGACTTTCACCCAAAACTTGCAAGAGCTGCAGACTCCTGGGTTGTTGCCGCCGAACATGAAAGAGAAAGAAATGTTGTTATCCTCACCGCAGCGCAAGCCGACACGTCATGGCTCGTCCGTCCCGGTATCTACTATGACACCAGCAGCAGTTGCCTCATCATCGGGACAGGGACAGGTCCAGGTCAGTGACTTGACCATTGAGGGAGCCGCGGCGCGGGCAGCGCGAGATTCAGACCGCACCGCCAAAATTGATCTCGTGCAGGAGAAGATAACCTCCACCATCGCAGGGCTGGCCAAGATCATGTCCGCCATCCCCAGCGGTGGAATCTCCTTGACGAAGAGCGACTCAACAGCAAAAATGGATTTACCCATGGTGTCCGTCGAACAATACACTCCTCCACGCCCCTTTTCTCTCCGTACCACTGCCCTGTCACCTGCAGCGGAAACACTTCAATCAATACCACGAAGCGAAAAGCCACCTGCTGAGATAAAGCCTTGGTACAAAAACAAAAAGGAAGCAGGACTTGGTGCTGCGGCGTCGACGGCCAAAACGACTGTCCCTTCTACCTCCATTGCCTCCCCACACACTTTCGTGGTCGAAATTGACTCCAACTGGGGCGACGCGAACTACGTTGGTCTCAATGGCCTTGAGCTGTACGACACCACCGGTGCTCTGATCCAGCTGCAATCACAGCAGCATCAGCAGCAGCACAGTACAGGTCGAGCAGGTGTGCGAGCAATCACTGCCTATCCGAAGGACCTGGCTGACTTGCCCGAGCACAGGGACGACCCCCGCAAGGTCCAGAACCTGCTGAATGGCATCAACTTCACCAAAAATGACATGCACAGCTGGTTGGCCCCGCACCTGCAAGTGCTTAGGCGCACAGAGGATTCTTCGACAGCGACAGCGCATCAGGCTCAGCCATACATTGCCCGGGTGGTGCTGGAGTTAGATCCGATGGTAAAACCCGTGATGTGCAGAATCTTTAACTACAACCGCTCCCGGACAAGGAATCAGCGTGGAGCAAAGAAAATAAAGCTGGTCTTGGATGATAAAGTCGTATTTGAAGGGTATGTTTATCTGCGCAGAAGTTTTGGTCCCATGCAACTCGTCTGGTCATGTTCTAACCTTCAATTATTTTTGTTATTTTTAGTGACCTCAAAAAGGCTACCGGGCAGCTCCAGTCAGTGGAGGCGGAGTCGGAAGTGATATTTCTGGACGAAGATCTGTCCCAGGATGCGAAGGCGGCGCTGCGGTCTCACTTGGTGCGCAGCAGAGACGCGGAGCTGGACGAGGAGGAGTTCGGGGAAGTCTCTGCGGAGCTGGACGAACAGCTGCAAATGGACCAGCTGGAGCAGTCCTGGGCTGAGCTCTCCATGTCCCGACCAAAGACTTCGGCAGGTGTGGTGCCTCCACCCGCACAGTCCTCCTCCACCCCTTCCTTCTCGTCGTCAACTTTCATTCCTCCCACCACTGCTGCTGCTACAACTGCACCTGCAATTGAGGCTGACTCTGTCAGCATCCCTGCAAGCTACGTGCAACTTGAGTCGAAATTGGATTTGAAGGAGGCGCCTGTGCCTGTGAATCCATTGGTTTCGTACGAGCATGCCCGTGTCGTGGAAAGACAACCAAGCGAAGTGGTGAATGAGCCGCCTGCTTCTGCCGAGTACGCAACGGCACACCAAGCAGAAAAAGGTGGGACAGGGTTGTCCAAATTGAATGACACCAGTATCTCCACTGCTTCTTCCAGCAGTATGAGCGCCACGACGACAAGGACCATGGTCAGTGCCTTGTGTAGAGTGTTGCGGCTGAGTCTGCTGAGCACTTGGGGCGACGCCAGCTATGTAGGACTCTGTGGCCTCGAAGTTCTGGTTGGACCGACTTTCGCGCCCGCAAAGATAGGGACGCATCAGCTTCGCGCTCAACCGAAAGACTTGTCAGAAATCGGCTGCTACGACGATCCTCGAGTGCTCGGCAACGTTGTCAACGGCATCAACAACACAGCCGACGACACAGTGATGTGGATCATCCCTTTCACCCATGGATCGGAGCATTATTTGGAGGTGGACCTGCTGGGATTGTGCGACGTGGTCGGCATCCGGGTGTGGAACTACAACAAGTCTTCAGAGCAAGTGCTGCGCGGGTGCCGGCAGCTAGCGATCAGCGGGGATGGGAGGCACCTCTGTCAGTGTTTGCTGCGCATGGGTCCCGGTACCGACGGTGTCTGCTTCGGTCAGACCATACTGTTCAGCGAATTGGCGGACATTCAACAGCAGCAGCAGGGGACTCATTCTCACTACGCACCGCCGAGTCGCCTGCGTCCCGGACAGCAAAGAGAGGCGCGTCTCACGACTTACCTGAGCCCTGCCGTCAGGCAAGACTTCGAGACTCCGCTCAACCCGACAGGCCTGCTGTGGAAGTTCACTTTCTTCGACAACTGGAACGACGGCTACTACATAGGATTGGATGCCCTGGAGTTCTTTGACTCGGCGGGACGCGTGATTGACATGTCAGCTGTTGGGGCGCAGATTCAAGCTGTGCCATACTCGGTGCAGGACCTTGCCGGCAACGACAACTACAGACAGAATCATCATCACGACGACCCTCGCACACCATCGCAGCTCTTCTCGCGACTGCCCAAGCACGCGGACGCCTGCTGGCTGGCTCCGCTGGCACGCTGCATGACCCCCACAGAGAGGGCTGTCTGTGTGCGCAGGGCTCTGCACGACCACACCATCTCCACCTCCGGCCGCAGTTCCGCTATGGGGAAAACCGCTGGAGCACCTTCTGCTGACTCAGTGCCATCGCTCCCACTGAACAATGTGCTCTATGTGATGTTTCAACATCCTGTTACAGTTTCAGCTATCAGGTTTGTCGTTTTTTTGGTACTCCTTGTATAACAACATGCAGACATCGTGTCTCATCTCTCGCTCTCATTTCACACACATACATACAGACTCTTTAATTACTCTAAGACGCCGTCACGTGGAGTGCGGGATTTCCAAGTGGAGGTGGACAGCCTCTATTTGTACATGGGCTCGCTGCTGCGCGCTGACAGGTAAAAACATTGTTGCCTATCCGTCGCATCCCTGTTGCATCGTAGCTTTTTCGTCTTTTTTGTTTTTGTTGTATGATTGTTGTATGGACAGTGACCTTCCTGTCTGTCTGCCTGTCTGCTGTCTGCCTGGTCTTCGCACGTTGTGACGTCTCTGCTGACCTTCGCTCTATCATGTGATTTCACTGCAGAGAGAAGCTCATTCCACAAATTGTGAGCAAGCCTGCGGGTTCTGTGGGTACAGCAGCAGGGCCCGTGGTCCCAGGGAAAGCGGGAATCAGCAGAGGCCAGTCGGTGCTGTTCACCAATGACCCAAAGATCTTGCAAGCACACAGAGAAACGGTAAGTGCGATGAAGTGCAACCATTCTTTCTTGATCGCAGTCATAGTTAAACAAAAACCTAGCATGGTTTGCCCGCTTTTCATTATGACCCTTCTCCATAATCACACACACACTTCAATGATATTATCATGTTATGATATACTCTCCTCAGGTGTCCTACTGCGGCGCGGGCGAACAGGATCTGCTGTGTATCAACGAGCGACAGGTGATGGTGCGCTCCAAGAACATGTACGACCAGGAGCCGCCCAACACTTCACTGGAGGGCGTGCGCTCCGACTTGGAAAAGAGGTACGTTGCGGAAACCATAATCATTTCTCATTTTTATAAACTGGCGGTACGCTGTAAGATTGGCGTGTGTAGCAATCCGTATTTAACTGACTCGTGGACGACTAATTGCACATACCTTTCAGACCCATGACGGCGGCAGTTTCCAACAGCAAGGCACACGCGCTTCGTTAAACAACTACAGCAGAATATCTCAGAGCCTGTGCAGGTCCCCGTGCTTGGCATATATATTTGTACACTTGTCATATTGTTGTGGGTTTTATATACAAAACTGCAAATGTAAGCGAAAAAGAAAGAAAGAAACCTTATAACTTACACGCTTTCTTTAGCTTTGGTGTTTTCTCAGTACTGGGTGATGAATATCTTTATTCTTACTTAAGTTTAAGTATTCACTCACGATCCGTACTGAAATTTAGCGTTTATATGGTATATTTGAAGCAAATGGATGCATATTAAATGCCACGCACTCCATCTGCATGGTCGTGTCCAGCCGTCGAGTCGGGAGTTTCCACCTCAATGCAAACTACTTCCACACACACACATGACCCGATCACCCTGGAATTAATTTCTAATCGGACATCCTCTTGAAAACAATGTCGTCCCTTACCCACACCGCTTATGCGGACGCGCTAGTAACCTTCATATTTTCTTTCTTGTCCTTGATCGGATCGATACTGGTCCTCCTATCGTACATTGTGGCAAGAAGTAAAAGCACACCACGAATTGCCAACCTAATCCTTCATTTAGCAGCCTCCGATTTTTTCTGGTTTCTGTCTGCGGGGATACAAGCCACATACTGGTTGTTTACAGATTCCTCAAAAGTACCAAGTGTGGAATGCTTCATTTTAAGTCCTCTGATGATTTTTACGCGGATGGCAAGTCTGGCCTGGACGTGCGTCATATCGTTCAATGTGCTTATGTCAGTAGAAAAGAGGAAGTGGT
>LNAP01006727.1_pt1 | contig 13530 bp, 9 predicted proteins | sample 602601 | NCBI WGS metagenome assembly LNAP01 (sample SAMN02440304, study PRJNA202911) | soil metagenome | biome: Subtropical and temperate rainforests or woodlands; isolation source: soil samples (1 kg each in a 20% v/v slurry with milli Q water) were... ...
GCCAGCCGATGCCCGGAAAATGCGCGGCACTGGCGCGCAGCATGGCCGGGCTGTAGCCCACCCAGCCGGCCAGCCGCCCGGTGACGGGGATGCGGGTGAAAAACTGCACGGCCAGCAGGTAGTGGCGCAGGGCTTGCATGGTGCGGGACCGTGGGGATGTCAAATTAGATAGCTGCGGGCGCTTGATGGATAAGCGCCCGCAGTCATTTTGCGCAATATCCTGGTCACTTGGAGCGCAAAAACAGCCGGTAGGCCGGGTTCAGCGTTTCTTCCACATACGGGTAGCCCAGCGTGGCCAGGAAGGCATCAAACGCTGCGGCGTCTTCGGGCGGCACCTGCAGGCCCACCAGAATGCGGCCGTAGTCGGCGCCCTGGTTGCGGTAGTGGAACAGGCTGATGTTCCAGGTGGGCTGCATCAGGCTCAGGAACTTGAGCAGCGCGCCGGGCCGCTCGGGGAACACGAAACGCAGCAGGCGCTCGTCCTGCGCCAGCGCCGAGTGGCCGCCCACCAGGTGGCGCAGGTGTTCCTTGGCGAGTTCGTCGTGCGTCAGGTCGAGCGACTCGAAGCCGTGGCGCTCGAAGTTTCTGGTGATCTTTTCCGACTCGCCCTTGCCGTGCGTGGCCAGGCCCACGAACACATGGGCGCGCTGGGCGTCGCTGATGCGGTAGTTGAACTCGGTCACGTTGCGCGGGCCGCCGGGCAGGCCGCCCACCACCTCGCAAAAGCGGCGGAAGCTGCCGCGCTCTTCGGGAATGGTGACGGCCAGCAGCGCCTCGCGTTCTTCGCCCACCTCGGCGCGCTCGGCGACGAAGCGCAGGCGGTCGAAGTTCATATTGGCGCCGCACAGGATGGCGGCGTAGGTTTCACCCCGGGTTTTGTTTTTGGCCACGTACTGCTTGATGGCCGCCACGGCGAGGGCCCCGGCGGGCTCGACGATGCTGCGCGTGTCCACGAACACGTCCTTGATGGCGGCGCACACGGCGTCGGTGTCCACGGTGACGAATTCATCCACCAGGCCCTGGGCGATGCGAAAGGTTTCCTCGCCCACCAGCTTGACGGCCGTGCCGTCGGAAAACAGGCCCACATCGGCCAGCGTGACGCGTTCGTGCGCGTTGACCGACTGGAGCATGGCGTCCGAGTCGTTCATCTGCACGCCGATCACCCTGATGTCGGGCCGCACCGCCTTGATGTAATTGGCCACGCCTGCCACCAGGCCGCCGCCGCCAATCGCCACGAACACGGCGTTGAGCTGGTTGCTGCCCAGCTTTTGCAGCTGGCGCAGGATTTCCATGGCAATCGTGCCCTGGCCGGCGATCACGTCGGGGTCGTCAAAAGGGTGGACAAAGGTCAGCCCCTGCTCTTGCTGCAGCCGCACCGCGTGGTCGTAGGCATCGGAATAGCTGTCGCCCGCCAGCACCACCTCGCCGCCCAGCGCCTGCACGGCATCCACCTTGAGCTGTGGCGTGGTGGTGGGCATCACCACCACCGCGCGCGTGCCCAGCTTGCGCGCGCTCATGGCCACGCCCTGCGCGTGGTTGCCGGCCGAGGCGCAGATCACGCCCTTTTGCAACTGCTCGGGCGCCAGGTGGGCCATCTTGTTGTAGGCGCCGCGCAGCTTGAAGCTGAACACCGGCTGCTGGTCCTCGCGTTTCAAAAGCACCTTGTTGTGCAGGCGGCGGCTGAGGTTCCTGGCGGGCTCCAGGGCTGACTCGACGGCCACGTCATAGACGCGCGCGGTCAGGATCTTCTTCAGGTAATCGAGGGGGGTGAGAGGCTGGGTCATGGGATGGCAGGGTGTGTGCCGCCGCAGCGAAGGTGGCGGGGCAGCCATCATAGGCGCAACGCCTGACGGCCCGGCAGGGGCGGGGCCTGTCCGTACAGTGCTGGGCGGCGCACAGGCAAAAAAAAGCCCCAGGCGGTAAGGCCCAGGGCTGAATCCATCCTTTGAGGAGATGGAGGAGACAATCAGTGCATTGCGGCTGTTGGTGGCCTTGGGCTACCAACCCTTTCTTCCCGAAAGGGCAACGCATGGCGCTATTCTAGCGCGTCGGGTGCTGCAATGCAGCAAAATTCACCGTATATTTTTGAAATGGCGGGCCCATTTCGTCAAAAAAGCCACGCACCAACAAGGAGTGACAGACATGGAATGCACAGTCAGCTGGACCGGCGGCGCCGGAACGCGCTCAGGGATGGGCTTTGTGGCCGAAACAGGCAGTGGCCACATCCTGGCCATGGATGGCGCGCCCGATGCGGCGAATCCGGCCAATGGCGGGCTCAACCTGGCGCCCCGGCCCATGGAAACACTGCTGGCGGGCACCGGCGGTTGCACCGCCTACGACGTGGTGCTGATCCTCCAGCGCGGCCGCCACGATGTACGCGGCTGCAGTGTCAGGCTCACGTCGCAACGGGCCGATGTGGATCCCAAGGTGTTCACCGCCATCCACATGCAGTTCACCGTGACGGGCAAGGGCCTTGCGCCCGCCGTGGTGGAGCGCGCCATTGCCTTGAGCCACGAAAAATACTGCTCTGCCAGCATCATGCTGGGCAAGACGGCACGCATCACCACCGGGTTCGAGATCGTCGAGGTCTGAGATCGTGAACAGGTTCTGCGTGCGTTCCAGGGCCGCGCCTGGTTCAGACGTAATGCGCCGTGGTCGTCATCACCTTGGCGGCCATTTTCATCATCAGGCGGGCGGGCGCTGGCAGGGCCACGGCCCCGGCATCGTGCGCATTGGCGGCGTGGCGCTCTTCGTCGTTCTTCATGCGGCTGACCACGGCGCGTGAGGCCAGGTCCTCGGCCGGAAGCTTTTCCAGATGGCCCTGCAGGTGCTCTGCCACCTGGTTTTCGGTTTCCACCACAAAACCCAGGCTCACACGGTCGCTCACCTTGGCGGCCACCAGGCCCAGCGCGAAGGCGCCCGCAAACCACAGCGGGTTGAGCAGGCTGGGCCGTGCGCCCAGGGCATCAAGCCGCTGCTGCGTCCAGGCCAGGTGGTCGGTTTCCTCGCGGGCCGATTCGAGCAGGTGGCTGCGCAACCGGGCATCGCGCGTGACCGCTGCCTGCGCCGTGTAAAGGGCCTGGGCGCACACCTCGCCCACATGGTTCACCCGCATCAGCGCGCCCGCCAAGCGCTTTTGCGCGGGATTCAGTGCGGCTTCGGCAAAGGGCTCGGCGGGTGAGGTCTCCATGGCATGGGGTTTGGCAAACAGGGTGCGCAGCGCGGTGTCTGCGGCGCAAAGGAATGGGTCCATGGCAAATCTCTTGGAAGAAAAATTGGCGGTGGCGGGTACGGAATATGCTTTTACAAATCCACTTCCCGGTTGCGCACTGGGGGTCAATGCGACGAAGTGTTGCAACGTTCCGGGGGTGTTGCAAGGATGCCCGAGGAGAATGCGACAGTTGTTACAGACAGAAGGGGTTGTCTTGGGGTAATTGGCGATGGTTTCTGTGGTGGCTGCCGCCAATGAGGGGCTGCATGGCGACATTTTTTGTCGCTCCAGGGAGTATGGGCATGGCGCCATGTTGCGCAGGGCTTCTGCGATGAAGATGAATTGTTGCAATGCCGCAACGAAATTGACCCTGTGCGGTGATTTCCTTTGCGCAACCGCGCCCCGTCTGGTGCAATAACACCAACTTCCCCACCAGGAGGTTGGCCCGGGGAACCGGTGGGACTGTGCTGGCGCTGCGCCCCAGACCTCCGAACCGGTGCCCATGTTTAACCTTGGAGTAACTCGCAATGAAAAAATCCCTGATTGCCCTGGCTGTGCTGGCTGCTTCCGGCGCCGCAATGGCCCAATCTTCCGTGACCCTGTACACGGCCGTCGGCTATGTGGACCACGCCAACGCAGCTGGCGACAGCGTGTATGGCCTGACCACCAGCGGCAATGCCACCAGCCGCATCGGCTTCCGCGGTGTGGAAGACCTGGGCGGTGGCCTGAAGGCCGGTTTCTGGCTCGAAGGCGAACTCTTCGGTGACGTCGGCAACTCTTCCGGCCTCGACTTCAAGCGCCGTTCTACCGTCAGCCTGATGGGCAACTTCGGTGAAGTCCGCCTGGGCCGTGAACTGGTTGCTGGCTACAGCAAGACCAGCAGCTACGATCTGTTCAACCAAGCCGGTATCGGCCAGTTCATGGGCTGGGGCGCCTGGGATGAAACGGTTGCCGATGCCAACGGTATCCGTAAGAACAACCTGATCAGCTACTACACCCCCAACTTCAGCGGCTTCACCGGTGGCATCAGCTACGGTTTTGACGAGCAAACCACCGGCAAGGCTGGCCGCTACGTTGGTGGCAATGTGGCCTATGACAACGGTCCTCTGAGCGTGGCCCTGTCGTTTGACCGTGCCAACCTGACCAGCACCGTTGAGCGCGACAAGCTGACCCTGGGTGGTTCTTACAACTTTGGCGTTGCCAAGGCCATCGCCATCCTCCAGCAGACCAAGGATGACCGTGGTGCCCTGGCCGAGCGCAAGGTGAACGCATACGCTCTGGGCGTGTCGGCTCCTGTGGGCGCTGGTGAAGTCAAGCTGCAATACGCTCTGTACGACCAGAAGGCCATCGACTCCAAGGCCCACCAGATCAGCCTGGGCTATGTCCACAACCTGTCCAAGCGCACGGCTGTGTACGGCACGGTGGCATTCATGGACAACAAGGATGTTTCCAACATGGGCCTGTCTGTCAAGGGTCTGAGCAACGCCGGAGCCCCTGGCGCTGGCGAAAGCCAGACCGGCGTGCAAGTCGGTATCCGCCACGCTTTCTGATGAGTTGCTGGCCTTGCGCCAGCATTCACGAAGCTGATAAAGCCACTCGTCGCAAGACGGGTGGCTTTTTTCATGGTGCGCCCAGCATGGGCGCACACCTGTGGGTGCAAGTGCCGCTGGGAGCTGGGCACGGTGAGTGACCTGAAGCGCAACTGCGTGAGGGCGACCGAGCATTGTGAACGCGAATGCGAGCGCAATCGGGGCAGGCACAGCGCGGGGTGAGGCGGTGTGCCCCAGCCAGTGACGAAGCCTGCGGTCCGCTCCATGAACACCGGGGCACGGGGTCGGCAAAGTGGATCGCAGGCACAGGCCGCTTGCAGGGGGTGGTGCTGACGAGATAGAGCCTGTTACAGCATGGATGCGGGGCAAGGCCAACAAAGTCGCAGCCGGGGTGGACGGTCCCGACATCGAGCAAACGGCCCAAGTCATCATCGCCCCGGTGCTGTTGGCCGGACGCCATGTGTGGGGCTGGGGGATGTGGTTTGGACTGGCGCAAACACCAAGTTGCGTCTTCTTTGGTGGGCTGCGCGGTAGGAAAGTCGATCGGTTGATGGGTGATCGTCGGAAATTCAGGACATTTTGTTTCATTTTTGAGACAGTGTTTTGTTTTTGCCCTGAGAATTTTGGTGTTGTGTTGCGTTCACTGAACACTTGTTTGAATCAATCGCAACAGAAAAATGATGAAAACAATTGGGTGACACAAGAGTAAAAAGTGTATTTTGTGTTGAAAAAACAACTGAATTCATGGTTTTTTTTGCATTTTTCATGGCCCTGTCGTTCATTTTTTTGCGCGACACGATTTTTGGTGTTGCGCAATGGGAAAAGGGGAAACGGGTAAACCCGAATAGGTGCCAGCAAGGGGTCATTGGTTGAATAGAGGCATTGCTTCGGTCCCGAGAGGCAGACGCCAATGCTCACTTTTCTGGTGGGGAAGTCTGCGAGAAGTTTGTTTTTCGGGGTTCTGAGGCAATAGCGTCCATCAAGGAACCTGTTTCCTGGAGCGGCTGGGTTGGGGTAAGGCGGTACCCGGGCCCAACCAAAACGAAGTCCCCTGTTCAATTCTGGAGTGTTCTCAATGAAAAAATCCCTGATCGCCCTTGCCGTGCTGGCAGCCTCTGGTGCCGCAATGGCCCAGTCTTCCGTGACCCTGTTCGGTATCGTTGACACGGCCGTCGGCTACGTGGACCACGCCAATGCAGCTGGCGACAGCGTGTACGGCCTGACCACCAGCGGCAACGCCACCAGCCGCCTCGGCTTCCGTGGCGTGGAAGACCTGGGCGGTGGCCTGAAGGCCGGTTTCTGGCTCGAAGGCGAAATCACCGGTGACAACGGCAATGCTGCTGGCTTCAACTTCCAGCGCCGTTCCACGGTAAGCCTGATGGGCGGTTTCGGTGAAGTCCGCATGGGTCGTGAACTGACCCCCGGCTACAGCAAGACCGCCCTTTATGACCTGTTCGGCCAAGTCGGTGTCGGTCACTTCATGGGCTGGACCGGCAACTGGTACGGCACGGGTGGTGACTCCGGCAACGGCGTTCGTTCGAACAACATGATCAGCTACTACACCCCCAACTTCAGTGGTTTCACCGCTGGTCTGGGTTATGGCTTTGACGAGCAGACGACTGGCAAGGGTGGCCGTTACATTGGTGGTTACGTTGCCTATGACAACGGCCCTCTGAGCGTGGCTGCGTCGTACGACGAGCGCAGTGTGGGTGCTGTTACGAGCCCCGCCCCGATTGCTGCCTTTGACCGCAATTCCCTGACTTTGGCTGGCTCATACAACCTGAAGGTTGCGAAGCTGATTGCCATCCTGCAACGCACCGAAGACGACCGTCCAGGTCTGAGTGATCGCAAGGTGAACGCATACGCTCTGGGCGTGTCGGCTCCCGTGGGCGCTGGCGAAGTCAAGCTGCAATACGCTCTGTACGACCAGAAGGCCACCGACTCCAAGGCCCACCACATCAGCCTGGGCTATGTCCACAACCTGTCCAAGCGCACGGCTGTGTACGGCACGGTGGCATTCATGGACAACAAGGATGCTTCCAACATGGGTCTGACTGCCAAGAACCTGAACACCGGCGGCCCCGGCGCTGGTGAAAGCCAGACCGGCGTGCAAGTCGGTATCCGCCACGCTTTCTGATGAATTGCTGGCCGGGTGCCAGCATTCACGAAGCTGATAAAGCCACCCGTCGCAAGACGGGTGGCTTTTTTCATGGGGGCATGTTTCTTTCTTGTGCTTTGTGAGTTACCGGCCGGTTATTGCGATCCACTTGCGCTTCTCTGCAAGTGGCCCGGCAAGCGGAGCCGCAAAGTCACCCGCGCTCGTGCCAGACCGGGGTGATACATGATTTTTAAATAAGTGAACGATCGTTCTATTAGGGAAAGCCTGTGTAAGCATTACGCCACAAGCACTTACGAACGGGCGTGCCTTTACTACACTCAATCGGCATCCCCTCAACCACGGAAAGAGACGCGACCCATGAAAAAAACCGATATCAAGAAGCTGTTCGCTTTCGGGGCCGTTGCCCTGGCTTCGAGCTTCGCTTGCGCGCAGACCGCCAGCGCCCCCGCGAGCAGCGTGCAGTTGTACGGCATCGTTGATGTGGCCTATCGCCATACCACCAACGAAGGTCCGGCCACCGACCGAGGCCAGTCGCTGGACCAGATGATTGGTGGCGGCATGTCGCAAAGCCGCCTGGGTATCAATGTCACCGAGGATCTGGGCGGCGGATTGAAGGCGATCGCCAATCTGGAGCACCGCTTTCTCGCCGACAGCGGCACCGTGGCCGCCGCCAATTATTTCCAGCAGTCCTGGGTGGGCCTGCAGAGCAGCAGCCTGGGTCGCCTGACCGTGGGCCGCCAGTACAACATGCTGTTCGACCTGGTGACCACGACCTACGCCTCCTTTCCCTATTCGCCGTACATGGAGGCATACAAGCCCGAATTGGGCATGTCCATGGGCTCGCGTGCCAACAACATGATCAAGTACATGGCCGAGGTCGGAGCGATCCGCGGCTCGCTGCAGTATTCTTTCGATGAAGGCAGCACGGTTGACAGGATGGGCGCGGCTGCGGTCAGCACCGGCGCCATCCGGACGGCTGGCGGTTACCTGCGTTATTCAGCCGATGGTCTTTCTGCCGGCCTGGGCTACCTGAACACCAGATTGCCGGGCGGCACCAAGGTGGATGCCTGGACCTTGGGTGGTTCGTACCGTTCCGGCCCGCTGTATGTGAACCTGGGCTACGCGGAGAACAAGCGCAAGGGCAACTATCCGCTGAGCGTGGCCGGCGTGATCGATAGCGCCGTCCTCGGTGCCTTCTGGATGAGCCCTTCAAGTGGCGGCTTTGTGCCAGGCGCCACGGCAGACCCGAGCAGGCCCGCTACCGTGGTGGGTCTGGTCAACCACGCCAACAAGCGTGAGATGTTCAAGGTGGGCTTTGGCTACCAGATCACGCCGCAGATCAATGGGGGCGTGCATTACTACCATGCCAAGCAGTCCGGCTCGGCTTCGGGTGTTTACAACGGCAAGGCCAACTTCCTGGTGGCTGCCGTGGATTACGCATTCTCCAAGCGCACGGATGCCTATTTCGCTGTGGACCATACCCGCGTCAGCGGCGGTGACGGCATGGCGCTGGCTGCCAACGGTGCCCGTACGCGCACAGGCGTCACCGCAGGCCTGCGCCATCGCTTCTAAATCAACTGGTGGGAGAGGGGCGCTGCTCTGGTGACAGGGCAGCGCTGGTTTCCAAGGAAAAACCGGGTCGCTCGCCAGAGCGACCCGGTTTTCTTCTTTTTGTCGCCAGCGCACGAATGGGTGCATTGCTGCGGTTGCCCGCTGCTGGGCTGCGGTGGCCTGGTGCCTGTGTGGAGGCGACGGATGCACTGGCGTTTTGTGGCGCGGAGTGATCGAAAACCATGGGTTGTTGCGAGAAACTTCCCTGTTAGCATGGTCCATCATTCTTCGCTTTTCTGATGCTTGCATTTATTTTGCGTCGCCTGATCCAGGCAGTCATGGTGATGGTCACCGTGGCCTTCATTGCCTTCATGCTGTTTCAGTATGTGGGCGATCCGGTGGTGTTTCTGCTGGGTCAGGATGCCACGCCTGAGCAGATTCGCAGCCTGCGCGCCGACCTGGGGCTCGACAAGCCCTTCTTCGTGCAGTTCTGGCATTTTCTGGTGAATGCCGCGCAGGGCGAGTTTGGCCTGAGCCTGCGCCAGGGTGCCAAGGTTTCGCGCCTCATGGCCGAGCGCTTCCCGGCTACGCTGGAGCTGGCCCTGGTGGCCGCCGCCCTGGCCCTGCTGGTGGGGGTCCCCATGGGGGTGTATGCGGCGCTCCAGCGCGGCACGTTCATCAGCCAGGCGTTCATGACCTTGTCATTGCTGGGCGTGTCGCTGCCCACATTTCTCATTGGCATCCTGCTGATTCTGGTGTTTGCGGTGACGCTGGGCTGGTTTCCGAGCTTTGGCCGCGGCGAGGTGGTGCACATCGGGTGGTGGACCTCGGGGCTTTTGACGGCCAAGGGCTGGCACCACATCACGCTGCCGGCCATCACGCTGGCGATTTTCCAGCTCACGCTCATCATGCGGCTGGTGCGCGCCGAGATGCTGGAGGTGCTGCGCACCGACTACATCAAGTTTGCCCGCGCGCGCGGCCTGTCCAGCCGCGCCATCCATTTTGGCCATGCGCTCAAGAACACGCTGGTGCCGGTAATGACGATCACCGGGCTGCAGCTGGGCGGGTTGATTGCCTTTGCCATCATCACCGAAACGGTGTTCCAGTGGCCAGGCATGGGGCTGCTGTTCATCCAGGCCGTGACGTTTGCCGACATCCCGGTGATGGCCGCCTATCTGTGCCTGATTGCGCTGATTTTTGTGGTGATCAACTTGGTGGTGGATCTGCTGTATTTTGTGGTCGATCCGCGCCTGCGCGTGGGCCATGCCGGAGGACACTGATGCACAACCCCCGCTGGAAAGTTGGCGGCCGCGCCTTTGCCCATATTGCGCAATACCACCCCGAACTGACGGCCCTTCGCCGTGACCTGCATGCCCACCCCGAGCTGGGTTTTGAAGAGGTGTACACGGGGCGGCGCGTGAAAGAGGCGCTGCAGCTGTGCGGCGTGGATGAAATCCACGAGGGCATTGGCCGCACGGGCCTGGTGGCTGTGGTGCGGGGCCGCAGCCAATCGAGCGGCAGCATGGTGGGCCTGCGCGCCGACATGGACGCACTGCCGATTACCGAGCACAACGATTTTTCCTGGAAATCGTGCAAGCAGGGCCTCATGCATGGCTGCGGGCACGACGGCCATACCGCCATGCTGGTGGGTGCCGCCCGCTACCTGGCCGAAACCCGCAATTTTGACGGTACCGCCGTGCTGATCTTCCAGCCTGGCGAAGAGGGCTTTGCCGGCGCCCGCGTGATGATGGAAGACGGCTTGTTCGACCGGTTCCCGGTGCAATCCGTTTTTGCCATGCACAACTGGCCGGCCATGAAGCCGGGCACCGTGGGCATCAATCCGGGGCCCATGATGGCGGCGGCAGACCGCATCACCATCGAGATCACCGGCCGCGGCGGCCATGGCGCACATGCCTACCAGACGGTGGACGTGGTGCTGGTGGCGGCGCACATCATCACCGCGGCGCAGAGCATTGCGTCGCGCAACGTGCGGCCCATTGACAGCGCCGTGGTCAGCCTGTGCGCCATCCAGGCGGGCGACCTGGGCGCTTTCAGCGTGCTGCCGGGCAGCGCCACGCTGGTTGGCACGGTGCGCACCTTCGATCCGGCGGTGCAGGAGATAGTGGAGCAACGCCTCCAGGAGCTGTGCAGCGCCATTGCCCTGGGGTTTGGCGCTACGGCCACGCTGCACTACGAGCGCATGTACCCCGCCACCATCAACACCGAAAGCGAGGCCGTGTTTGCCGCCGACGTGGCCGAGTCGCTGGTGGGCGCCGACCATGTGGTGCGCGACCTGGAACCCAGCATGGGCGCAGAAGATTTTTCGTTCATGCTGCAGACCAGACCCGGCGCCTACCTGCGCCTGGGGCAGGGCACGGGCGCCAGTGGCAGCGCGCTGCACAACAGCCGCTACGACTTCAACGACGAGGTTCTGCCACTGGGGTCGGCCTTGCATGCCAGCCTGATCGAGCAGGCCATGCCTTTGCAGGCACCCTGAGCGGTTGAGAGCCTTTTGCCTATGCCCGCCTTGCACGCCAAAACCCCCTGCTCGTCGTTGCAAATGCGCGCCATAGCCGGCGCTATGGCTGTGCTTCTGCAGCCCAGGATCAGCGGCGTTTTGACGCGCCTTTCGGGCACGGGCAAAAAACTCTCAGCCTCTGATTCCCCGCTGCGTTCCGGTTGACCGCCTGAGTTCTTGTTCCCGTCCATCCACAGGAGATTCGCATGAAATTTCAGAAGAAAACAGCCTTGGCCCTTGTACTGTCTGCGCTGGCAGCTACTAGTCTGGTAGCAAATGCCCAGACGATCCGGATTGCCAACCAGGGCGATGCGCTCTCGATGGACCCGCATTCGCTCAACGAGTCGCTGCAGCTGAGCACGACCAGCAATGTGTACGAACCGCTGGTGGGGCGCAACAAGGACCTGAGCCTGGCGCCCGCGCTGGCCACGGCATGGAAGCAGACCTCGCCCACCGTGTGGCAGTTCGAGTTGCGCAGGGGGGTGCAATTCCATGACGGCACCCCGTTCACCGCCGACGATGTGCTGTTCAGCTTTGCGCGCACGCAGGCCGATGGCTCGGACATGAAGAGCTACACCAACGACTTCAAGCAAGTGCGCAAGATCAACGACTTTCTGGTCGAGATCGAGACCAAGACGCCTTTCCCCATTCTTCCGGATGTGGTCTCGCAAGTGGCCATGATGAGCAAGAAATGGTGCGAGACCAACCAGGCCCTGACGCCGGTGGACCGCCGCAAGGGCATCGAGAACGCCGCGTCGTTCCGCGCCAACGGCACGGGGCCGTTCCGCTTGCGCGAGCGCCAGCCCAACGTGCGCACGGTGTTCACGCGCAATGGTTCCTACTGGGGCAAGATCGAGGGCAACGCGACCGAAGTCATCTTCACCCCCATCGGCAACGACGCCACCCGCGTGGCAGCCCTGCTGTCGGGCGAGGTGGATGTGATGGAGCCCGTGCCGGTGCAGGACATCGAACGCGTGAACAGCGGCGCCAACACCCGGGCCATCACCGGCCCCGAGCTGCGCACCATTTTCCTGGGCATGGACCAGAAACGCGACGAGCTGCTGTATTCGAACGTGAAGGGCAAGAACCCGTTCAAGGACAAGCGCGTGCGCCAGGCCTTCTACCAGGCCATCGACATCGAGGGCATCAAGAAAACCGTGATGCGTGGCGCCTCCAACCCGTCCGCGCTGATGGTGGGCCCGGGCATCAACGGCTTCCAGCCCGATGCCAAGCGCCTGCCGTATGACGTGGAAGCTGCCAGGAAGCTCATGGCCGAAGCCGGCTATGCCAGTGGCTTCGAGGTGGCCATGAACTGCCCGAACGACCGCTATGTGAACGATGGCCGCATCTGCCAGGCGGTGGCGGCCAACCTGGCGCGCATCAATGTCAAGATCAACCTGCAGGCCGAGACCAAGGGCACCTATTTCCCCAAGATCCTGCGCCGCGACACCGGCTTTTACATGCTGGGCTGGACGCCTTCGACCTACGACGCGCACAACGCGCTCAATGCCCTGATGGCCTGCGTGGACGACAAGGGCGCGGGCCAGTTCAACCTGGGCGCCTATTGCAACCCCAAGGTGGACGAGCTGACCCGAAAGATCCAGGCCGAGACCGACAAGGTCCAACGCAACGCCATGATCAAGGAGGCGTTTGATCTGCATGCGGCCGACGTGGGGCACCTGCCGCTGCACCAGCAGGCCCTGGCCTGGGGCGTGAGCAAGAAGGTCAAGCTCGTGCAGCTGGCGGACAACTACATGCTCTACAAGTGGATGAGCAAGAACTGATCTGCCACCCACCACCTTCCCAAGGGGCTGCAAGGCGGGGCCGCACGGCGCGCCGGGCCTTGCCGCCTGTTTCTGGTTGCCTCCGATGACAAAAACCCTTGCGCGCTGGCTCGACAGCGATGTTGGATACAGCTTTCGCACCTCGCCCATGGCCATGGTGGCGGCCGCGATTGCCGTGGTGTGCGTGTTCTGCGCGCTGGCTGCGGGCTGGGTGGCGCCGCACAACCCGTTCGATTTGTCCACACTCGAACTCAGCGATGCGCGCCTGCCCCCGGCCTGGAGCGCCGAGGGTTCGCGCAAATACCTGCTGGGCACCGACGACCAGGGGCGCGACATCCTCTCGGCCCTGATCTATGGCGCCCGCATCTCGCTGGTGGTGGGGCTGGCGTCGGTGCTGCTGTCGGTGGTGGTGGGCGTGGCGCTGGGCCTGCTGGCCGGTTTTCGGGGCGGCTGGATCGACGCCGTGCTGATGCGCCTGTGCGACGTGATGCTGTCGTTTCCTGCCATTTTGGTGGCCCTGCTGATCGCTGGTGTGGGCCGGGCGCTGTTTCCCAATGCGCACGAATCGCTGGCTTTTGGCGTGCTGATTTTCTCGATCTCGTTGACGGGCTGGGTGCAATATGCGCGCACGGTGCGCGGCTCCACCCTGGTCGAGCGCAACAAGGAATATGTGCAGGCCGCGCGCGTGACCGGTGTGCCCCCGCTGCGCATCATGCGCAAGCATGTGCTGCCCAATGTGATGGGCCCGGTGATGGTGCTGGCCACCATCCAGGTGGCCACGGCCATCATCACCGAGG
>LNAP01011367.1_pt1 | contig 13528 bp, 10 predicted proteins | sample 602601 | NCBI WGS metagenome assembly LNAP01 (sample SAMN02440304, study PRJNA202911) | soil metagenome | biome: Subtropical and temperate rainforests or woodlands; isolation source: soil samples (1 kg each in a 20% v/v slurry with milli Q water) were... ...
TTCGCCTTCTGCAAGGCGTCATTGCTCGACAGGCCGAGCGGTTTATCGAGCAGCAACACCCCATGCACAGGGCGCCGCTGCACCCTGGTGCGTGGCGCGTTCATGGCTAATCTTCCTGTGCGCGCGAGGAAACAGCCTTGGCAATCAAGGCATTCATGTCGGCCGCACGCTCGGAGGTGCGGTCAAACACGAAATGCAGCGTGGGCACCGTATGGATGTGCAGACGCTTGAACAGGCCATTGCGCAGAAAACCTGCAGCCTGGTTGAGTGCCGCCTGCGTTTCCACCGGGTCGCCCACCAGCAGGCTGAAGAACACCTTGGCGTGCGCATAGTCGGGAGTCACCTCCACACCCTGCAGCGTCACCATGCCCACGCGCGGGTCTTTCAACTCGCGCGCGATCAGTTCCGTCAGATCGCGCTGGATCTGATCGGCCACCTTGAAGGCGCGGTTGGGGGTGGAAGATTTCTTGGCAGCCATGGATTACAGCGTCCGCGCGATTTCCTTGATGTCAAAGAATTCGAGGTGATCGCCTTCCTTGATGTCGTTGTAGTTCTTGAGCTTGATACCGCACTCGAAGCCTTCCTTGACTTCCTTGACATCGTCCTTGAGGCGCTTGATCGAATCGACTTCGCCGGTGTAAGCCACCACGTTGTCGCGCAGCAGACGGAACTTGGCGTTGCGGTGCACCATGCCGGACGTGATGTACGAGCCGGCAATCGTGCCGATCTTCGTTGCCACGAACACAGTGCGGATCTCGGCCGTACCGATGATTTCTTCGCGCTGTTCCGGAGCCAGCATGCCCGACATCGCCACCCGCAACTCGTCCACAGCGTCATAAATGATGCTGTAGTAGTGCAGATCGACGCCATTGCTCTCGGCCAGCTTGCGCGCACCAGCGTCGGCACGCACGTTGAAGCCAATCACGATGGCCTTGGAGGCGATGGCCAGGTTGATGTCCGACTCGCTGATGGCGCCCACTGCGGCATACACCAGCTGCACCTTGACCTCGTCGGTGGATAGCTTGAGCAGCGACTGCGCCAGCGCTTCCTGCGAGCCCTGCACGTCGGCCTTGACGATGATGGGCAGCATCTTCACTTCGCCCGCCGTCATGTCAGCAAACATGTTCTCCAGCTTGGCCGCTTGCTGGCGCGCCAGCTTGGTATTGCGGAATTTGCCAGCACGGTAGGTGGCGACTTCGCGCGCACGGCGCTCATCGGTCAGCACCATGAAGTCGTCGCCGGCCTGCGGCACTTCGGTAAGGCCCTGGATTTCGACCGGAATCGACGGCCCCGCCGTCTTGGCGACCTTGCCGCTTTCGTCCAGCATGGCGCGCACGCGACCGTAGGTCTGGCCTGCCAGCACCACATCGCCCACCTTCAGCGTACCGGACTGCACCAGCACGGTCGCCACAGGGCCACGGCCCTTGTCCAGCTTGGCTTCGATCACCAGGCCCTTGGCCAGCGAATCGACTGGCGCCTTGAGTTCCAGCACTTCGGCTTGCAGCAGCACCTGCTCCAGCAGGGTGTCGATGCCCATGCCGGTCTTGGAGGACACGGGCACGAAAGGCGAATCGCCACCGTACTCTTCAGGAACCACCTCCTCCACCACCAGTTCCTGCTTGACGCGGTCTGGGTTGGCATCGGGCTTGTCCGACTTGGTGATGGCCACCACGATAGGAACACCCGCCGCCTTGGCATGCTTGATGGCTTCCTTGGTCTGGGGCATCACACCGTCATCGGCAGCCACCACCAGAATCACGATGTCGGTAGCCTGCGCACCGCGGGCACGCATGGCCGTGAAAGCTTCGTGACCGGGGGTATCGAGGAACGAGATCATGCCGCGTGGTGTTTCCACGTGGTAGGCACCAATGTGCTGCGTAATGCCGCCGGCTTCGCCTGAAGCGACCTTGGCGCGGCGGATGTAATCGAGCAGCGAGGTCTTGCCGTGATCGACGTGCCCCATCACGGTCACCACCGGAGCGCGCGGCAGCACCGCCACGTCCAGCTGGGCCGAATCCTCGTCGGTGAATGCTTCCGGATCGTCCAGCGCCGCCACCACGGCCTTGTGGCCCAGTTCTTCCACCACGATCATGGCGGTGTCCTGGTCCAGCGGCTGGTTCATGGTGACCATCTGGCCCATCTTCATGAGCGCCTTGATGACCTCGGAGGCCTTGATGGACATCTTGTGGGCCAGCTCGGCCACGGTGATGGTTTCAGGCACGTGCACTTCAATGGTGCGCGCCTCCACCGGAGCGGAATGCTGGTGGTTGTCATCACGGTGATCGCGGCCATCGCCACGGCGGCCACGCGGGCCACCACGCCAGTTGTTGCGACCGACACCGCCGCTGCTGTCGCCGCGGGTCTTGATTTCTTTTTTCTTGGCCGTATCGCCTGCCCAGCTGGAAGACAGCTTGGCCGACTTGACTTCCTTGCCAGCACCGGGCGCGGCTGCGCCTGCAGCCGCCGGAGCGCCCGCGCGGGCAACACCCGTCCCGACCGCAGGCTTGTGCAGCGTGCCCTTCTTGGCATCACCCACGGCTGCAGGCTTGGCCACAGGCTTGGGTTCCTCGGGCTTTTTGGCCACCATGACCGCCTTCTTGGGCGTGGCCATCATGGACCGAATAGCAGCCGCTTCGGCTTCCGCCTTGCGGCGGCGTGCATCCAGATCGGCAGCACGAGCCGCCTCTTCGTCGGAACGGGCCTTGGACTCGGCTGCAGCTTTCTCACGGGCCTCGGCTTGTGCAGTTGCGCGTGCCGCTGCTTCTGCCGCCTGCTCGCGGGTGGCTTCCTGCTTGACTGCAGAGGCCTGTGCCTTTTTCTCGGCTTCCTGGGCTGCGTAGGCGGCGGCGCGCTCTTCGGCTTCGCGCTCGCGCTTCTCACGTGCTTCGCGATCGGCACGCTTTTCGGCCAGCTCGGCTTCCTGGCGACGAATCAGCTCGGCCTGGCGGCTCGCTTCTTCTTCGCGGCGGGCCAGTTCGAGGTCTTCGCCGGCGGCAGCGACGTCTTCCACCGGGAATTCCCTGGATTCGGCAACACTTTCGACACCTTCATCGCGCTGGATGAAAGTGCGCTTCTTGCGCACCTCCACCTGGATGGTGCGCGCCTTGCCGGTGGCATCGGCTTGCTTGATTTCACTGGTGGACTTCTTCACCAGCGTGATCTTCTTGCGATCGGCAGAAGCCGTGCCATGGCTGGCCTGCAGATAAGCAAGCAGTTTTTGCTTGTCCGACTCGGTCAACGCGTCGGACGGTGCAGCCTTGCCCACACCCGCAGCCTTGAGCTGATCGAGCAGGGTTTCAGGCGATTTTTTGAGTTCGGTTGCAAACTCGGCGACAGTATTACTGGACATATGTGGTTCGTGCCTCCCCTGCGAACCAGTGTTCGCGCGCCTTCATGATCAAGGCTTTGGCATCTTCTGCGGACTGTCCGGTCAGGTCGGTCAGTTCATCAATGGCCAGATCGGCCAGGTCGTCACGCGTGTGCACACCATTTTCTGCCAGCTTGGCAATCAATTCGGGTGTAAGGCCTTCGAGATCGCGCAGATCCTGCGAAACCTCGCCAACGCTTTCCTCGCGGGCGATTTCCATGGTGAGCAACGCATCCTTGGCACGGGTACGCAGCTCGCTCACGGTGTCTTCGTCGAAGCTTTCGATTTCCAGCATTTCCTGCAGTGGCACATAAGCCACCTCTTCCAGGCTGTTGAAACCTTCGGCGATCAGGATGTCGGCGATTTCCTCGTCCACATCGAGCTTTTCCATGAACAGACGGCGGGCCGTATCAGACTCGTTGGCCTGCTTCTGGGCCGACTCGGCGGCGTCCATGATGTTGATTTTCCAACCAGTCAGGTCGGAGGCCAGACGCACGTTCTGGCCGCCACGACCGATGGCGATGGCGAGGTTTTCCTCATCCACCACCACGTCCATGGCATGCTTTTCCTCATCGACCACAATGGACGAGACGTTGGCCGGGGCCAGCGCACCAATCACGAACTGGGCCGGGTCTTCGGACCACAGCACGATGTCCACGCGTTCGCCGGCAAGCTCGTTGGTCACCGCATTCACACGGGTGCCGCGCACGCCGACGCAGGTACCGATGGGGTCCACGCGCTTGTCATGCGACAGCACGGCAATCTTGGCGCGCGAACCGGGGTCACGGGCGCAGCTCTTGATCTCCAGCAGGCCTTGCTCGATCTCCGGCACTTCCTGGCGGAACAGCTCGACCATGAACTCGGGGGCCGAGCGCGACAGGATGATGGGGGCGCCACGCAGCGTCAAGTCCACCTCCATGATCATGGCGCGCACACGGTCGCCGCTGCGCAGGTTTTCCTTGGGAATCATCTCGCCGCGGCGCAGGCGGCCTTCCACGCGGCCGGATTCGACAATGATGTCGCCCTTGTCCATGCGCTTGACGGTGCCGGTGAAGATGCGTTCGCCGCGCGACATGAAGTCGTTGAGCAGCATTTCGCGCTCGGCGTCGCGGATCTTCTGCAGGATGACCTGCTTGGCCGCCATGGCACCGATGCGACCGATGGGCACGGACTCGACACCTTCTTCGATGTATTCCCCGACTTCGATGTCCGCGATACGCTCCTTGGCGTCCATCAGCAGCTCTTCGGCTTCGGGATTTTGCAAACCCGCCTCGTCAGGCACGACCAGCCAGCGGCGGAAAGTCTCGTAGTTGCCGCTGTCGCGATCGACGGACACGCGAATGTCCACCTCGCCCTGATACAGCTTCTTGGTAGCCTGGGCCAAGGCCGATTCCACGGCGCCCAAGACCACATCGCGCTCCACGTTCTTCTCGCGCGAAATGGCCTCAACCAACATCAACAATTCGCGATTCATGCGACGACTCATCCGCAGGCAACAGCTGCCAGCAACTGCCCACCCACTCCAAACCATCCAGCGACTCAGCCCGGTACTTGACCAGCCTTTGCCCCCCGCCCCTTGAAATCCACAATGGGCGCCAGTCGGGCATCCCTGAGCTCATCCAGCGCGAACCCCAGCGCCTGCAAGGGGGCTGGCACACGCTTTTTGCTTATTTTCTGACCAGGCTTGACCGCCGGCTCATCGCTCCAGACGATCTGCCAGCCACCTGATTCGGCCCGCTCCAGCGTGCCACGAAACTTTTTGCGGGTGGCATTGACCTGCCCCACCGCCGCCGCCCCGATGGGCGCCTTCAGGGTGAGGTCGATGACCGAGCCTTCAAAACGCACAAAATCCTGCTCGTGGCGCAAGGGGCGATCAATGCCCGGCGACGAGACTTCGAGCCGTTTGTACTCAACCCCATCCACCTCCAGCGCAAACTGCAGCTGGCGGGTGACCTTTTCACAGTCTTCCACTGTGACGTATTGCTCGATGGCCGGATCTGGCGCATCCACCGCAGGCTGAACCCATGGCAAATCGATGGTGACGCGCAGCAAACCCCCCGGAGATCGCTCGATCTCCACCAGGTCATAGCCCAGACCCGCCACAATTTGTTCAACGACTTGCTGTAATGCCACGTGTTCAGTTCAATCCCGGAAAAACAACACAACTTACGCAAATCAGGGTCAGGCCAGCTGCCACCCCATGGAAGCACCCCTCGTGCACCCTTGTTTGCGTAAGTCCAAAACAAAAAACCCGATAACCCCCGGAGACTCTTCCCCGACAGCTTCGAGCTCCAAAAGCATTCGACCAAAAAAAACGGGCGGTTGGTACCCGCCCGTTTGGTCGTGAGACCCGTATTGTAGCGTGCAAAGTGTTGTTTTGCAAAGATGCACACGGGGAAAGCTGTTGTCAATGCGCCCAGGCCAGTGCCCACGCGGCCTGCCGGACGATGCGATGCCAAAACGGCACCTGGCGCTTATCCAACAAGCGCGAGCAGCTACAACCGTGATAGCGGCTGCAGCAGTTCTGCGAGGTCGCTTTCGGTGAACATCGGCTCCTTGCGCGCAGCCGCGCCGCCATACAGGCTGCCTGCCAGCTGCGCCTTGCGCTCCTGCAGCGCCAGAATCTTCTCTTCAATCGTGCCTTGGGCGACCAGCTTGATCACCCACACGCTCTGTATCTGGCCGATGCGGTGGGCGCGGTCGGTGGCCTGGGCTTCCACAGCGGGGTTCCACCACGGGTCGTAATGGATCACCGTATCGGCCTGGGGCAAATTGAGCCCCACCCCGCCCGCCTTGAGACTGATCAGAAACAGCGGCACCTGCCCGCTGGTGAACTGCTCGATGATCGCGTCGCGCTTTTGGCTTTGGCCGGTGAGCTTGACCCAGGGCAGTTTGCGCTTTTTCAGCTCGGCCTCGATCAGCGTGAGCATGCTGGTGAACTGCGAGAACAGCAAAATGCGCCGCCCCTCGGCCAGCATTTCGGGCAGCAGCGCCATCAACTGCTCCAGCTTGGCCGAAGTCTTAACCTTTTTGGCGGCATCCAGCGGCACCAGTTGCGGGTCGCAGCACACCTGGCGCAGCTTGAGCAGCGCATCGAGGATGGTGATCTGCGACTTGGCCAGCCCCTTGGACTGCAGTGCCTCGCGCACGGTTTTTTCCATGCCTAAGCGGATGGTTTCATACAGGTCGGCCTGCGCACCGGTCATTTCCACGGGCATCACGGTCTCGACCTTGGGCGGCAGTTCGCCGGCCACCAGCGCCTTGGTGCGGCGCAGCATGAACGGCGTGACGCGCGCACGCAACTGCGCCATGCGCGCGCCGTCGCCCTGTTTTTCAATCGGCGTGCGAAACAGCTCGTTGAAGTGCCGCTGGCTGCCCAGAAATCCGGGCATCAGAAAGTGGAACAAACTCCAGACCTCGCCCAGGTGGTTTTCCATGGGCGTGCCCGACAGGCACAGCCGGTGGCGCGCCTGCAACTGGCTCACCACCTGCGCGGCGTGGGTGCTGGCGTTCTTGATCGTCGAGCACCACCAGATGCCACGCATGCGCCAGCCAGCGTTCGCGGTCGCGCTGCAGCAGTGAATACGGGGCAATGACCAGGTCGTGCTCGGCCAGCGAATCGGCCACCGCATGGCGGCCCGCGCCATGCAGCACCAGGCTGCGCAGGCCGGGGCAAAACCGCGCGGCCTCGCGCTGCCAGTTGCCCATCAGGCTCACGGGCGCAATGATGAGCGCGGGGTGGGTCAGGCGGCCCGCGTCTTTTTCGACCTGGATGTGCGCCAGGGTTTGCAGCGTTTTGCCCAGGCCCATGTCGTCGGCCAGCACGCCGGCCAGGCCATGGGTGCGCAAAAACTGCAGCCAGTTCAGGCCCTGCTGCTGATAGGGCCGCAGCGTGGCGTGCACGCTGGCGGGCAGCGGCACTTCGGGCAACGCGCTGGCACCCTTGAGCTGCGCCACCATGGCGCGCAAGGCGCCAGCGCCTTCCCACACGGCGCCCTCGCCCAGCGCGGCGCTGGTACGCAACGCATCCATGCGCGAGAGCTTGAGGCTGTCGCCGGTGAAGTCGTGGGCACGGTCGCCCACCAGGTCCAGCAGCGCCGCCATCCAGGGCCGCAGCGTGTCGGTGGGCAGGCGCACAAAGCCGGGGCCCGCCTGCGACGGCAGATAGACATGCGACGGCAACTGGGGCAAACCGGTTTCGGGGTCTGGCGGGTGGGCCGCAGCAGCGGCAATCAGATCGGGCAGCCAGGGCAGGATGTTGTGGCGCACGCCGTTGATCTCCATGCCCAGCGACAGCGCAAACCAGGGCGATGTGGCCTCGTCGTCGCCCTCGGGCTGCAACGCCACGGCCAGTGTGTCGGCGTGCGTGATCCAGCCAGAGAGCGCGGCATCGAGCGTGACGTCAAACCCCGCCTCGCGCAGCACCCCGAAACCGTTGTCGGCCCAGTGCATCCAATCGTTTTGCGGGCGGTCGCCAGGGATGCCGAACAGGCCATCGTCGGTGGCCAGCAGGCCCAGGTCCATCAGCCGCTCGATGGCACCGAGCTCGGCTTGTGCATCGCGCTGCAGCAACACTTGGCCGCCATCTGCCGCCGGCACCAGCACATCCAGCTCCTGCCCCACCCACCAGCCCACATGGCCCTGGTAGTCGAACCGCAGCTGTGCGGTGATGAGGCCCAGGTCGGGCACATCGCCCGCCGGCACGGGCGCCAGATGCAGACGCGCCACGGGTTGCACGCCCTGCACCCGCGTGAGCGGCCCGAGCACCGGCGGCAATGGCAGCACACCGCCCAGGCGGCTGGCGACCTCGGCCTGGTGCTTTTGCAGCGCGGCGGCGCTCAGCGCGGGCGTCTTGAACAGCAGGGCGAGCCGCGCAGCGCTCAGGCCTTCGGCCTGCACCGCGCCAACCACGCCGTGGTCGGCATCGAGGTACAGCGGGGGGCTGTTGCCGCACAGCGTGGCCGACGCCGCAGGCAGGCTGGCACCCAGGGCCCAGGTGCTTTCACCCCCTGCGGCTGGCGTGGACTCGCGCCATGCCCAGGTGATGGGCAGCGGCTCGCCCCAGCGCAGCGGCGCGCCCACGGTGGAGCCCCCCACGTCGGCAAACAGGCGGCCGGTGCTGGCCGCCTGCTGCAGCGCGAGAACGCCCGCCGCGCCCTCCAGCACCCCCGATGGCGCAAGGCTATAGGCCGAGTAGTAACCCAGGTTGCGCGGCATGGCCCGCAGCAGTTGCAGCACCTGGTGGTCGGCATCGCTGGCGCGGTCATACACGGCCTGCCCCGGGCCAGGCTGCGTGCGAATCGGCTTGGGCTTGGCCCAGCCGCCGGTGACTTTGGGGTAAGACACCACGGCCTCCAGCTGCATTTGCGGCGCGGTGGCGCGCGGCAGCGTCACGGTGGAGAGCAGGTACAGATACTGTTCGGGCCGATCCGGCCTGGCTCCCGGGGCTGGCGTGGCTGGCACGCCCGAGGCGCTGTCCCAGTCGTGCAACCAGTGCACCAGCCGGGCTTCGGCCTCTGCGCGCGCCAGGGCTTCCTTGCGCTGCTGCAGCGCTTTGAGTCCATCGGCGGAGGGCGCAGGGGGTTGCTCCAGCGCCGGGTTTTCGTGCGCCGCTGCCAGCGTCAGCGCCACTGCATGCTTGCAATCCACGCCCACGGGGCAACTGCAGTCACCCGACCATTGCTTGACCTGGCCATTGGGCGCGATGACCAGTTCCACCGACACCTCATAGGGGTCGAACAGGCTGCCCTGCACCTCGCCATCCATCAGCCAGCGGCCATCGCCATCGGGTTCGATATCGACGTGGACCACATCCGCGTTGCGATAAAGCCCCATGCCACGCGACCAGGCGCCCTTGTCGCACTGCGCCTGCAACGAACGGAGATCAAACCACGAAGAGCGCACCATAGGAAAACCAAGTAAAAAGTGCCTCTAGCGCTTTATGAATAAGCGCCTTAAGCTATAAAAACAGGAGTAAAACAACACCCACCGAGCCCGCAACACGCATCGCGTCAGGTCCGCGCCTGCGCGCGCACACTGGCGCCAACAGGTGCCACAAGACCCGGCGACTAGGCCCCGCGCGCGGCGCGCACGCGCTCGAACAGTTCCTGGGCCTCGCCCCCTGCCCCGGCGGCGCTTGGTGCACCGGCTTGCAGGCTGGTCAGCAGCCTGGCCAGCACGGGCGCCTGCGGCAGCAGCGGCCCCAGAAACAAGACCCGGCGGCCGTCGGCAATCAGCAGCGTGGGGAAGGTCTCCACGTCCAGATCGCCCGCGATTTCGGACTCGTCCTCGATGTCCACCCACTCAAAACGCATGCCGGGGTGCGCACGCGCCAATTCGTCAAACAGGGGCTGGTAGTCGCGGCAGGTGCCGCACCAGCCGGCGCACAGGCACACCGCCCACCAGCCGCTGCCAGGGGCCGCTGGGTGGATTTCTGGCAACGCGGCCGGGCTGTGCATCGGGGGGTTCTCCTTCAAGACCCGCGCCGCTCCCGGGCACGGTAAACGCCAATGGTACCCACTGCGCTCGCCTGGTTGCCCCAGGCATTGCGCACAAAGGTGCTGACCGCCGCCACGTCCTCGTCGCCCAGCACCTGCATGAAGGGCGGCATGCCGTGCGGGCGCGGGTTGCCCGCCGTGGCCGGCAGATAGCCGCCCTGCAGCACCATGCGCACGAGGTTGGTGGGGTCTTGCAGCATCACGGCGCGGTTGCCGGCCAGGGCCGGGAACGCACCCGGTTGACCCTCGCCCTTGTCGCCATGGCACTGCGCGCAGTGCTGCTCATACACCTTGGCACCGCGCTCCAGCGTGGCGGCCGCGGGCTTGGCCACCGCCGTGGCGGCGAGGGCCTGCTGCGGCAGCGCCCGCAGATACACGGCCATCGCCTGGGCGTCGGCATCGCTCAAATACTGCGTGCTGCGAAACACCACCTCGGCCATGGGCCCGGTGACCGAGCCCTGCGGCGCCACGCCGGTTTTGAGCAGGGCCACCACGTCTTCGACAGGCCAGTGCGCCACGCCCGCCTCGGCAGCGGCATTGAGTGCCGGCGCATACCAGTTTTGCACCGGAATCAGCCCGCCGCTGAAAGCCTGCGCGGGGTTGCTGGCGCCCAGCGCATTGCGCGGTGTGTGGCAGGCGGCGCAGTGGCCCAGGCCGTTGACCAGATAGGCACCCCGGTTCCATTGCGCCAACTGCGTGGGCTCGGCCGGTGGCGCGCCGGGCGCAAGCGTTGCCCCCCTCGCTCCGCCGCTTTGCGGGTCGCCGCCCCCCAAGGGGGCCGCTTTTTCAGCTGGGGGCGGCCCGGCGGTAAAAAACAACGCCCGCCACACGCCCAGGGCCGCCTGCGTGCTGTAGGGAAAGCGCAGCGCGTGCGGCCGGTTGGCCTGCGCCACGGCGGGCAGGCTTTGCAGATAGGCATGGATGGCGTCGGAATCCTCGCGCGTCACCTGCGTGTAATTGGGGTAGGGAAACGCCGGGTACAGCAGGCGCCCGTCTTTGGAGCGGCCGTTGTGCAGCGCGCGCCAGAACTCGGCGGCCGACCAGTTGCCGATGCCCGTGGCCTTGTCGGGCGTGAGGTTGGAGGTGTGGATCACACCAAACGGCGTGTCGATGCCGCGCCCGCCCGCATAGGGCGCACCGCCCTGCACGGTGTGGCAGGCCATGCAGTTGCCCACGCGCGCCAGGTATTCGCCACGGGCCACCAGTTCGGGCGTGCTTTGCAGGGCTTCGCCGGCGGTCAACGGCGCTTCGCCGCGCAGGTTCAGCGCCACCACGGCGGCGGCGCCCAGGCCCAGAGCGGCCATGGTGGAAGAGATCGTCCAGAGGATGCGTTTCATGGTGTTCCCCTTCAACGCGCCGCCGCGTCCACCACCGGCACACCATCGACACCACCGCAGCGCACGGGCATGGCCGCTGCCAGCCGGTCGGCGGGCTTGCCATCCACCGGCACCGGCTGGGCCGCCAGCCAGGCCGATACCGCACTCACCTCCTCGGGCGAAAGCTGGCGCGCAATATCGGCCATGCAATCGGGCGCCTGCGCGCGGCGCTGGCCGGTTTGCCAGGCCCCGAGCTGGCTGTTGAGGTAGTCGCGCGGCAGGCCCAGCAAGCCGGGAATCGACGGCTGCAGCCCCGTCATCGCCTGGCCGTGGCATTGCACGCAGGCGGGCAGCCGGCGCGCCGCATCGCCCTGCTGCACCAGCTGGCGCCCGCGCTCCAACACCTGCGGCGCGGCCTGGGGCGCCGGGGGCGGCGCATAGGGCACCTGCAGCGCGGCAAAGTGGGTGGCGATCTCGCGCAGATAGTCGTCCGTGAGGTGCTCGATGAGGTAGCCCATCTGCGGGTAGCTGCGCCGCCCGTCCCGAAAATTGAGCAGCTGGTTGTACAGGTAGCCCGCCGGCTTGCCCGCGATGCGCGGAAAGTAACCGTCTGGCGTGGCGCGGCCTTCCTTGCCATGGCAGGTGGTGCAGGCCAGCACGCGCGGCGCCATGGCGCTGGCGGCCGTGGCCGGCGTTTCAGGAGCAGCGCGGGCCGGCGTGGCAACCAGGGCGGTTGCGCCCAGTGCGGCACCCCATAGCAAGGGCAACAAGGAACGCCGTGATCGGAGCAGGCAATAGGTCATGGGCGGATTCTGACGGGAAAGCAATGCACCCATACGGGTGCGAGCAAGCTACAAAAACAATAGCTGCATGCGCATACTGGTAAAGCGCAAACAGCCATTTTTATCTAATTATTGACTGGTTTCTCAAGTCGCTCATTCCAAGTGGTGGATTGCGCCAAGAACCTGTTCACGAACTCAGCCTCTCAGCGCAGCACGGTGATGGACCCGAACCGCAGGTGGTGCATGAACTCGCGCAGGATCAGCAGCGCGGCAGCGAAGTCGGCGCCTTGTGGCAAGCCCTCGCGCGCAACCGGGCGCCCTTCGGCCACGGCGGCCAGGCGCTCAAACACCCGTTCCATGGCATCGAGCGGCATTGCCATCGATTCACCGGGCGCCACACCCGCCAGCAGGGCCATCTCGCGCACCACCGCGTCGGCACACAGCAAGGCAGAGCCCGGCGCCAGCATGGGCACCGCCCGGATCACCTCGTCTTCCACGGTGGCAATGGCGTTTTCCATCTCCAGCGGCGTGGGCGGGCTGCGCTTGAAAAATTGCCGCGCCGTTTTCTGCGCGCCAATGTCCAGCACCAGCCAGGCAGCGGCCTCATCGCCCGGCCCCGTGGCAACGGCGGTGTGTTCGGCGCCGATGTGCAGCACCGTGACAGCCCCTTGCAGCCCCGCACCGGCGCGCAGGTGGCGGAAACGGGCGCGGATGTCGGCCTGGGCGGCCTGGGCATCCGGTGCGGGTGGCGAGTGAGCGGATGAGTGTTCGTTCATGGGTGTTCCTTGTGCAGACGGGGCCCGGGTTGGCTGCGAAGTCGGTGCGGCTGTTCAGCGCGCCTGCTCGAAATCGATGAAACCGCGCTCCACGTTCGTGCTGACCAGCTTCACGCGGATTTTCGCCCCCACGTCGAGGTTGAAATCCCCCGCCACCAGCAGGCCCTCGGCCGGCGGCGTGAAGATGCGCACCCAGGTGGCGCTTTCGCTGCGGCCGGTGACGATGGCGTCAAACCGCTGGCCGATCAACCCCTGCATGAACAGCGCCGCCTCGGATTTGCGCACGCTGCGCTCCACCTTTTGGGCCGCGTCTTCCTGGTGGGTGCAATGCTCGGCCAGCATGGTCAGTTCGGCCAGGCCATAGGGCGCACGCTCGCCCGACAGCAGCGCCTTGACCATGCGCAGGCTCACCAGATCGGGATAACGGCGGTTGGGCGCCGTGGAATGCGTGTAGTCGCGCACGGCCAGGCCGAAGTGGCCGATGGGCTCGCCCCGCGCGTGCTCCACCACATACTCGCCCGACCCCATCAGCTTGACTATGACCAGCGACAGATCGGGAAAGCGCAGCGGATCCGCCTTGCGCTGGCGCGCCAGAAAGCCCTCGAGCGCGCGCGAGTCGGGCTCTTTGGGCAGCGCCTCGCCATACTTGCTGGCCACTTCCACGATGCGCAGCCAGCGCTCGGGCGAGCGCACCACCCGCCGCAAGGCGCTGCCGCCATGCTGCGCCAGAAACTGCGCGGTGCAGGTGTTGGTGGCGATCATGAATTCTTCGATGAGCTGGCGCGCCCGG
>LNAP01004155.1_pt1 | contig 13527 bp, 16 predicted proteins | sample 602601 | NCBI WGS metagenome assembly LNAP01 (sample SAMN02440304, study PRJNA202911) | soil metagenome | biome: Subtropical and temperate rainforests or woodlands; isolation source: soil samples (1 kg each in a 20% v/v slurry with milli Q water) were... ...
AAGAGAATGGCGGCGACACCGAACCATTGCAGCCATTCCAGCCGATGCCCGAACGCCACCCAGTCGACGATGATCGCGACGATGGGGTAAATGAACGACAAGGCGCCGGTAAGCGCGGTGGGCAGCTTCTGGATCGCCCCGTAGAGCAGCACGTACATCAAGCCCGTATGCACGACGCCCATCGCCAGCAAAGTCATCCAGGCGGCGGGCGGTTGATGAGCCAGGGCCGTGACCTGCGCAAACGGCGCAAGCATCAGAACGCCGGCGCAGACCTGTATCAGGGCGATCAGATGCGGCGGCGTGCCGGTCAGCCGCTTGACCAGAAGCGCGGCGATGGCATACAGGAAAGCCGCGGCCAGCGACAAGGCAATGCCGGCCAGATAGGCGCGCCCGCCATAGCCTGAGGCGCCGTGCGATTGGGTGATCGCCAGCATGCCGATAAAAGCCAGGCTCAGCCACATCATCTTGTCCATCGTAATGCGTTCGCGCAGGAATAGCGCGCCCAGCCCGACCAGCATGAAGGGCTGCGTGTTGTAGACCGCCGTGGCGATGCCTATCGATGCCCGCGAATACGCGGCGAACAAGAACACCCAATTCCCGACGATCGCGACGCCGCTGACCACCGCCCATCCAAAGACAGGCCAGCTCAGCAGGCCCGGGCGCAGCAAGCCCATCAGCCCGCAGATCGCCAGCAAGGTGAATGCGCCAAACGCGCAGCGCCAGAACACCACGTCCAGCACGGGCTGCCCCGAGACCAGCACAAACCAGCCTATGGTGCCGGATATCAGCATGGCGCCGGCCATCTCCAGCGAGCCGCGTCTTACTTGATTTTCCATCATCGCACTCCTAGTTTCGGACAGCTAAAGTTTGACGCTTTTCATCCTTGTCATCCATAGCTAAAATAAAGCAAAGTCACGCCCTCGCCTTTTTTATGAAGGGAATGATTCGATTTGACCTTGGCTAACCTTATGCACGACGAAATCGACCGAATCATCATTGCCGCCCTGATGGAAGACTCGCGCCTCTCGCTCAAGGCCCTGGCGCGCGTCAGCGGGCTGTCCTCGCCCAGTGTCGCGGAACGCTTGCGGCGCCTGGAAGAGCGCGGCGTGCTCACTGGCTATACGGTGATGGTCGACCCCAAAGCCTTTGGCTATCTGCTCCAGGCCATCGTCCGCATACGGCCATTGCCTGGCCAGCTGCATAGTGTCGAACGGCAGATCCAATCCATCCCGCAGTTTACCGAATGCGACAAGGTGACCGGCGAAGACTGCTTCATCGCCCGCCTGAACGTGCGCTCCATGGAACAGCTGGACGCCATCCTGGACAAACTGGCCAACCAGGCCGAAACCAATACGGCCATCGTCAAGACCACGCCGATCAAGCGCCGCCTGCCGCCGCTGGATGACAAGCAAGGATAAGCATGCTGACTCAATTCATCGCCGATCATGGCTACTGGGCGGTCTTCGTGGGCAGCGTCCTGGAAGGCGAAACCGTGCTGGTGCTGGGCGGCTTTGCCGCGCACCAGGGCTATTTGTCCTTCCTGCTCGTGGCTGGCTGCGGCGTATGCGGCGGATGGGCGGGAGACCTGCTCTTCTTCTTCCTGGGCCGCCGCCACGGCGGCGCCCTGCTCCAGCGCTTTCCCCAATGGCAGCCGCGCGTCCGGCAAATGAACCTCTGGCTCATGCGTTACCAGGCCGGGATGGTCATAAGCGTGCGCTTCATGTATGGATTGCGCGTCGTCGGCCCTATTGCGATAGGCATGAGCGATATGCCGGCCTGGCGTTTCATTCTGTTCAATCTGATAGGCGCGGCCATATGGGCTACGCTGCTCGCGACAGTCGGCTACCTGTTCGGCCAGACGCTGCAATGGCTGTTCACCGACATCAGGCGCTATGAAGAAGCCGCCCTGCTGCTGATCGTCGCCGCCGCGGCCGTTCTGGCCTTGTTCAGGCAGTTGCGCAAGCGTGCCTGACGGAACTGAGCTTGCGCTGGATATCGCGCCGCGGGTCATTCCAGGGGCGGACCAGCCCGCACTCCTGCCAAAGCGCGATAACCGCTGCTTCGTCGTTTGCCTGATAAGGGCGGATCTGCATAATCACTGCTCCGAAAACACTGCACCAGTATCAGCTTTTACCAATATCCGGGGCGCGGCACAATCCCTCGCAGGCCGAAACACCGGCGGTTTTCTGATAAAGTCTGGTTCGGAAAGGCGCCGCAAACACCGCGGCGCCGTGGCTTACAGGCGCGGAGAGGACGGAAATGGTTTGATGAACAGCAGTTATGCCGCGGGCATCATTCTGGCGATGGCGCTTTCGCTGGCCGGCTGCGCCGGGCCGGACCCGATTGCCGGGCAGCCCCATCCGCGCAACGAGGAAATGTCCTTCGACCAGCTCGGGCAAACCGACTTCAACCGAACCGTGACGATCGCCATGCGCGACAACCTGGACAGCCTGACGCGCCTGCTCGAAAAGCTCTATCGCCGCAACCCCATTGAATGGCGCAAGACCGGCGCCGCCAACCTGGCGGACGCCGTACGGCAGGGCCGCGACGCCATCCATACGGGCCAGGCGCCGGCCGGCCTGGGCGCGTTGCATGATGTCGAAATCCTTTCCGTCGCCCTGGATCCCGCTTACCGCGGCGATCGGGCGGGCACATTGATTTTCGGTCTGTCCGACATGATCGTGCGCGCCCATAATGGCAAGACGCGCTTTTATGCGTCCGATGTACTGAATGCGCAGCATGTCTACAACGCCGCCCGCAACGTGGAGATCGCCGCCTGGCTGCTCGCCACCCGGCGCGACGCGGCCGGCCGCCCTTTGCTGCTGGCCAACGAAATGTCCGGCGACATCATCAATCTCAGCTTCGAGCGCGAATTCGGGCAGTTGGTGGGCCGCCTGGACCTGGTGGCCAATCTGCTCGATGAAAATCTCAGGCGGGTGGGCATCAACTATATGCAAGGCCTGCTTTTCTTCAATTTCCTGCCCGTGCGCTAGCCGCTCTTGCCTGGCTGGGATTGGAATGCCGCCAGCCGGAGAGCGGAAACACTAGGACGCGGGCAGCAGTTGCGGGTTCCATACCACCTCCCACAGGTGCTGGTCCGGGTCCTGGAAATAGCCGGCATACCCGCCCCAGAAAGTTTCCCGGGCCGTTTTCACGATGGAGCCTCCGGCGTCCCGGGCCTGCTTCATCACGGCATCGACCTCGGCCTTGGAGGCAACGTTGTGCCCCAGGGTGAATTCGGTGGCGCTCGGACTGCCTGGCGGCAGGCCGCTGTCATGGGAGAGGCTCGCGCGCGGCCACAGCGCCAGCTTCAATCCGCCTTCGAGATCAAAGAACGCGACCGCGCCGTGCTCGAATTCCGTGCCGACTATGCCTGAGGTCGCAAGGCCCAGGCCATCGCGATAGAAACGCAGCGATCGTTGCAGATCGCCTACCGCCAGAGTGATGACGGTGACTCGTGCTTTCATGCGGGTTCTCCAGTGAGCGAAAGTGTAGCGCGGCCTGTGTATTCAAAAAACGCGCTGGGCAGCTTCCACGAAATTCATGAAGTGCTTCGCGGCGGGCGACAGGGAAGTCATGGACCGATAGATAAAACCCATGCGCCGGCGCATTGCGGGCTCCGTCAAGGAAAGCAAGTGTATGCCCTCCAGATTGCAAACCTTGGCGGCGGTGGACGGAAGAACCGTCACGCCCAGACCCGCTTTCACCATTCCAACCGCGGTGGTGATCAAGCTGACCTGAGTATAAGGCCTCTTTGAAACCCCGATCTGCGCGAAAGCCTTGTCCACCATTTGCCTGACATAGCTTTCATAACTCATGCCTATCAGAGGATGCGCCGCCAATTGCGACCAGGTGATCGAATGGTCCCTGCTTGCGGCATCGGCGTGCGACACCAGCGCCACCAGTTCATCTTCGAACAGCGGGCGAAACTGCAGGTCGGAAGATTCCTGGGAAGGGCTGGCGATGCCGTAGTCGATCTGGCCCGAACGCAGCATATCAATGATGCCGCGGTTCTCCGTCATGGCGTCCTTCATCACGATGCGGATCTGCGGATGCACTCTTTCGAAGGATGCAATGAGCGGCGGCATGAAGGAGGCGGCAATGGAGGGAATGCAGGCGATCGAGACCGTCCCGCCTCGCGGCGTCGTGGAGTTGATGACGCTGGCGACGGTCTCGTTGAGCTCCACGAGGATGCGCTCAATGGCGGGAAATAATTCCCGTCCCGCCGTCGTCGCCGTCGAGCCGCGCGAATCCCGATCAAACAGCGTCAATCCCAATTGACGCTCGAGTTTCTGAATCATCGAGGTCAGGGCCGGCTGCGACACATGAACGATCTGGGCCGCCGCCGAGAAGCTGCCTGTCTGGGTGACGGCGACGAAGGCCTCAAGTTGCTTAAGCGTAATAGTCATAATCTAAAGTTATGGATCGATCCGTAAATTCGAATTCCCAAGGCCAGTGCCATTCCCATAATATAGACAATAGATGGATAACACGCCACCTCCGCTATAAAGAAATATTATGGAAAGCAATATGAATGAAAGGACTGAAAATACGGACGCGAAACATGCCGTCGCCGCAGCGCCGCGCAATACCTGGGCTTTTCAAGACATGGACGGCTATCGCGCCGCGCATGCGATCATCGATGTGCTGCAGGCCGCGGGAGTGACCGAAATCTATGGCCAAAGCTGCCCCACCGCCATTTTCCTGGCGGCGGAAAAAGCGGGGATCAGGCAAATCGGCTACCGGACCGAGAACGCGGGGGTGGCAATGGCTGACGGCAGTGCCCGGATCAGCGGAAAGATTGCTGTCGTGACCGCGCAGAACGGCCCCGCCGCGGCCCTTCTGGTCGCGGGCCTGGCCGAAGCACTGAAAGCCTCCATACCGATATTGGCCATTGTTCAGGAAGTGCCGCGAACCACCGCCGACAAGAATGCTTTCCAGGAGCTGGAGCATGAAAAGATCTTCAGCGGCTGCACAAAATGGATACGACGCATCAACCTATCGGCTCGGGCGGCTGAATATACATCCCGGGCGATTCGCATAGCCACCAGCGGCCGGCCCGGCCCCGTCGTGCTCCTGGTCTCCCCCGACGTGCTCACCGAAACGGTGGCGCCTTTCGAGGCCGGCTTTTCCGATGGCGACGAGGCTTTCGGCATGTTTCCCGCCGACCGCTGCATACCTGTCCCGGCGAAAATCGAAAACCTGGCCGGAATGCTTATGGCCGCAAAACGTCCTCTTTGCGTCGCCGGCGGCGGCGCGCACCATTCCGGCGCCTATGAAGCGCTCGCGGCCTTGCAGGAGCTGGCTGGCGTGCCGATGGCCACCACCAATATGGGCAAAGGGGCGATAGACGAAGATCACCCCTTGTCGCTGGGAGTCATCGGCAACACCATGGGCACGCGAAGTCCGGCAAAATTCTTTCTGCCGTATATCGAAAGCGCGGATCTGGTGGTTTTCGTTGGCACCCGCACTAACGAGAATGGCACCGCCGGCTGGACGCTATTCCCATCGGCAGCCGCGTATGCGCAAATCGACATCGATCCCGAAGAGCTCGGCCGGAATTATCCCGCCCTCCGCCTCCAGGGCGATGCCCGCGAAACATTGGAAGCCATCTGCGCCACGCTGCGGCAGCGCAAAGCCGCGGCGCCCACGGAACGGACCGAAACCCTGAAAAAGGAATTTCAAGAAGCCCGCCTGCTCCATCAAGCCGAAATCAGGCCCTACTACGAGGTCGATCGCGATCCGCTGCGCCCCGAGCAGCTCCTGCATGAACTAGGCAGGCAGACCGGTCCGATTACCTGGGCGGCGGACGCCAGCTATTCATCGATCTGGCTGGTTCAATACATCAAATGCAGCGCCCCCGGCACGCGCTTCATTACACCTCGCGGCATTGCCGGCCTGGGCTGGGGCTTCCCCATGGCGATCGGCGCCAAGCTGGCCGATCCGGCTCACCGGGTAATCTGCCTGACGGGCGATGGCGGTTTCGCCCATTGCTGGGCGGAAATGGAAACCGCGCGCCGCCACGACACGCCGGTCACCATCGTGGTGCTCAACAACGGGGTCCTGGGCTTCCAGATCAACGCCGAAGAAAGCCGATTCGATACGCACACCAGCGTCTGCCATTTCGGCCCCATCGATCATGTCGCCATAGCAAGAGCCTGCGGCTGCGATGGCCAAACCGTCAGGACGATGGCCGGCCTGAGAGAAGCGCTGCAAAGCGCGGCTGCGAGCGCTCTGCCTTTTGTCATCGACGTCCATATCGATCCCAAGGCGTTCCCGCCGCTCACCGCCTTCGAGTCCCAGCATCTGGCGCTCGAGTCCCGGGGCGCGGCAAGCCGCGCAGGAGAATGACGAATGGCCGAAGAACTACAGGGGCGCGGCGCCCTGGTGACAGGGGCAGGCAGCGGCATCGGGCGGGCCATAGCCCTGGCCCTGGCCAGCCAGGGGGCCGATGTCTGCATACTGGACATCGATGAAGAGGCCTGCGCACGCACGGCATCCGAAATACGCGGTCGGGGGCGGCGTTCGGCAGTATTGCTGCACGATACCGGCAAGGAATCCGTCATCGCGGCGATCGCCGCGCTCGAACAGGCGCAAGGCTTCGGCCCTATCGACCTGCTCGTGAACAGCGCGGGAATTTCACCCAAGCAGGATAGCGGCCTGAAACGCATGATCTGGGAAACCTCGCCCGCCGAATGGCGACAGGTAATCGATACCAATTTGAACGGCTATTTCCATACCATGCGCGCATTGCTGCCGCGCATGATAGAAAACAGGAGAGGCGCTATCGTGAACATCGGCTCTTTGGCCGGCCGCCGCTATTCGAGCATTGCCGGCTCCGCTTATGCGGTGTCCAAAGGCGCCGTCGAAGCCTTGACGCGCCAGGCCGCCGGCGAGGTCGCGCGCTTTGGCATCAGGGTCAATGGCGTGGCGCCGGGCAGGATAGCAACCCCAATGGCGGCAAAAGCGGGAGCCGCCTTCAACGAGCAGGTCAGGCTGGCCACCCCGCTGGAGCGCCTGGGCATGCCCGAGGATGTCGCTCAAGCCGCCGTATTTTTACTGTCAGACAAAGCCAAGTTCATTACCGGTGAAACCCTGGTGGTTTCCGGCGGGCGCGGTCTTTGAAAATCACCCATAGGAGACATCCATCATGAAGAAATACCTGAAGGCATTTGCGCTGCTGGCAATGATCACTGCCGCGATGCCCGGCCACGCCGACAGCGCGGACTACCCCGCGCGCCCCATCAGGCTGATCGTGCCCTATCCCGCTGGCGGCATCACGGATATCGTCGGACGCACCATTGCCGAGCGCATTTCCGCAACCCTCGCCCAACCCGTTATCGTGGAGAACCGGGCGGGAGCGGGAGGTTCGATAGGGGCCGCGATGGCCGCCGGCTCGGCGCCCGACGGCTACACGCTATTCCTGGGAACCAGCGCGACCAATGGCACCAATCCCAGCACCTATGCCAACCTGAAGTACCGGCCAGCCACGGATTTCTCCCCCATCGCGCTCATCGCCTCAGCACCGCTGATGATTATTGTCCATCCCAGCCTGCCGGCAAAGACGCTGCCCGAGTTCATCGAGTATCTGAAAGCCAACCCGAAAAAAGTGACCTATGCAACGACAGGCACGGGCGGTTCGGTTCATCTCACGACCGAACAGTTCGCGATGATGACCGGCACCGAAATGGTACACGTCCCGTACAAAGGCAGCACGCCCGCCCTGACGGATCTGATGGGCGGCCATATCCAAGTGATGTTCGATAATGTGCCGTCGGCGGCGCCTTTGGCCCGATCCGGCAAAGTCCGGGCCCTGGCCGTGACCGGCGCCAAGCGCTCCGCGCTCGCGCCCGAAATACCTACCGTCTCGGAGACAGCGGTGCCGGGCTTCGACTCAAGCTCATGGATAGCCATCTATGCCCCCGCAGGTGTTCCCGCCGGCATTGCCGCCAAGCTGAATGCCGCCGTGAATAAAGGATTGCAGAATCCCGCACTGCTGGAAACATTCAACAAGGCCGGCCTGGAGGCCCGCGGCGGCACGCCTGCGGATTTGGCGGCTCACCAGGCGATGGAAATCGAAAAATGGGCCCATGTCGTCAAGAGCATTGGCTACGAGCCCCAATAAACCAGCTCTTGCCCAGGCCCGCATGCCGCCCATGCCGTCATAGTCCGTGCATGGGCGGAGGCCTGCGCCCAGGGCCCCTCCCCATTGAACCTGCAGTGACAGACATTTGCATCACGTGACATGCTGGAACGGCCTGAATCGCCTCAGGAGCATGATGGAAGCCAGCGACACCGCGAACACACAAGACGCCGCAACGGGGATAGCCCACCAGGAAGACCCGTCGGACTGCAGAAGGCCAGTCATGGATTCCAGGCGGTCCATCACAAAGATATGAATGCAGTAAACGCCCAGGGTACAGGCCGAAATCCGGTTCAGGGCCGCGGAATAAGGACGCAGCTTGGCGCCCAGGCCATAGAGGACATTGAAAACGCACACCGACGCGGCCATGACGAACGGCGACAAGTAGTCATAGAACAAAGGATCGGGCGCATCCACATGCTTGGAGTAGGCGAATGTCGCCGCCATGGTCAGGGCGCTGAAAACGACGAAAAGGCCCGCATTGGTCCACCAATACTGGCCTTTCATCATTTTTTTCTGGTAGGCCTCGAACACATAAGCTCCCAGGAACAAATACCCTATCAGGCCAACGAAGGAACCCAGGGAGTAGGTTTCCAGCAAGTCTATATCGATATCGAATACGGCGCGGATGATGGGCCAGCCTGATACCAGCATCCAAAATGCCAGAAACATTCGTTTTTCCGCCAGCCGCGAACCTTGCCAGATGTTGCGCAGAAAAGGCACAAACAGGTAAATGCCCAGAATCGCATACAGATACCATAAGTGGAACACCACCGGCCCGCTGGCCAGCGTCTTTATCCACCCGGACCAGGCGCCGTAATGCACGCCCTGCGACGTATTCCACGCCATGTAGAACAAGGACCAGAACAGCAGCGGCGGCAGGACCCGCGCGAAGCGCTTGGTGAAAAAGGCCGGCAGGTCTTCCTGCTTGTTCAGCAGCAGCACCCCTGAAATCATCAGGAATACCGGCACGCAGCTGCGGGTCAGCGAATCATAGAAATTGGCGGCCCACCATTGGTCGTCGAAGACATTGAAGTTGACCGCCGCCACATGCAGCATGATCACCATGAAACATGCCCCGACTCTCGCGGTATCCATCCCCGTGCTGAAATTGCCTTTCGCCATACACACATCCTATTCGACACCAAGAACCGCGGCCGGGAAAACCATCCGGCCAACGGCAACTTCATTAGTAACATGAACCGCGTCTTGATGTGGTAGCGGATATGACGAAGCGTTACAGCACAGGATAGGCAGATGACCATGGCGACTTCCCCGGCCCCGGGATTGCCGGCGGCCGGACGCTGGACGACATTGCCCTTGCGCATGAGGCCCATGATCTGAGGATAAAATAGCGGACTCGACAACCATTCCTGCCCCCTATGACCGATACGCGCCCGCATCCCATGCCTGCCCGTTCCAGCCGCCGCGGCGATACCCGGCAACCTATGTCCGGCAACCCCACCACCGCATCGGGCATCAAGGCCCAAGCCCTTGCCCCAACAGGAAGCGCCCGGCGACGCGCAGCCGCCAACGACACTTCCGTCGCCAACCCCTGCCTGAGCTGCGGCGCCTGTTGCGCGCATTTCCGCGTCTCGTTCTATTGCGGTGAAATAGCCGGCGAAAGCGGCGGCACTGTGCCGCCGGAACTCGTCACCCAAGTAAGCCCTTTGCGCGGCTGCATGAAAGGCACGGAATACGGAAGCGGGCGCTGCGCGGCCCTGCGCGGCGAACTGGGGCATAACGGCATCCACTGCGCCATTTATGAGCAACGCCCTACTCCATGCAGGGAATTCCAGGCATGGCTGGAAGACGGCGCCCCCAACCCGGACTGCCAGCGGCTAAGAAAGGCAATAGGCTTGCAGCCCCTGGCGCCGCGCACCGATGATGACGATGATGGCCTGCACCCCAACACCAACCCGCCGCGGCGAGGCGATGTGGCAGCCTGAGGCCAGGCATGCGCATGCCTGGTCGACACTCAATGGACAGCATGGACATCCCTTCCCTGCGATGGCGCCAGGTAGCTGCCGGGCCCGGACACCGGAATGACATTGATACGACTGAAGAGACATTCGCCGCCGTCGGCCCGGTTGAGCATCATCATTCCTGTGTCGACGCTCTCGAAATACATGAAACTGCCTGCGACGCCGCGGGTTGCCAGAAGGCCGTGGTAGAACTCGGTATTTGCATACCTCAATATTATTAATTTGCCGATATCGGCGTTTCCCTTATTCAATATGCTTCGACATATTTCGCCGATTATTTGCTCCACGGCGCTGTGTTTGACTCGCTTGCTTTCTTTCATGAACAAAGGCTTATCCGAGAGGTCGAAAAAAACGCTCCAGACCACGGAAAATTCTTTTGCCTCCAGCAAGGTTTTCTTCAGGCTTTCAATTGCATTTTGATCCATGAGTCTTCCCCCAAGTTTAGGCGCCGTTGACAATTGACGTGTTGCCAGCGGCCATCCTATCGGAGATTCGACGCCGATTGAACCTGCTCGCCATCGAAGTATCCATTGATGTTTTTACGGCCTTCTTCCCGGCGCCAGCCACATGGCCCATAACTCCGCATCGATCATGGCTCTTTGTCCCCAGGTCAAGATGTCTCAAAATGGAAACCCCTCCAAGAGCAACTGAGCAAGAATCCATCATGAAACATCGTATCGACTATGCCAAAGCCGCGCCGGAAGGCGCCAAGGCCTTTGCAGGCGTTCATGCCTATCTGCGCAAAGCGGCCCTGCCGCCAGAATTGATAGACCTGGTATACCTGCGGGTTTCACAAATCAATGGATGCGCCTATTGCATCGACATGCATTCGCGCGATCTTCTCAAACTCGGCTTTAGCGTGGACAAGCTGGTGCTGGTGCCGGTGTGGCATGAGGCCGGCCAGGTATTCACGGCCCGCGAGCGCGCCGCGCTCGCCTGGGCGCAGAGCGTGACACGCGTGGCCGAAACCGGCATTCCGGACACCGACTATGAGGCAGCGGCCGCCGAGTTCAACGAAAAGGAACTTGCGGACTTGACCTATGCGATCGCCCTGATGAACGCGTTCAATCGCCTCGGCGTCGGCTTTCGCAAGACGCCCGCGGCGGCCGCGGCATGAACCGCGATATACGGCTGCGGCATGTCGAAGAAGCCGCGGAGCTGGCGGCGTGCTATGAAGTCATGAAGGAATTGCGCCCCCATCTGCGGGATGCCGACTCATTTGTCCAGCAGGTGTTGCGGCAAGGGCAACAAGGGTTTCGGCTGCTGGCCGCCGCGCATGGCGATCAAATCGTCGGCCTGGCGGGCTACCGCCTTCAGGAAAACCTGATGTACGGCCGATTCATCTATGTCGATGATCTGGTGGTACGGCATGACTATCGACGCGATGGCGTGGGAGCGCTGCTGCTTTCCGCGGCGCGCGACCATGCGCGGGAAATCGGCTGCCGGCACTTTACGCTGGCCACCGGGCTGCACATGGCACTGGCCCAGCGTTTCTATTTCCGCCAGGGTTTGCTTGCGCATGGCCTCTGTTTTTCAGAAGAACTGGCATCTCGCTGAGACCGGGATGTTTTGAGCGCCAGGCCTTTTACGGTAAAAGGCCTGGCGCCGGAAGAATGCGTCCAAGTCTGATCTTGCGGCCGCCTTCATTCTTGAAGCGCGGCGATGATCTCGGCGCAAGATGGCGTGAGGCCGACGTTCGTCAACGCATAATTGAGGCCCGCATTCTGCCATTCGTCATTCACGGTCGAAGTGCCATCCTTCGCGACGATGACGTTGAATCCGAGGTCGGCCGCATGTCTGGCCGTATGCTCGATGGACATATTGGTCCATGCGCCGGTAATAATGACGGTCTCGACGCCGCATCCGCGCAGTATGCTCTCGAGCTTCGTGCCGAAGAATCCGTTCATGCGCATTTTCTCGACAAGGAAGTCGCCCTCCTGGGGTTCGAGGCCTGCCGCGGGCTCCGCCCCCCAGCTGCCCCGCACGAGCGCATTGCTTTCCTTGATGCCCTGAAATAGCGGGGCATTGGGCTTGAGGCCTTTTGCGCCCGGCTCGACGATATAGTGGACATGGATGACGGGCATATTGAGGCTTCGGGCTTCCTTCGCGAGCTCAGCGACATGGGCTACCAGCCCCTGGCTTGCCGCGTGGGCGGGCGCGCCCGACTCCGCGAATGCCCCTCCCTCGCTGATCACGTCGTTTTGCAGGTCCTGAATGATCAGGGCCGCGGTCGTCCGGTCGATATCCAATGCTGATTCCTTCGCCATTTTCTTCTCCTTTGCTCAAACCATATAGGGCAGACGGTTGCCGCTCACATTCAGGTCTATCTTGTAAAGAGACGTCGAAGCGCAGATGAACAGGGTCTTCCAATCGTCGCCGCCCCAATTGATATTGCCGACGTTCTCCGGAACATCGATCCGGCCCAGGAGTTCGGCTTTTGGGCTGATGATCCATATTCCGCCTGGCCCGGTGACGTAAATATTGCCTTGCGCGTCGCACTTCATGCCATCGGGTATGCCTTCTTCGATGGCGCCGGAGCCTATGTTGTCGAAAAACAGCGAGCCTGCGTCTATCGTGCCATCGGCCGCCACCTTGAACACCCGGATGAGCGCGCGCGGGCTGTCATTGATATACAGCAAAGACTCGTCCGGCGAGAAGCATAAGCCGTTAGGCTGCTCGAAATCATCGACGAGCAACTGGAGCGGTTCCCCCGCGGGCTGAACGCGATAAACGCCCTGGAAAGAAAGATCTTGCTCACGCTCGATGCCGAATCCCGGCATGCGGCCATATGAGGGGTCGCTGAAGTAAATGCTCTTGTCCGAAGCGACGACGACGTCGTTGGGGCTATTGAGCTGCTTGCCTTCGAAATGCGACGCGACCGTCTCGACGCCGCCGTCGACACGCTGCCTTACCAGTGAACTGGTGACGTGCTCGCAGATCAACAGGTCGCCGCTGGTTTCGTAAGTCATGCCGTTGCCCTTGTTTGACGGCCGCTTGACTTCGGTCACGCCGTGCTCGGCATCCCAGCGCCGCCGCACATCGCCCGGCATGTCGCTGAAAAGAAGGAACTTGCCCGCGTGGTTCCATATGGGCCCTTCGGTAAAGGTAAAGCCTGTTCCGAGGCGTTGCACCCGGGCGTCTTTGGGCACCAGCTCATAGTAGCGGTCGGTGTTCGTGATGGCTGTCATTTTTTGTCTCCTTTGGTTTGCTTGCTAAATCTGCTTGCTAAATTTGCATGCGCGGATGAGGGCTGCGCGCGTAAAGCGCAACGGCCGGAATGATGAGCAAGCCGAGAATCGCCTCCTGGCCTGCCTGGGACAGGCTGTAGCCTGAAAGAATGGTTTGCAGCACCGTGAGGATCAGCACCCCCATCACGCTCAGCCCATACCCGCCCCGCCC
>LNAP01005184.1_pt1 | contig 13527 bp, 12 predicted proteins | sample 602601 | NCBI WGS metagenome assembly LNAP01 (sample SAMN02440304, study PRJNA202911) | soil metagenome | biome: Subtropical and temperate rainforests or woodlands; isolation source: soil samples (1 kg each in a 20% v/v slurry with milli Q water) were... ...
CATGTTGCGTGCGGACGTCTGTAACGCGGTGGACGAACTCGGGCAGTTGCTGGACCACACCGGGCCGATTGCCGAATCGGAATTGAATGCCGCGCGCATATTCCACGCGGACCACTGCTTTTTCGTGACCAACGGTACCTCCACATCCAATAAAATCGTCTGGCACGCCAATGTGGCTTCCGATGACGTGGTGGTGGTGGATCGCAATTGCCATAAATCCATACTGCACGCCATTACCATGACCGGCGCCATTCCTGTGTTCCTGCGTCCTACGCGCAATCACCTGGGCATCATCGGTCCGATACCACTGGCCGAGTTCGAGCCGGAAAACATCCGCAAGAAGATCGAGGCCAATCCGTTCGCGCGCAATGCCAAGAACAAGAAGCCGCGCATCCTGACACTGACGCAAAGCACTTACGACGGCGTCATCTACAACGTGGAAATGATCAAGGAAAAGCTCGGCTCCGAAATCGATACGCTGCATTTCGATGAAGCCTGGCTGCCGCACGCCTCGTTCCACGAGTTCTACAAAGACATGCACGCCATCGGCGAGAATCGTCCGCTTAGCACGGACGCCATGGTGTTTGCCACGCACTCGACGCACAAGTTGCTGGCCGGCCTGTCACAGGCCTCGCAGATTCTGGTGCAGGACTCCGTCAATCGCAAGCTGGACCGCAATGTGTTCAACGAGGCTTACCTCATGCACACGTCGACGTCGCCGCAATATTCCATTATTGCTTCCTGCGACGTGGCCGCTGCCATGATGGAACCTCCCGGCGGCACCGCGCTGGTGGAAGAAAGCATCTCGGAAGCCCTGGATTTCCGCCGCGCTATGCGCAAGGTGGAGTCCGAATTCGGCAAGAACGACTGGTGGTTCAAGGTCTGGGGGCCGAATCGCTTGGTGGCCGATGGCATAGGCCATCGCGATGATTGGCTCCTGGTGTCGAACGACGAATGGCACGGCTTCGGCGACCTGGCCGAAGACTTCAATATGCTGGACCCGATCAAGGCCACGGTGGTGACGCCGGGGCTCGATATTTCGGGCACCTTTGCCGAGACCGGCGTGCCGGCGGCACTGGTTTCGAAGTACCTGGCCGAACATGGCGTGGTCATTGAAAAGACGGGGCTGTATTCCTTCTTCATCCTGTTCACCATCGGCATCACCAAGGGCCGCTGGAATACGCTGGTGACCGCGCTGCAACAGTTCAAGGACGATTACGACTTGAATAGGCCGCTTTGGCGCATATTGCCCGATTTCTGCAAGCAGCACCGCATGTACGAAAAAATGGGCATGGGCGACTTGTGCCAGCAGATCCATGAAACCTATCGCAAGTACGACCTTGCGCGGCTGACGACCGAGGTTTACCTTAGCGATATGGTTCCGGCCATGAAGCCGTCCGACGCGTACGCCAAGATGGCCCACCGCGAGGCCGAGCGGGTTTCCATCGACGACCTGGAAGGTCGCGTCACCGGTGTGCTGCTTACGCCGTATCCGCCCGGCATTCCCTTGTTGATTCCGGGCGAACGCTTCAATAAGCGTATCGTGAATTACCTGCAGTTTGCGCGCGAATTCAACGCCAAGTTCCCCGGCTTTGAAACCTATGTTCATGGCTTGGCGCACGATATCGACGCCGATGGCAAGGAAAGGTATTACGTCGACTGCATCAAAGAAGAAGAATAGCGCGCGTGACCAGTCGTTTTGATGTGGCCGTGATCGGTGCGGGGGCGGCGGGCATGATGGCCGCCGCCGTGGCCGGCCAGCGCGGCCAGCACGATCTGGTCGTACTGGTTGAAGCGCAGCATGCCCTTGCCACGTACCCGCCCCAGTCCACGCGCGTTCAACCATTCCGACCACTGTAGCCAGGGGCGTGTCGGATCATCGAATTCCAGCAATACGTGGCGTTGCAATTCGCTCGCGTCCAATTCGCGGGCATGGAGCGACGGGTGCGCGACCGGCACCACGGATTCCCCGAACAGCCAGGCCGCGCCGTCGGGCACCATGTCGCGCGGGCTGTAGCGGATGGCGATGTCCACGCTTTCACGGTCGATATCGATCAAGCGGTTGTCGGCCGCCACCCGCACGTCGATATGCGGATGCGCCGCCTGGAATTCCCCCAGCCGGGGCAGCAGCCACAGCGACGCCACGCCGATGGTGGTGGTCACCGTGATGGGGGTGCGCCGTTCGGGTGCACGCAGTTGTTCGGTCAGGTCACCCAACTGGCTCAGCCACACATCCGCCATGCGGAACAGTTGCGCACCCTCGGATGTGAACGACACGCTACGGAATCCGCGCACCAGCAGCGGCACGCCCAAGTGCGCTTCCAACGCCCGGATCTGGCGGCTGACGGCCGATTGCGTCACATGCAGATCCTGCGCGGCAAGCGTGATGCTCATGCGGCGGCCCACGGCGACAAAACCGCGGACCAGGTCAAGCGGGGGAAGTTTGGCCAGGGGATATGGCATTCGTATAACTCATGCGTATCGGACGGAAATGTCGCTTGAGCAATAGTACGCCGGCGGGTTCAATGACAGACATGCGACAGGCATCCGGAACATCGATCCCGGGCCTTGCGCGATGGTTGTCGTTGCGGCCCCGAGAAAGCGCAGGTCGCGCTACTTTCCTAGCCTTGCTGGCCACCCGGAGCTCTTGTGATGAATGCGCCCTTGCCCGATTCGCCCCGCATGCAGATGTGGTTTGATTTTGCCAGCCCCTACAGCTATCTGGCGATTGAGCGCATCGACGCTCTGGCGCGGGCGGCCGGCGTGCAGGTCGACCTGCGCCCCTTCCTGCTGGGCCCGATCTTCCAGGCGCAGGGGTGGAACGACACGCCGTTCCGGCTGTTTCCGGGCAAGGGCGCCTACATGATGCGCGACATCGCCCGCCTGGCCGACAAGTACGGCGTGGTCTACAACCGGCCCCGCCTTTTCCCGCGCATGAGCGTGCTGCCTGCCCGGATCGGGCTGCTGGGCCAGGACGAACCCTGGGGGCGCGATTTCTGCCTGGCCGTGTTCCGCGCCAATTTCCAACACGACCTGGACATTCAGGCCGAAGACGTCGTGCATGACTTGTTGACCGGCCTGTCTTTGGACGCAGATGCCTTGATCTCCCGCGCCAAATCCGAAGCCGCCAAGGAAGCGCTGCGGCGGCAGGTGGACCGCGCGCGCGATCTGGGCGTGTTCGGCGCGCCTACGTTCTTCGTGGGCGATGAAATGTTCTGGGGCAATGATCGCCTTGAAGACGCCCTGGAGTGGGCTCAACGATGAAAAACGCAAGCAATGCCTATCGCGGCGCACCCATGCCGGGCGGCCGTTCGTTCACGCAATTCCGCGCGGCCCGCATCCGCCGCGTGTCATTCCAATGGAAGCAGGCCGGGCAGGCGCAAGACCCGGCCGGCCGGGGGCCGGAGAAGGGCGGTTCGTTCACCCCTTCGTGACCGGCGCGACCTGGGCCCATTCTTCGTCTGAATACAGGCGCGAGCGGAGCAGGAAGCGCTTGCCTTCCGCGCTGTCCAGCGAAAAGGCGCCGCCGCGTCCCGGCACGGCGTCGATGATCAGCTGCGTGTGCTCCCAATACGCGAACTGGTCTTCGCCCATGTAGAACGGGCAGCCCTCCAGGTCGCCCAGCAACACGTCCGAGCCGCCCACCATGAACTCGCCCAGCGCGTAGCACATGGGCGAACTGCCATCACAGCATCCGCCCGACTGGTGGAACATCAGCGGGCCATGCTTGGCCCGCAACGTATCGATCAATTGGCGCGCCTCGTCGGTCGCGACCACGCGCGGCGTGTGTTCTGCCATGGCGTCATTCCTGTCCGGAGCGCCGGGCGCGCCGGCCCGAAGGCCGATGCGCCCGGCTGCCAGTTGGCGATTAGAAGAAACCCAGCTTCTTCGGCGAATAGCTCACCAGCAGGTTCTTCGTCTGCTGATAATGGTTGAGCATCATCTTGTGATTTTCGCGTCCGATGCCCGACTGCTTATAGCCGCCGAACGCCGCGTGCGCGGGATAGGCGTGATAGCAGTTGGTCCACACGCGGCCGGCCTTGATGGCGCGGCCCATCCGGTAGCACGTGTTGGCGTCGCGCGACCACACGCCGGCGCCCAGGCCATAGAGCGTGTCGTTGGCCAGCGCCAGCGCGTCGTCGGCGTCCTTGAACGTGGTTACCGCGACGACCGGCCCGAAGATCTCTTCCTGGAACACGCGCATCTTGTTATGGCCCTTGAAGACCGTGGGCTGCACGTAATAGCCGCCTTCCAGCGCGCCCTGCATCTGCGCGCGCGAGCCGCCAGCGAGCACATCGGCGCCTTCCTGCTTGCCAATGTCCAGGTACGACAGGATCTTCTCCAGTTGTTCGGTGGAGGCTTGCGCGCCCAGCATCGTGTCGCCGTCCAGCGGGTTGCCCTGCTTGATCTCGGCCACGCGCTTCAATGCGCGCTCCATGAACTTGTCGTAGAGCGATTCCTGAATCAGCGCGCGGCTGGGGCACGTGCACACTTCGCCCTGGTTGAGCGCGAACATGACGAAACCTTCGACGGCCTTGTCCAGGAAGTCGTCATCCTGCGCAGCCACGTCCGCGAAGAAGATATTGGGTGACTTGCCGCCCAGTTCCAGCGTGACGGGGATGATGTTCTGCGACGCGTACTGCATGATCAGGCGGCCGGTGGTGGTTTCACCGGTGAAGGCGATCTTGGCGATGCGCTTGCTGGAAGCCAGCGGCTTGCCGGCTTCCAGGCCAAAACCCGTCACCACGTTCAGCACGCCCGGCGGCAGGATGTCGCCGATCAATTCCATCAACAGCAGGATGCCCAGCGGCGTCTGTTCCGCGGGCTTCAGCACCACGCAGTTGCCGGCCGCCAGCGCGGGCGCCAGCTTCCATGCGGCCATCAGGATGGGGAAGTTCCACGGGATGATCTGGCCGACCACGCCCAGCGGTTCGTTGAAGTGGTAGGCGACCGTGTCGCTATCGATTTCCGACAGACCGCCTTCCTGGCTGCGGATGCACGAGGCAAAGTAGCGGAAGTGGTCGATCGCCAGCGGAATGTCGGCGGCGCGCGCTTCGCGAATGGGTTTGCCGTTGTCCCAGGTTTCGGCCGTGGCCAGGCGTTCCAGGTTGGCTTCCATCACGTCGGCAATCTGCATCAGCATGCGGGCGCGCTCGGCGGCCGGGGTCGCTCCCCATTTCGGCGCGGCGCGGTGCGCGGCGTCCAGGGCCATGTCGATGTCGCGGTCCTTGGAACGTGCGTTGCGGGTCAGCACCTGGCCGGTAACGGGCGTGACGTTGTCGAAGTACTCGCCATCGGCGGGCTTTTGCCACTTGCCGTCAATGAAGTTGTCGTACTGCGTTTTCAGGTCCAGACGGGTGCCATACGTGTCCGGGGTGATGCGGGTTGCGATGTCCATGCTTGTCTCCGATATTGTGGAATAGCGGCAGTGGGCTGCCTGTCTGGTATCAAGCAAGGAACGTGCCAACCTGCGGGCTTCCCCCGCTGGACAGCGCGCGCCCTCGCATGCGACAGTTGACTTCGCCGCGCCCCAACGCGCGTGCAACATTTTTGCCCCTCGATATGTCGTTATTTGCGACGTTGTCGCGGAACAGGTGTCGCAGAAGCGCCTGTCCAAGGAGACACGCATGGCCAGTCAATCCCGTCAGCACGCGCTGACGCAAGCGCGCCTGCTGTTCAACCAGCAGGGCGCCGTGCCCGGCGGCATCGTTGCCGAGCCCATCCTGCGATCCTGGCGCCGGTGCGCCGACCTGGGCTTTGACATGCGTGGCGTGCGGCGCGCCGAGCTCATGACACAGGGCGAACTGCGCGAGGCCCAGCAACGCAACGAAGCCTTGCGCCGCTTGTCGGAACCCGCCATGTCGTACCTGCGCCGCCAGGCCGGCGGCAGTGGCAACCTGGTGATACTTTCGGACGCCCAGGGGCTGGTCCTGGACAGCGATGGCGATAGCGGCTTCGCCAGCCGCGCATCCCGCGTGGCGTTGATGCCCGGGGCGCCCTGGGATGAGGCCGCGGCGGGCACCAATGCCATCGGCACCGCGCTGGTCGAAGGCCGGCCCATCGCCGTGCATGGCGCGGAACATTATTTCGAACCCAACCGCATCCTGACCTGCGCCGCGGTGCCCATCACCGACAGCGAGGGCCGCACGCTGGGCGTGCTGGACCTGTCCAGCCAGGCGCGCGACATCCGGCCCGATATGCTGGCGCTGGTGCGCGCGGCCGTCGACGTCATCGAACATCGCTTGTTTGAACAGGCCTACGAGCACTACGCGGTGCTGCGCCTGCATGATGATCCGTCCGGCCTTGGGGCGCCAGGCGAAGGCCTGCTGGCATTCCAGGGCGATCTCCTGATCGGGGCGAACCGCCGCGCGATGCAGGCCTTGGGCCTGGCCCCCACGGCCCTGGGCGTGTATCGCTACGCCGACGTGTTCGAAGGCGAACTGGAACGCTGCCCCGATTCGGCCGGCCGTGTGCTGGCCCGCTCTGGCGCCGGGTACCACGCGCGGCTGCGTCAACCGCGTTCGCGGCCGCCGCAACCTACGACACCGGCCTTGCCCATCGCCACCACCCGGCCGGCGGCGCCCAGTTTCGACGCTGCCACCCTGGGCGCGCTGGCGCGTGCGGTGCATCTGTCGGATGCGGGCGTTTCCATATTGCTGCAAGGCGAAACGGGCGTGGGCAAGGAAGTGTTTGCACGCCAATTGCATGCGCGTGGCAAGCGCGCGTCGGGGCCATTCGTGGCGGTCAATTGCGCGGCGTTGCCCGAAAGCCTGATCGAATCCGAACTGTTCGGGTACGAAGACGGCGCCTTTACGGGGGCGCGCAGGCAAGGCAGCAAGGGGCTGCTGCGCCAGGCGCATGGCGGCGTGCTGTTCCTGGATGAAATCGGAGATATGCCGCTGCTGCTGCAATCACGCTTACTGCGCGTGCTGCAAACGCGCGAAGTGTCGCCGCTGGGCGCGGCGCGGCCGGTGCCGGTGGATTTTGCGCTGGTGTGTGCCACCCATCGTCCGTTGGCGCACGAAGGATCCGATGCGCCGGTGCGCCCCGACCTGTATTTCCGCATCGCCGAATACACGGTCACGCTTGAACCGCTGCGCGCCCGCGCCGACCGCCTGGAGTTGTTGCGCGCGTTGTGGGCGGCGCAGGGCCCCGGCCCGGTGCTGCCGCCGTCGATCGAAGCTCGTCTGGCCGCGTATTCGTGGCCGGGCAATTACCGGCAATTGGTGGCGGTGCTGCGCACCTTGCATGTGTTGGCCGGTCCGTCGGGCGTGGTCGATGTCGACATGCTGCCCGCCGAGCTGTTGCAGTCACCCGCCACATCCGACCCCACGCAAGACGCGCCGACGACGGACAGCGGCGCGGCGGATCTGCAATCGATGACCGATACCGCCATTCGGGATGCGCTGGCCGCGCATGGCGGCAACGTCAGCCGAGCGGCGCGCGCGTTGGGTGTGCACCGCAGCACCGTGTATCGGCGCGCGGGCAATCTGGTTGTGCCGCGTCCGCGATAGCGGCCCTAGCCGACCAGACGCGCGAGTTCCGCGCCGGGGTCCTTGGCGCGCATGAAGGCTTCGCCCACCAGAAAGGCATTGACCTTGTTGTCGCGCATCAGCTTGACGTCTTCGGGCTTGAGAATGCCGCTTTCCGTGACGACGCGCTTGCCCGCCGGAATGTTGGGCAGCAGGTCCAGCGTGTTCTTCAGGCTGGTTTCGAAGGTGCGCAGGTTGCGGTTGTTGATGCCCAGAAGCGGCGTCTTCATCGTCAATGCCACGTCCAGTTCGCGGGCGTCGTGCACTTCCACCAGCACGTCCATGCCCAGTTCCATCGCCAGCGTTTCGTAGTCGCGCAATTGCGTCGGCGTCAGGGCGGCCACGATCAGCAGCACGCAGTCGGCGCCCATCGCGCGCGCGGCGATGATCTGGTAGGGGTCGATCACGAAGTCCTTGCGCAGGACCGGCAGCGAGCAGGCCGCGCGGGCCTGGCGCAGGTGATCGTGGGAACCCTGGAAGAACTGCACGTCGGTGAGCACGGACAGGCAGGCCGCGCCGTGCACCGCGTACGAAGCGGCGATCTCGGCGGGATTGAAGGTGTCGCGCAGCACGCCCTTGGAAGGCGACGCTTTCTTGATTTCGGCGATGACGCCGGCCTTGCCCTGCGAGATCTTGTCTTCGATGGCCTGGGCGAAGCCGCGGACGTCTTGCCGCGCCTGCGCCTCGCGCAGGACTTCGGCTTCGCTGCGCATCTGGCGGGCGGCGGCGACTTCCTCGACCTTGACGGCGAGGATCTTCGCAAGAATATCGTTCATTTCTGGAATTTCCGGGTATATGCGCAGAATTCTTCCAGCTTGGCTCGCGCCGCGCCGGTGGCAATCAATTCAAATGCTAGCGCTAAGGCTTCGGGAATGGAATCAGCTTTATTGCCGGCATAGATGGCCAGCCCCGCATTCAGCGCGACGATGTCGCGCGCGGCGCCCTCCACATTGTCCAGCGCTTCGATGACAAGTTCGCGCGACTGCTCGCGATTGGACACCTTGATGGACCGATTGGACATCATGGATAGCCCGTAGTCCTCAGGGTGGATTTCATATTCCCGTATTTGACCATCTTTCAGCTCGCCCACCAGGGTGGCCCCGCCCAACGACGCTTCGTCCATGCCGTCCTTGCCGTGTACCACCAGCACGTGGCGCGATCCCAGGCGTTCCAGCACCCGCACCTGGATGCCGACGAGATCGGGGTGGAACACGCCCATCAGCTGGTTGGCCGCGCCTGCCGGGTTGGTCAGCGGGCCGAGGATGTTGAAAATGGTGCGCACGGCCAGTTCCTTGCGCACGGCCGCCACGTTCTTCATGGCGCCGTGGTGGGCGGGCGCGAACATGAAGCCGATGCCGGTGGCCTGGATGCACTCGGCCACGTCTTCGGGCGTCAGGACCAGGTTGGCGCCCAGGGCTTCCAGCACATCGGCGCTACCGCTGGAGGACGACGCGCTGCGATTGCCGTGCTTGGCGATCGGCACGCCGGCCGCCGCCGCCACGAACATGGCGGTCGTCGAAATATTGAAGGTGTGGCTGCCGTCGCCGCCAGTGCCGCACATGTCCAGCAGGTCCAGCGGATTGGGCGTCACGACGGGCGTGGCGAATTCGCGCATGACCTGCGCGGCCGCGGTGATCTCGCCAATGGTTTCCTTCTTCACGCGCAGGCCCATCAGCAGGGCGCTTGCGATCTGCGGGGACATCTCGCCGCGCATCAGCATGCGCATCAGATGCAGCATCTCGTCGTGGAAAATTTCGCGGTGTTCAATGCAGCGCGTCAGCGCTTCGGTGGGGGAAATCGTCACGGTGCGTCCTTCTCAGGCGAGGTTCAGGAAATTGCGCAGCAGGGCGTGGCCATGTTCGCTGAGCACGGATTCGGGGTGGAACTGTACTCCGTACAGCGGCAGGGATTTGTGGCGGACCCCCATGATGTCGCCATCCGGGGCGGTCGCCGTCACCGCCAGGCAGTCGGGCAGGGTGGCGGGGTCGATGGTCAGCGAGTTGTAACGGATCACGGTGTACGGGGTGGGCAGGCCGGTGAAGAGGTCGGTGCCCGTGTGCGAGATCTTGACGGTTTTGCCGTGCATGATCTGCTGCGCGCGGACGATGTCGCCACCGTAGGCCGCGCCGATGGCCTGGTGGCCCAGGCACACGCCCAGGATGGGCTTCTTGCCGGCGAAGGCCTGGATCGCGGCCACCGAAATGCCGGCCTCGGCGGGCGAGCAAGGCCCGGGCGACACGCAGATGCGATCCGGATTCAGGGCGGCGATCTCCTCCAGCGTGATCTGGTCGTTGCGCGCCACGCGCACGTCTTCGCCCAGTTCACCGAAGTATTGGACCAGGTTGTAGGTAAAAGAGTCGTAGTTATCGATCATCAACAGCATTTTTTTCTCCGTGCGGGGCGCTATTCGGTTCGGGCGGGGCCGGGATCAGATGGGTTCGTCCAGGCCGTGCTGCACCTGTTCGGCGGCGCGCAGCACCGCGCGGGCCTTGGCTTCCGTTTCGGCCCATTCGGCTTCGGGGTTGGAGTCGGCCACGATGCCGGCGGCGGCCTGCACGTACAGCGTGCCGTCCTTGATGACGCCGGTGCGGATGGCGATGGCCACGTCCATTTCGCCGCCATAGGACAGGTAGCCGGCCGCGCCGCCGTAGATGCCGCGGCGCACGGGTTCCAGTTCATCGATGATCTTCATGGCCTCGACCTTGGGCGCGCCCGTCAGCGTGCCGGCGGGGAACGACGCGCGCAGCACGTCCATGCTGCTCATGCCGGGGTTCAGGTTGCCGGTCACGTTGGACACCAGGTGCATCACGTGCGAGTAGCGTTCGATGACCATGGTGTCGCTGACCTTCACCGAGCCCACTTCGGCCACGCGGCCCACGTCGTTGCGGGCCAGGTCGATCAGCATCACGTGTTCGGCCACTTCCTTGGGGTCTGCCTTCAGTTCGGCGGCCAGCGCGGCGTCCTCTTCGGGCGTGGCGCCGCGCTTGCGGGTGCCAGCCAGCGGCCGGATGGTGATCTGCGACTTCGGCACGCCGTTGTCCACCACGCGTTCCTGGCGCACCAGGATCTCGGGCGACGCGCCCACGACCTGGAAGTCGCCGAAGTTCCAGAAGTACATGTAGGGGGACGGGTTCAACGACCGCAGGGCGCGGTAGAGGGAAAGCGGCGAATCGCGGAAGGGCTTGGCGATGACCTGGCCTACCTGCACCTGCATCAGGTCGCCGGCGGCGATGTGTTCCTTGGCGCGGCGCACGGCCGCCAGATAGTCTTCCTTCTTGAAGTCGCGCCGCTCTTCGGTCTGCATGCTGGCGTGGCTGTACGGGATTTCCACCGGGCGTCGCAGGCGCGCGCGCAGGTCGTGCAGGCGCTGTTGGGCGCGGCTATAGGATTCGGGCTGGCTGGGGTCGGCGTAGACCATCAGGTAGATGCGGCCGGCCAGGTTGTCCACGATGACCAGTTCGTCCACGTGCATCAGCATCAGGTCGGGGGTGCCGCCTTCCATGCCAGCCGGGAACGGCTTGACGGCGGGTCCCAGGCACGGCTCGATGTGGCGCACCGTGTCATAGCCGAAGTAGCCGGCCAGGCCGCCGCAGAAGCGCGGCATGCCCGGGCGCAGGGCAACCTTGAAACGGCCCTGGTACTGCTCGATGAAGGCCAGCGGATCGCCTTCATGCGTTTCCACGACCTGACCGTCGTGCAGCACTTCCGTCAGGGTGCCGCTGGCGCGGATCACCGTGCGGGCCGGCAGGCCGATGAAGGAATAGCGCCCGAAGCGCTCGCCGCCCACCACCGATTCCATCAGGCAGGTCATGCGGCCGGCCAGGGGGCCCGCATGCGCCAGCTTCAGGTAGATGCCCAGCGGCGTGTCCAGGTCGGCGTAGGTTTCGGCGACCAGCGGAATGCGGTTGTAGCCTTGCGCGGCGAGGGCCTTGAATTCGATTTCGGTCATGTCGGGGTCTCGTAAGCGATGGGGTGTTTGCTTTCAGACCGGGCGCACAACAAAAAAGCCCGGTCCAGGTTACTGGTTCCGGGCTTGGCTCTGTGGTTTACACAGCTACGGCACTAGGCGGCATACGCGTCCAGGGCCGGGAGGGATCATCGCCACCCGGAAGACAAACGCCACCAGCGCCACGAGGCGCCGAGCGGGATAAGCGTTCATTGATCCGAAATAAGTCTTTGATAATTCAGGTGTTGCCAGGCCGCGTATGTTCCAGCAAAGCGTCCTTTTCAGGAGGCTGCCGTGGCGGCGTTCTGGTTTTGGTTCCAGAGCGCCACCCACTGCGCGGCGTTGACTAGCGTGTCCACTATACCATCGACATCCAGCTCGCGCACGTCACGGCCTTCGTTGTAGCCGTAAGGCACCACCAGCACCTGCGTGCCCGCCGTGCGGCCGGCTTGCGCGTCATTGATCGAGTCGCCGATGGTCACGGCTTCGGTCACCGCCACGCCCAGCAGTTCGCAGGCGTGCAGCACCTGGTCGGGGTCGGGCTTGCGGCGCGCGCAGGTGTCGCCGCAGACGACCGCGTCGAAAAAGCCCGCCAGGCCGGTGCGCTGCAAAAGCGGCAGCGTGAACTCAGTGGGCTTGTTGGTGACGACGGCCAGCTTCAGGCCCTGGTCGCGCATGTGTTTCAGCCCGTCGATGACGCCGGGGTAGACCTGGGCGCGTTCGCCATTGACCAGGTGGTAGTGGCGGTAGAAGGCCTCGCGGGCGCGGGCGAAGTCCTCGGCCGACGGGTCGGCGGCGTCCAGGCTGCCCGCCAGGCTGCGGCGGACCAGGTTGTCGACGCCCTTGCCGACGAAGGTGGCCACCACGTCTTCGCGCAGCGCGGTCATGCCGAGCTCCACGCGCATGGCATTGGCCGCGAAGGCCAGATCGGGGATGGAATCCAGCAAGGTGCCGTCCAGGTCCAGCAGCGCAGCGCGAAAAGCGGTCATGTCGGGTCCTGGTCCTTAGATGGCGGTGGTTTCGCCGATGGCGATCTGTTCGCGCATGGACGTGATGATGCCGGCGTAGTCCGGCTTGCCGAAAATGGCCGAACCGGCCACGAAGGTGTCCGCGCCCGCGCGGCGGATCTCGGCGATATTGTCGATTTTGACGCCGCCGTCCACTTGCAGCACGATTTCCTGGCCGCCGGCCTGCATCCAGGCGTCGATTTTCGCGCGCGCTTCGCGCAGCTTGGTCAGCGCGCCGGGGATGAAGCTCTGGCCGCCAAAACCCGGGTTCACCGACATGATCAGGACCAGGTCGATCTTGTCCATGACGTAGTCCAGGTAGGTCAGCGGTGTGGCGGGGTTGAACACCAGGCCGGCTTTACAGCCGTTTTCGCGGATCAGGGACAGCGTGCGGTCCACGTGGCGGCTGGCGTCCGGGTGGAAGCTGATGTAGTCGGCGCCGGCCTTGGCGAACATCGGCACCAGGTCGTCCACCGGTTCAACCATCAGGTGCACGTCGATCGGCACCTGGACGTGGGGGCGGATCGCCGCGCACACCATCGGGCCGATGGTCAGGTTGGGGACATAGTGGTTGTCCATCACGTCCACATGGATCCAATCGGCGCCGGCGGCGACAACGTTGCGGACTTCCTCGCCCAGGCGGGCGAAGTCAGCCGACAGGATGCTGGGGGTGATGCGGGTGGAGGCCGTGGAGGATGACATGATGTTCGGGGTCGGGAAGGGCATAATGTGCCATTATTGCAGTTTGAGGCGCGATATCGGGAACCGCCCGGTCCCGCGGGTCCGAAAACTGCGTCATGCAAGCGTCCGGCGCCGTCATCCGGCTACCGCGCCCAGCCACACAGGGAAGGACTGTGAAACCTTACGACCTGAGCGTCTCTGTCTCTCCGCGCTTCGTGCCCGAACAGTCCGATCCCGGCGAACAGCAGTTCGTGTTCGCCTATACCGTCCGCATCACCAACACGGGCGAGCATCCCGCCCAGGTGATCAGCCGCCACTGGATCATCACCGACGGCAACCAGCGCGTGCAGGAAGTGCGCGG
>LNAP01004156.1_pt1 | contig 13516 bp, 14 predicted proteins | sample 602601 | NCBI WGS metagenome assembly LNAP01 (sample SAMN02440304, study PRJNA202911) | soil metagenome | biome: Subtropical and temperate rainforests or woodlands; isolation source: soil samples (1 kg each in a 20% v/v slurry with milli Q water) were... ...
TGACGCGCTTCGACAAGCTCGCAACAAGTTTTGCGGCGATGGTCTCATTGGCCTGCGCTATGCGGTGCTTGCGACAATACTTTACGTACAGAGCCTAGTAGAAAAACAACAAGCGGAGTGATCCCATGATCATTATTGGTCTGTTCGTGCTGACTTTGATCGGCGCGATGGTCATCGGTGTGCCCATTGCCTACGCACTGATCCTGTGTGGTGTCAGCATGATGTACTACCTGGACCTGTTCGATGCGCAAATCATCGCGCAGAACCTTATCCACGGTTCCGACAGTTTCCCCCTGATGGCGATCCCGTTCTGCATGCTGGCCGGTGAGTTGATGAACACCGGCGGGTTGTCCAAGCGTATCGTCAATATGGCGATCACCAGCGTGGGCCATATCAAAGGTGGCCTGGGCTATGTAGCGATCCTGGCCGGCGTGCTGCTGGCTAGTCTGTCCGGCTCCGCAGCCGCCGATGCGGCCGCCCTCGCTGCCTTGCTAGTGCCGATGATGGTCCGTGCCGGGCACAACAAAGCCACCTCCGTAGGCCTCATCGCCTCGGCCGGCGTCATCGCCCCGGTCCTGCCTCCGTCCATCGGACTGATCCTCTTTGGTGTGGCTGGCAATATCTCGATCACCAAGCTGTTTCTTGCGGGAATCGTTCCCGGCTTGTTGATGGGGGTGTCGCTGTGCGTAGCGTGGTATTTCATTGCTCGTCGAGATCAGGTCGAAACCGCAACCAAGTCCACCCGTGCCGAACGCCTCAAAGCATTTACCGAGGGCATTTGGGCACTGATGCTGCCTGTGATCATCCTGGTAGGGCTGAAGTTCGGAGTGTTTACCCCCACTGAAGCGGGTGTGGTAGCAGCCGTGTACGCCTTCCTGGTGTCGATGCTGGTGTACAGGGAAATGACACTGAGCGACCTCGCACGCGTTCTGCTGGCCTCTGTACGCACGACCTCCATGGTGATGTTCCTGGTGGCGGCGGCGATGGTTGCCGCTTGGGTGATTACCGTGACCGACCTGCCAAGCGAGGTGATCAGCCTACTTGAGCCGGTGATGGATAGCCCTCGTCTATTGATGGTGATCATGGTGCTGATCGTGCTGGCCGTGGGCACCGCCATGGACATGTCACCGGTCATCCTGATCCTGGCTCCGGTAATGCTACCGGTGGCGGTGGCCGCAGGCATCGATCCGATTTACTTCGGCGTGGTGTTCGTCGTGACCTGCGCGGTCAGCTTGATCACACCGCCGGTGGGCCTGGTGCTCAACGTGGTCTCTGGGGTAACCAAGCTGGACTTGCTCGATACCGTGCGAGGCTGCCTGCCATTTTTGCTGGCCGAGCTGGTGGTGCTGGCGCTGATTACCTTGATCCCCGAACTGATCACTGTACCGATGCACTGGATGTTCTGATTCACCGGGCCGCCCGCTGGCCGGGCAGCTTGCGCCATGGGCTGTTGAACGGCCTATTCACAGCTCTGCTAGGGCTACTTCCAACGAGAGATAGATCATGAAAACAATTCCAAGATTGATCGGTGCACTGCTCTGCGCCAGCGTCCTGTTCAGCGGCTTCGCGCAGGCAGAGGAAGAAATCAACAAACGACTTTTCAAGGTGGCGGTCGTTCAGGCCAAGGACCACCCCCATGGCCTGGGTGCCCAGAAATTTGCCGAGCTGATCAAACAGAAAAGCGACGGCAAGATGAAGGTCATGGTGTTTGCCAATGGCACCCTGGGCGGTGATGCTCAAGTGATTTCGTCGATTCAAGGCGGCACTGTCGACATGGCCATGGTCACGCCCGGCCTGCTGACGGGCATCAACAAGGGTTTCGGTGTGTTCGGCCTGCCTTTTGCCTTCAACAACTTCGAAGAAGTTGATGCAGTGCTCGACGGCCCTCTGGGACAAAGCCTGCTGGCAACCCTGCCCAACAATGGGCTGATTGGCCTGGACTACTGGGACCATGGCTTTCGTCATGTGACCAACAGCAAGCACCCGATCACCCGGATGGAAGACCTTGCCGGCCTCAAGCTACGCGTCATGCAGATCCCTTCGGCGGTGGACAGCTTCAACGGCCTCGGGGCCAACGCCGTGCCCATGTCCTATACCGAGATCTACACAGCGCTGGAAACCCGCACCGTGGATGGCCAGGAAAACCCGCTGTCGTCGATCGAGGCGTCGAAGTTCTACGAAGTCCAGCGCTACCTGTCGCTCACCGGGCATTTCTACGACCCCCTGGCGGTAATTTTCAGCAAGAAGGTCTGGGACCGCCTCAACGAGCGCGAACGCAGTATCGTCTCCGAGGCTGCCCGCGAAGCCGGCCGCTACGAGCGCCAGGTATCCCGCGAGATGAGCGCCAAGGCGCTGGCCTTCCTCTCCTCGCAGGCCAACGTGGCCGTCAACCAGGTATCGCCTGAGGAGATTGAGCGTATGCGTGAATCCCTCAAACCGACCATCGAGAAACATATCGAAGCGTTCGGCGCCGAGCGCGTGGCTGAACTGAACAAGACCCTGGCAGCGATCCGCAGCAAGAATTAAAGCGTACCCCGGCTCGGCCGGGGTTATTGGAGCTCATGCTATGACTGGAACTACCGTAGGTTTTATTGGCCTGGGCCTTATGGGACAGGGCATGGCCAGCAATCTGCTGAACAAAGGGTTCGCCCTCACTATCATGGCTCACCGCAACCGTGAGCCGCTTGAGGCTCTTGTCACTCGCGGCGCGGTAGAGGTCGAAGACCCCTTCGCCATGGCCCAGTGCAGCACCGTCGTGCTGCTGTGCCTCCCTGGAAGCCAAGAAGTGTGCTCCGTATTGACCGGGCCGCGCGGCCTGCTTGCGGGCCTGCGGCCCGGGCAACTGGTGATCGACTGCAGCACCGGCGACCCGTCACGAACCCGCGAGATCGACACCCTGGTCCGCGAAGCCGGTGGCCGCTACATGGACGCACCAGTCAACCGCACGCCCAAAGAAGCAGCCGAGGGCCGGCTGAATGGCCTCGTCGGCGGTAGCGATGCCGATGTCGAGCAGGCACGGCCGATTCTCCAGGCGTTTTGTGAAACCCTGCATCACCTCGGGGTGGTCGGCAGCGGCCACAAGGCCAAAGTGATTCATAACTTCATCGCTCAGGGCAATGCCGCCATTCTCGCCGAAGCGTTCTGCGCTGCGGCGAAAAACGGCCTGGACTTGCGTGCCTTTGCTGATATCTGCCGGCTCAGCGGTGGCCACAGCCGAACCTTCGACCGCATCATTCCCTTCGTGTTGGAGGGCGATGACAACGGCCAACGCTTCGCCCTGGCCAACTGCGAGAAGGACATGCGCTATTACACCGACCTGGCACGAGCTACGCCCACCACAGGGCCGGTGGCAGATGCGGTGTACCAAACCTTCCTGTTGGCCAAGAGCCTGGGACATGGGGACAAGTATGTGCCGCACCTGTTCGATGTGCAGGGGCAGATCAACGGCACGCAGGTGCGTGCAGAGCTGGAGTTGAATGGATGAAAGTCGTACGTTATGGGCCCCTGGGGGCAGAAAAACCCGGCCTGGTGGATGAACAGGGCTTATTGCGTGATCTCAGTGGGCAGCTCACGGATATTGACGCGCAGTGGCTGGCCGATTGCGGTATGCAGGCATTGGGCCAACAAGATCTGAGCCAGCTTCCCGAGGTACAGGGCAGCCCGCGCCTAGGGGTGCCGTGGGCCGGGATCGGCAAAATTATCTGCGTCGGTCTGAACTACGCCGACCATGCCAAGGAGTCAGGGCTGCCAGTCCCTACCGAACCGGTACTGTTCACCAAGGCGATCAGCGCGATCAACGGCCCCAATGATCCGGTGATGCTGCCTCGTGACTCGCAGAAGACCGACTGGGAAGTGGAGCTGGGTGTGGTCATCGGCCGCACCGCTCGTTATGTCAGCCGTGAGCAGGCGTTAACGCACGTGGCAGGCTACTGCATCGTCAACGACGTCTCCGAACGGTCTTTCCAACTGGAGCGCGGAGGAACCTGGGACAAGGGCAAGGGTTGCGACACATTCGCGCCTATCGGCCCATGGCTAGTGAGCCCCGAGGCGATCAGTGACGTGCGCGATCTGGACATGCGCCTGAGCGTCAATGGTGAACTTCGCCAGGTCGGCAATACCCGGACCATGGTGTTCGGTATTGACCAGATCGTCAGCTACATCAGCGAATTCATGACCCTGCATCCCGGCGATCTGATCTGCTCCGGGACCCCGCCCGGGGTAGGCGCAGGCATGAGCCCACCACAGTTTCTCAAGGCTGGCGACCGCATGAGCCTGAGCATCAGCGGCCTGGGCGAGCAAAGTCAGCCCGTGATCGCCTGGCAACCTTGAGGCTTGCGCAGACCTATTCCAATCGGGCGCGCCCTAGGGCGCGTCGTGGCAAGAGCTTGGAGCATCTATGAGACGTTTCTATACGGGCCGTGATTATCGCAGGGCTCAAAACATCGATGAATTACGGGCGATGGCGCAGCGTCGACTGCCAAACTTTTCCTTCGAGTATGTCGAGGGTGGTGCCGACGATGAGGTGACACTCAAGCGAAATCGCAGCGTATTCGAAGACATCAGCTTGCAACCACGCACACTGGTCGATGTCGGACAGCGAAACCTGAGTTGTAGCTTCTTCGATCGCCCATCGACGATGCCCTGCCTAATCGGCCCGACCGGGTTCAATGGACTACTGACCGATCGTGGTGATTGGCACCTGGCTCAGGCCGCAGCCCGCGCCGGTATTCCCTTCGTTCTGAGCAATGCCTCGACGATCTCCATCGAAGAGATAGCGACAATCGATAACGTACGTGCATGGATGCAGATATACCTATACCGCACCCGCCAGCATGTCGCTGACCTTGTGGCGCGTTGCAAAGCTTTGGAACTCGAAGCGATAGTAGTCACTACCGACAGCGCGATCCTAGGTAATCGTGAATGGGACAGGCGCAATTATAAACGGCCACTGAAGCTTGATCTGCGCAATGTTCTGGATGTTGCCGCACACCCCCGCTGGATCTGGGATGTGCTGATTCCCCATGGCGTACCGCGCTTCAAGAATTTGGGCAATCTGCTGAAACCAGGGCAAGACTCTGTAAAGGGCGCAGCTAGTGCCATTGGCAAGGAGCTGGACGCCACCTTGAACTGGCAGGATATTGCATGGTTACGTGATTTGTGGCCGGGTAAGTTGCTGGTCAAGGGGTTGATGCACCCTGACGATGCGCCACACGCACTCAAGTACGGTGTCGATGGCGTCGTGCTGTCCAACCACGGTGGTCGTCAGCTTGATGGCGCGGTCTCGGCCATGGAGGTACTGCCTGATATCGCCCAACAGTTGAAAGGCCGTGTCAGCGTGTTCCTCGACGGCGGTTTCCGCCGGGGAACGGACATCCTGAAGGCGCGTCTGTTAGGCGCCGATGGGGTGTTCCTAGGACGTGCGGGCTTGTACGGTCTGGCTGCGGGGAAAGGGCCTGGGGCCAGCCATGCGATTGAGATACTGCGTTGCGAGATGGACCGCTCCCTTGGTCTGTTGGGCTGCAGCGAGTTGGCGGACCTGACGCCAGACCTGATCTACGACCCTGCCTGGCGCGCCGCCGCTGAGCGAGTCCAACGACAGGCTGTCGGGGGGGCCCTTGCACGCACTGGTTTCGTCCGGGCTTAGACAATGGCAGGCGCCATCCAGCAGCTGGAGGGTGCCTACCAGGTCATACAGATGCAAACCTCTCGATATGTATGCCCAGAGAAACTGCTCTGCCCCTTCACTCCCAGCACCCACGCATCATCGACCTCACTGACCCCACCGGGATTGCGCACATACTGCACATTCGGGCGAATCACCAGCCAGCGGGTGGCGTGGATGCGTAGTACAGCTGTAATAGGCTCCGGCAGGATCAGGCCCTTGTCGCCGCTGAAATTGAGTTTGAAGCCATTACGCGAGGCCATCCAAAATCAGCCAACCTAAATCGACGCTCCTGAGCCCTCTCGTTCCCAATCCGGTATACAACCGGCATGCGATGATTCAGCAAGATTCTTGGTGGGGCAAAAAGTGGGGCAAAAATGCTAACAGCTGGAAAACGTACAAGAACAAAAAAATCCAGTCACCGCTAAGTGACTGGATTTTCCAGGGATTTTTGGTCGGGACGGAATGATTCGAATACTCGACCCCTTGCCCCCAATGCACTCGACCTTCAGGCTGTGGAAGAAGCTCTCTGCACAGGCATTGTCGTAGCAGTTGCCTTTGGCGCTCATGCTGCATCGCAAGTGATGGGCGCGGATCAGCTCCTGGTAAGCCGCTGAGCAGTACTGGCTGCCGCGGTCGCTATGCACGATCACGTCATTAGGCTGCCTGCGTCGCCACAGCGCCATGTGCAAGGCATCGCAAACCAAGTCGGCCGTCATGCGTTCGTTCATGGCCCAGCCGATCACCATCCGTGAATACAGATCGATGACCACTGCCAGATACAGCCAGCCTTCCTCCGTATGCAGGTAGGTCATGTCACCCACCCATTTCTGATTTGGCGCACGTGGCCTTGAACTTCTTGGCGGCCTTGGCACGCAGTCCTTGCCGTTGCATCGAGGCGGCTACCGTCTTGCGATTGCAGGGTAGGCCGGCTTCCCGCAGGTCGTGGCACAGCCGTGGAGCCCCGCTGCGGCCCTTGCGTGCGCTGTATGCCTGAGCGACCTGCCGATCCAGTTCGGCTCTTCGCCGCTGGCGCATTGACGGCCTGCGAGAGCACCAAGCGTAGTAACCGCTGCGGGCAACGCCCAACACGCGACACATGGCCTGGATCGAGAAATGCGCGGTATGAGTCCTCATGAAGGCGTACTTCACTTGAGGCTCTTGGCAAAGTACGCGGCGGCCTTTTTTACGATGGCCAGCTCCTCGGCGTGCTCGGCCAACAGCCGCTTGAGTCGGGCATTCTCGTCGGCCAGCGACTGCTCGCGCTCGCTGCCGGCCTGAGTCTGGTGCTTCTTGCTCCGCCAGCCGTAGAGCTGGGAAGCATGCAGGCCGAGCTGTTCGGCAGCCTTGCTGACGCCAATGCGCTCGGCCAAAGCCAGCGCTTCGTCCTTGTAGGCTTGGGAATGGCGGGTGCGGGTCTGTTTCATTGGGGTTGCTTGTCTTGCCATGATTCACCTCGTTGCAGTTTATCGCTTAACGGGGTGTCCACTGGGACTGGGCAAGATCACGGTCGGCACCGCGTTCTATTACGTGATCGCCCTGCATATCGCCGCCGTGCTTTGGCACCACTTCGCACGCCGCGACAATGTGCTCAAGCGCATGCTGTAGCTAGCGCGCTTGTAGAGTACGACAGGCACTCACCAGGTAGAGCGCGCCATTCGGAACGCGCTCATCCCCATCCCATATCACCGCCCTCACGCAACAGCTGAGCCCTCTGCAATACGCATGAGCCACGTCGAAAAGCCTTTTCGAAGACAGCCGTCGCCGGTACTCAGTTGCGCCCAGCAGTCTTCAAAAGGCACGCGACTGATCTAACTCACAGTTATATCGCTATCGCTACCTCTCAGTATTTGGAATGGTAATGCCGTCGCTATAATCGGGCCGTCTAAGAATTTCAAAAATAACCGGACGGATCATGGCGATAATCAACTATGTAACGGAGATTCGCTTCGGCGCAGGCTGTGCCGCTGAACTAAGTGAAGTCAGTGCGCGCTTGGGCTTTAAACGCCCGCTGATTGTTACCGACCGCGGCGTGGTGGCTGCCGGCCTCATTGATCAGCTTCTGGATCTGAGCCCCCTGCCAGCCTATCAGGTGTTTGACGGCACGCCGGCCAACCCCACCGAGGCCGCTACCCGAGCAGGCGTAGCCTGCTTCCTTGAAGCGCAGTGCGACGGCATCATCGCCGTCGGTGGCGGTTCGTCCATCGACCTGGCCAAGGCGATTGCGGTATCCGCTCGCCATCCAGGGCCGCTGAAAAACTTTGCAGTGATAGAGGGCGGCCTGGCGCGAATTACCGCGGCCACCGTCCCCATCATCGCCATTCCGACCACGGCCGACACCGGCAGCGAGGTTGGCCGTGGCGCCATCATCATCCTCGATGACGGTCGCAAGGTCGGCATCCTCTCCCCTCACGTCATTCCGCGTGTAGCAATCTGCGACCCCAGCCTGACCCTCAGCCTGCCACCGCACCTGACTGCGGCAACGGGCATGGACGCAGTGGCTCATTGCATCGAGACCTTTCTTGCTCCTGGCTTCAATCCGCCAGCCGATGGCATCGCACTGGATGGCCTGCGACGTGCCTGGCGCAACCTGGAGCTGGCCTTCAACGAGCCAGGCAATATCGAGGCTCGCACCCAGATGCTCAGCGCTTCGCTGCAGGGCGCGCTGGCTTTCCAGAAGGGGCTGGGTTGTGTGCACAGCGTGAGCCATTCATTGGGTGGAATTGATCCACGCCTGCACCATGGCACCCTCAACTCGATAATGTTGCCTGCCGTGATCAGCTTCAACCGAGGGGCCGAATCGGTGATCCGCGAGGAGAAACTCGAACGCCTTGCCCAGGCCATGCAACTGCCTGCTCAGTTGTCGGTGGAGCAAGCGCTGGCGGACAAGGCCGCGGCGTTGCACCTGCCCAGTGGACTGGCGCAGATGAGCGTTGGTGAGGGACTCATCCCGAGTATCGTTGCCGGTGCCCTGGCCGATCACAGCCACAAGACCAACCCCCGGGAGGCCACGGCGGAGGACTATGTCCGGCTGATCCAGGCCTCGTTCTAAGTGCCTGGCAAACCAATGGACTGAACCTCTACCACCGCATAGCCCGCAATCTTTGCCCCGTGGCACAGCCTGGTTACGGGGCTGCAGATAACGGGTTGTGCATGACTACTGTGCAAGACAATCGCGCTGCAAACACAACAATTAAAAGGACGCGAAACATTATGGCAATCCTCGCTACCTCCGTATCCAAGGTGCAGCTAGACCCGCTGTACCGTAAAGTCGCCTGGCGGGTACTGCCGCTGCTCCTGTTGGGCTACATCGTCGCTTATCTCGATAGAGTCAACGTCGGCTTCGCCAAGCTCGCCATGCTCAGCGATCTTGGCATGTCCGATGCCGCTTTCGGGCTGGGGGCCGGCATCTTCTTCATCGGCTATTTCATCTTCGAGGTCCCCAGCAACCTGATGCTGCATCGCGTCGGCGCCAAGCTGTGGATCGCCCGCATCATGATCAGTTGGGGGCTGATTTCATCGCTGATGGCCTTCACAGGCCCCATCGCGCAGTTGCTGGGGATCAGCCACGAAGCCACGTTCTACGTGCTGCGCTTTCTGCTGGGCGTGTGCGAGGCCGGCTTCTTTCCTGGCGTCATCCTTTACCTGACCTACTGGTTTCCTGCAGCGCTGCACAGCCGCATGATGGCCATCGTGATTCTCGGCAATCCGGTGTCCTTCATCTTCGGCGGGCCGCTCAGCGGGGCCATCATGTACTACACGGCAGGCAGCAGCCTGTTGGCCGGCTGGCAGTGGATGTTCGTCATCGAGGCAGTGCCCGCCGTGATAATCGGGGTGGTGGTACTGTGCCTGCTGGACAACGGCATCCAGAGCGCCAAGTGGCTTAACACGCAGGAAAAAGCCGAGCTGGCCCGTCGCCTCGCGGTGGACGCTGCGGAAAAACCCAGCATTGGCCTTAAACGGCTCTACGCCATGCCTATTATCTGGATGCTAACCCTGATCTATGTGCTGCTGATGATCGGCAACTACGGCATCAATTTCTGGGTGCCAACCATCATCAAGAACGCCGGAGTCGCCTCGATCCTGGATATCGGCCTCATCACCGCAATTCCCTACGTGTTTGGCGCGGTGACTATGGTCTGGGTTACCCGCCAGGCCCAACGCACTGGCAACCAGCGGGCCTATGCGGCGCTGATGACGGTACTCGCTGGTATCGGCCTGATTCTCTGCGCGGCCTTTCCCCAGCAACTGCTGCTGATGATCCTGGGCGTCGCCTTCGCAGTCGGCGGCAGTCTGAGCGCCATTGCACTGTTCTGGGGGCTGCCGGGCGCCTTCCTGCAGGGCGCCGCAGCCGCGGCTGGCATCGCCATCATCAACTCATTCGGCAACCTTGGCGGTTTCGCCGGCCCCTATCTACTGGGCCTGCTGACCACGCTTTTCGGCTCGGCGCAAGCTGGCCTGATGCTGCTTGGGGTTTGCCTGTTGGCGTGCGCAGCACTGATGCTTTGGGTGACACGTCGGCCGGCCCAGTCGAGTGTCGGCATGTTGGCCGACTAACCACTCGAGCGTAGTTGCAACCGGGAGCGGTAGACTCGCTCCCCTCCTTTCACCAACGAAGAGAGCTTCATGGATCTGGTCAGCGAGTTGCAAAAGATCGTCGGGCGTCGCCATGTCCTGCAGGGCGATGCCGAGACCCGTCGATTCCGCCTGGGTATCCGCTATGGCGGCGGGGCAGTACTCGCCGTAGTTCAGCCGGGCAGCCTGGTGGAAATGTGGCGCGTGCTGCAAGGCTGCCACCGCGCAGGCACAGTCATCATCTGCCAGGCAGCCAATACCGGCCTGACTGGTGGCTCTACCCCGGTAGCCGAGGGCTATGATCGACCGGTAGTGCTGATCAACACCCTGCGGCTGACGCTCCTAGCGCTCCTGCGCCAGGGCGAGCAGGTCATCTGCCAGCCGGGTGTGAGCCTGAGTCAACTGGAGACAACCTTGAAGCCGCTCGGGCGCGAGCCACACTCGGTGATCGGCTCGACCTGCATCGGTGCATCGGTCGCCGGAGGCGTATGCAACAACTCTGGCGGATCGTTGATTCGCCGTGGCCCGGCCTTTACCCAGTTGTCGCTGTTCGCCCGCATCGACGAAGCCGGGCAACTGCAACTGGTCAATCACCTGGGCATGGACTTGGGCGATACACCCGAGGAGATTCTGGGCCGGCTCGATGAAGGACGCTTCGATGACAGCGTTGTGCAGGATCCAGCAGGTGCCATGGCCTCCGATCGCGAATACTCAAGCCACGTTCGCGACGTGGGCTCGGCCACCCCGGCGCGCTATAACGCCGATCCTCGGCGGCTTTACGAAGCGTCGGGCTCGGCAGGCAAGATCGCGGTGTTCGCCTTGCGTCTGGATACCTTCCCCGCTGATCGCAACACCCAGGTCTTCTACATAGGGTCCAATCGGGCCGCCGATCTCGAAACCATTCGCCGGCACATCTTGGTCAATTTCACCGCGCTGCCGATCGCCGGTGAATACATGCATCGCACGGCCTACGAGCTGAGCCGCACCTATGGCAAGGATCTGTTTCTCTTCATTCAGCGTTGCGGCGCGCAACGGGTGCCACAGGCGTTCGCCTGGAAGACCCGCTTCGATGCTTTAACGGAGCGCCTGGGGCTCGGTGCCCAACTCGGTGATCGCCTACTGCAACGCCTCGCGGCACCACTGCCCGAACATTTGCCCCCGCGCCTGAACGCCTTTGCCGCGCGCTTCGAACATCATCTGCTGCTGAAGATGGGCGAAGACGGCATCGACGAAGCGCGGGCCTATCTGCAGTCGTGGCTGCCCACAACGGATGCGGACTTCATCGAATGCGACGCTGCGGAAGGCAACGCAGCGTTCCTCAATCGCTTCTCGGTCGGCAACGCCATGAATCGCTACCGAGCGGTGCACCGGGATACCGTCGAAGACATTCTTGCCCTGGACATCGCCTTGCCGCGTAACACACAGGACTGGTTCGAGACGTTGCCATCGGAGCTTGCAGAGCAAATCGAAGTATCCATGTACTGCGGGCATTTCTTCTGCCATGTGCTGCACCAGGAATACCTGGTGAAGAAGGGCCGCGATTGCGCAGCGCTCAAGCAAAGCCTGCTGAACCTGCTCGATGCTCGTGGCGCCCGCTATCCCGCCGAACACAATGTCGGCCACCTCTACGACGCCGCGCCCGAACTGGAGCAGCATTATCGCCAGCTCGATCCGACCAATGCTTTCAACCCCGGTATCGGTCGCCTGACACGCAGTTATCGCTGGAGAGACGACTGTTGCGCCAAGCATCCCGAGAACACCATCGCAGCAGCCGCTACCGCTGCCCGAGCAGAACAAAAGACCCAGACATAGCTCGCCATGCCAAGGCTTCGAGGCGAGCTCAGCCCTCTTGCTGGATGGCGTACAGCGACTCCACGAGTAGCGAGAAAGCCGGATTCTGCTGGGCGCTGGGCCGCGAGACCAGCTCATAGGGTTCGCTGTGAGATTTGAGCTGCAGCGGCAAGCGGCTTACCAGACCATGCAGGCAGACGTAGTCCGCCACCTCGACTGACACCAGGGCCACCAGCCTCGGATTGCGGCTGAGCAGTGACAAGGTGGCCAGCGCCGAGGTGGTCTCGATCAGGTGCAGCGGGAACGGCAACTGCGCTTCGAAGAATTCGTGCTCCAGCGTTCGGCGCATGGGCATGTTGGCCCGATAGACGACCCAGCGACTGTCCGAGAGATCCTGCAGCTCGACCCGCTCATGGTTGGCCGCCGGATGGGCGGAATGGGCGATGACTGCCAGAGATTCGTCCTTGATGACAACAGAGTCGTAGGCGTCAGGCTTGTCGCTTACCGATAGCCGGCAAATAGCGGCGTCCAGGCGGCCCTGATCGATCAGGCTCAGCAGGCTTTCGCTGATGTCTTCCACGACCACGACCGATAGCCGCGGCTGCAGCTCCAGCAAGCGCGAGATGGCGTGGGTCAGCAAGGGAACAGCGCCCATGATGTTGCCGATGGCGAGCTTGCCCCCTGAGCCGCTGACGATGGCGTGCAGCTCATGGCGCAGGTTGTCCAGATCGGCCTGAATCAAGCGGGCGAAGCGAATCGCACAGGTACCCGCGGGGGTCGGCAGCAGCCCCCCGATTGGTGCGCAGAAACAATTCCACGCCGAGTGCGGACTCCAGTTCCTTGAGCGCCTTGCTGGCACCAGGCTGAGTGAGGCCCTGACCTTCGGCCGCATTGAGCAGAGAGCCTTTTTCCGCCAGCGCGATGAGCAAACGCAGCTGCTTGGCGTGCAGGCGGGACATGATGGAGTTGAGGCTGGCGAGATTCTTCATTTCCGGAAAGTTATACCGCTGAGGTTTGTTGTCAATGCGCAGCGCTCTGATATGGCGCCAGACCATTGCTATCTATAACGGAAAATAATAAATAGAGACCAAAGTATCTCTAGGATTTGTCTTGCAACCTGGGCTTGGTAAGCACCTGGCTGGCCACTTTTAGAGAGGATCGCCCCTGGTCCTCGCGCTGGGCTTATGCAGCCTCTCTCATCACTGCGCAGCTTTTTGATAGTGCCGCGGCACCATCAATAGTTACCACCCGATGGCCACCACGAGCCATTAACCAAAAAGAAGCCACAGACGTTGAGAAAGCATTGATTACCCCGAAATTTGCTGATCTAGACGCCACGTAAGGGTGCGACAAAGGCCCAAACGCCCTGTGCAGATCAAAAAATACGTATGGCGGCCTCAGGTTCCAAGTGCAACAGTCAGTTGATAATGTTGAGCCGATTGGTTGCCAGCAGTTGCAGATGATCCGTCAACACTTCAACAGGGAATT
>LNAP01004157.1_pt1 | contig 13513 bp, 17 predicted proteins | sample 602601 | NCBI WGS metagenome assembly LNAP01 (sample SAMN02440304, study PRJNA202911) | soil metagenome | biome: Subtropical and temperate rainforests or woodlands; isolation source: soil samples (1 kg each in a 20% v/v slurry with milli Q water) were... ...
CCCAGGATTTCTGACGGGCATCGAACACCGAGGTGCTGATGCCAGGATTTACCCGCGAGAACTTGCTCTGGTTCTGCGCGGTAAGTTCGTCGCGATGGGCCAACACACAGGCCTTGGCATTGGGGTGGGCGAGAAACTCGCCCGCCGTGCCAGAAAAACAGATGGTCTTGCCAGCACCGGTCGGGGCAACCCCCAGCGTATTGCCGTGGGTCTTGAGCGCCCCGACACAGCGCGTAACGAACTCGCGTTGGCGCGGTCGGAGAATCATGGCCGTATCTCCTTACTGCGCCCAGGTGGGCCGCGTCGATACAGCAGGGGCGGCAGCCGGCGCAGCGTGTGCCACCGGCGCACTGCTGCTGAATCCGCCGGTGGGAACAGGTGCGCGACTGACGGCACCCATCAATGCCGCGTACTCCTTGCTGTCGGGCTGGATCGCGGCCTTGACGACATTCTTGTCCTCGCCGTTCTGATCCTTTTCGACATCGATGCGGACGACGAACTCGACACCGTCCAGATCGGCGAAGCCACGGATGCGGCGGGCGGTTTGCGCCTGGGTCGTTTGATCGGCGGGATGGATGCCACGCGCCGAGTTCAGGATGGCGCGCAGAAAGCTGCGTCCCATGTTCGTCCAGTCCGGTCCCTTGGGGCTGTACAGACCAATCAGTCCGAACACCACACGCTTCGCAAACGGGCCTTCGAGGATGGTGAACTTGGCGTTCAGATACACCGCACCGGTCTTGTCCGAGCGGGTGGCATAACCGCCGGTCCAGCCCTGACTTGCGTCGTCGTAGCCTCCCGGGCGAATGGCCATGATGACCTTGGCCAGCGTCTTGGGCGGGATCAGGGCGAACTCGCGCTGTTCCTCGGCATCGTTGAAATCGTTCCAGGCGGCGTTGTTGGAATTGCTGTTCATGGAATTTCTCCTGTTCGTTACTGCGCGCGGGGCGCGGTGATCTTGGAAATGAGGCGGCCGAGATGCGGCTCCTCGACGACGTCGAGTCGTCCGGAACGGTCTTTGGCGGGGTAGCCCCAGGGATTGAGGTGCTGGCAGACGAAGGCGCGATATGGCGTGCCGTCATCGGCTTTGAGGACGACCATCGAGATAACCTGGTCGAGGATGCCGGGCAGTTCCAGTGAGGCCTTGGAGCCGTCGATCTGAGGCGAAAACACCTTCCGATTAAAGTCGTCCAACTTCTCGTCGAGGATGCCGACCAGCCACACGTCCTTGCTGCGAATGTGTTGCCACTGTGTGAGCCAGGCAATCAGTTCGCTGCCATGCAGGCCATACGCGCCTCGGTTGTCAGGCTTACCGGTTTTCTCGCTATAGGCTTGCGGCTGGCCTTTGGACCACTGCAGGCACAGACGGCCGGCGACGGTGATGGAATCGACGAAAATCAGCGAGTACTTGCCGAGCAGTGCCGGATCGCCGTACTGATCGCAGACCCGGTCGTAGTGCGCCTGGCTGTAGGACTGATCGTCGCGCAGCGCCGGATTCGGGCCACCGATGAAGCAGGCCAGATCACGACACTCCGGCCACGTCCGGGGTCGCACGGTGTCGCAGGGCCAGTCACGCACTGCGAGGTCGCCATCCTCCATATCGACGAACAAGGCGCTGACCGCCTCGGTGGTCTTGAGTAAGGTGGTCTTGCCGACACCAGCGGGCCCCAGGATGACGCCCGAGGAGCGGCGGTTTTCGGCGAGGCGCTGGTCAGCGGTGATGATGGGAAAGGCCATCTCAGACCTCCCCACCGAAAATCTCGCCGACCTTGTCGGTGCCGATCGCGCCACGGTTGCGGGCCAGGTCATGAAGACGACGAAGTGCGGATTCCTGAGAAAGCAGCAGACTCGTCTGATCAGAGATTCCGCGAATTGCAAATGCGAGGTCATCGACGCTGGCATCTTCGAGTCGCAGACCATCGATGGTTGGACGTCCACCGTGGCCGGGAACACGAATAGCTTCGGGCAGATCGGACAGCGAAATGGACTTCTTGCGCAGTGCTTCAATGAAAGTTTTCAGCATGATGATTACTCCGAGAGCAGCGCGAGCCGATAGGTGGCTTTGCCAACCTTGACGGTGCGTGCGGGGGTGAATTGGGAACGCAGGGATTCCTGCCAGGCCTGGTACTTGGTTTCGCTGACGCGGTACGACGTCTCGATGAACTCAGCCGGGTTGTCGCCACCGGAGGCGATGCGAAGGATCAGTTCGTGAAGTTGCTTCTGATCCCACTCGACTTTCTTGGGCAGATCAGCGGTGACACGAACATTGCCGTCATCGAAATGAACGACGCCGGTATCCTTGCTTGCAGCCAGTCGTAGCTGGTGGGCGCGGTCGACATACTTCAGATCCAAGGCTCGGTCGATGTGCTCGACGATGGCCTTGGCGGCGGCCAAAAAATCAGCGGCATCATTTTTGAGCCGGAACAGGGAAACGCTGGACTGATCAGCGAGTTCGCTAACTGGCGTCGCGAGGATTTTGTCGGGCGTGACGAGGTTCATGCTGCACCTCCGGCCATGACGCGCTCGGAAGTGCTTTTGCGCAGGCTATCGACCTCGAAGGCTTCGACGTCCTCGACGCGATACAGCACGCGCCCTTGCAGTTTCAAAAATACCGGTCCGATACCCTCGGTCCGCCAACGTTCCAGTGTGGCTTCGCTGACGTCCCAACGGTCGGCCAGATGGCGTTGGTTGAGGTGTTTGATACTCACGTTTATCTCCTTTCAGGTGATTGCGAAAACGTGAGGTCAGTGTCGAATTCATGGTGTACGGGCGTCCGTCACCGCCATGTACGGGCTTGTGTACGGGCACAACAAAAACGGGGAAATTGGGGGCTTAGAAAGCAAAAAACCGCCCCAAGGCGGTTGTGCGGAGTGCGGCGGGATGACGATGGTTACTCAAGATTGAATCCGTACTCACCGTCGTCATTGTTCACGATGTAGTCTTGCCAGAATGTATTGCCACTGAACAGATTTTGCATTCGACGACTTCGTCCCGATTCCTTGGTGCCATACACGTCCGCCAGAATTTCGCCGGCAGGCACCCATCGCCGGCTATTCTTGAATTGTTCGAAGAGGTAGCGGACTGCATCGATTTGTTTCGGCCCCTTGATTAACCATGGCTTGCTGGATTTCGTGGCAATCACCAGCGTCTTGGAATAGGGGTCAAATCGAACTGGCAGCGACGCTTCAATTTTTGCGCCTGGGGCGGCCACCAATATTCGATGGATAAGGTCGGCATCAATGTGCGGGAATGACGCATGCCGAATCAACACATCCCTGATGGGAATAACTCGATACTGCCTCGGCGGATGAATAATCGCAGGCAGCGCCCCACTGGTGGAGAGGACCACCCCTTGGTCGGGCAAGGCACTGTTTTGCAGGTGCTGGAACACACCATCCATCGAGGACGATAGATTGCGAGCCACCCAAACATCAACCTGCAGACCAGCCACACGCATCTTGCCGATATTCCAGAACACGTTTCCCACTGTCGCCGTATCTATACCGCCTCGCAGTGCTTGAGGAATTTCGAGAAGGTCAGCAAGGTAGTTCAGGAAATCAGTGGCGCGAACCGATCGAACAGCAACCGTTGCCGCGCTGATGTATTTTTTCCGGAAAGTTTCCGGGCACCGATAACTGTAGCGATCTGGATCGTCATCTTCTTTGATTTCAACCGCCACTCGGTCTTCCCCGCATGGCGCGGGGAAGAATGTCGAGTAGCCAACACAATCTGTCCAAGCCTCAAGCTGCTTGTCGGACAACGACGAGATACCCGAAAGAACCCATCCAGGCACCCCGTATATCCGTTGCCCGTCGGCGTTGACAGTCGATTGGCTCGATTGCTCGAACAGGTCGACCAGGTCAAGCAGCGAGCGTGTCGAGAGTTTCTTCTGGGACATGGCCGATGACTTTTACCAGATTCCATTTTACGAGCAGACGATCACAAAGCGCGCGATCCTTCTCGCGCTTGGTTTTGATGTTGCACTTGTTGTCATCTCGCAAAATTACTGAAATTGTCCTGGCGCGATCTGCCCCAACTTTCTTTGTGCGAATCGAAATTTTTGCGTAATTGATCTGATGGTCACGAAAATCAAACTGCGGTGAAATCAGAGAACGCGCAGCAGCATGAATGTCGTCGGCGTCCTTGGTCCAGATTTTCACCATGAGTGACCGATGGTTGTCGCCCAAGTAGCCGAGCTCAATCACCTTGACGGAAGCAACAGCCTCGCCGGCAATATCGAAATTCCTCGGCCCAGCCAAGCTTTGGTAGTCGTATTGCTTGAGCGGAATCTTTTCGCCAGTGATCGGCGACTGCAACAAAGAATCGGCGACGATTCGTGCCAAGGCTTCCCGGCCATCGGTGTCCTTCGACAAAACCTCGAGATGGCCATTGGCAGGCTCATAGGTGATGTGCGATGAAACAGCCCGAACAACCTCTTGGGATACAAGTTCGCTCGCCTGGACACAATCGATAATTTCGGGGGGCCGGTTGTGGTGGACGCTGATCTGATAGAGGTCGACCTCCTCTCCGGTTTGCGTGTCAGGACGCAGCCGCTTGAATACCTGAACCGCGACCGAGTCGATTTCGCAGCCCAATTCCTCCGCAACAGCATGGTGGAACGCCTGCCGGGAAGGCTCATCCTCAAGAACGGAAAGATCCTTGGGTGCAATGAATCCCGAGTAGCACGAGGCACTCTGCCGAAAAACGTCGGCCTGTCGGGCGTTCATCGCTTCATCAAACAGGGTCGGCGCATTGATGTGCAACCACAATGCGCGCTCGTACTGGTTGCGAATCCCTGCGAATGCTTCCTGGTCTTTCGGATCGAAAATGTCATCACGAAAACCTTCAATAACGTCTTGTCCGGCTCCGTCTGACAGCAGGACAATACGCTCAGCAACTTCTTCGATGCGCTGCCGATGATTGATGTCGAGCCCGGAGAGAACAGTTTCCATTTCTGCACGTTGATCACGCTTGGTCTGCTTCTTGTCCAGTGCAGGCATGGTCAGTTCGAACTCCTCGACCATGAATTCACGAAATACTGCCGGCGGCAGATGGCCGAGCAGCTTGGACAGGTTTTCTGCATCATTCATCGACATACCCCTTTATAAAGGTGAGGATCGGGTTGAGATCAGCCCCGTAGCCCCGTCTTGTTGTTGGGGTGTAAAGACCGAATACGTTCGGCGTACCGAACGTTTGGGATTATTTCAGACAGGTTGTGGGTTTGTCAAGCAGGTACGCAATCGTTCGGTACGGTGGTATTATTTCGGTGCCACATACAACAAATTAGGAGGTAAAAGTGCCATCACCTCTGGGTGACAAGATCCGCGCGCAGCGGAAACAGAAGAAATACAGTCTTGAGCAATTGGCCGAGCTGACCGACTCCAGCAAGAGCTACATATGGGAGCTGGAGAACAAAGACGACCCGAAGCCCTCTGCGGAGAAAATCGGCAAAATCGCCGCCGTGCTTGAGGTCACCACCGAATTCCTACTGACTGATTCTGTCGCAGCACCCGGTGAGGAGGTTCTTGATGAGGCCTTCTTCCGCAAGTACAAAAGCATGCCAGACGGAACCAAGAAACGCCTCCGAAAAATTCTTGATGCTTGGGACGATGACGAGTGAGCAAGCTTAAGAAGCCGATGGCGGAGGCCAACCACGTCTCCTCAATGCTCAACCTGGTCTTGGGCATCGATCGTTTTCCGGTCAAGGTAAACGAGGTGGCGTTGGAATACTCGCGTCATTGCTTTGCTGATTCACCGGTCGACAAGGTCCAGGGAGAAGACCTCGATGGTTTTGAAGGGATGCTTGCAGCAAACAAAGCGCGATCGAAGTGGCTGATTGTCTATAACAGTTCCATCAGTTCCGATGGCCGCAAGCGATTCACCGTCGCCCATGAGTTTGGCCATTACCTCTTGCATCGCCACCAGCAGGACAGGTTTGAGTGCGGAGACGATGATATCGAGACCGGCGACGGCAACGAACGGGATATCGAAAAAGATGCTGACCTGTTCGCGTCGACCCTCCTGATGCCACTGGATGATTTCAGACGGCAGGTGAATGGCCACCCCGTCAGTTTTGATTTGCTCGGCCACTGCGCAGATCGCTACGGTGTGTCGCTGACCGCCGCTGCGCTGCGATGGACTGAAATCGCCGACAAGCGCGCGATCTTGGTCGCCAGTCGTGATGATCACATGTTGTGGGCGAAATCAAACCAGGCAGCATTCAAGTCGGGGGCCTATTTCGCAACACGCAAACGAACTATCGAAATGCCGCGAGGGGCTCTGGCCTATAGCGATAATTGCTCGGCGGCCAGTGAGACACAAACGACACGGGCTCAAGCATGGTTTCCTCGCGAGCCGTCCTCAATGCCGCTGACCGAGATGACCAAGGTCGCGGCACAGTACGATTACACACTGACCTTGCTGTTGATGCCCGATGCGGAATGGCAGCGCCCTCGCCACGATGATGAGGAGTCGGAGGAGGACACCTTCGATCACTTCATTCGAAATGGCCAGCCCCCCGTCAGAAATTAGCGAAATTCTGCTGCAATTTTCGCAATAACCCGCAACAGCATGTCGGAGCCCGAAACTCCCTCATGGCCTTGATGGCTGCCCTTCAGGACAATTTCGCATACGCGATTTGAACTGAAAGGACTGGTCACCAATGCATGAAATCAAACATACCCCGCCGGACAAAATGACGCCTGAACAGCGCCTCCAGGAGGTGGCGTCCCTGCTGGCAAATGGCCTCGCACGCTTTCGTATCCGGCCGCCAGCAGATGAAGGCATCAAGTTGCCTGCTAGTGGTTTTGGGCTTGGCTTTCCTGCCCACCAGCGCGTTCATACAGACCCCGTCAACAACCGTAAAACGGAGTCGCAATGAACCGCCAAAATCTCACTCCTGCCACGCCACCGAGCGTTCTGACTCAGATCGCCCAGTTGCCTGACTTCTCAATCGACGATCTCCGCGCGTTGTGGATCGAGCTTAACGGAAGCACGTCGCCCAATAGCAATCGAGCATTTCTGGAGCGGCGAATTGCTTACGGTTTGCAAGAGCGCGCCTTTCGCAAGGTGAATCAGGGATTGCTCGAACGAAATGCACATCGAATCGATAAGTTGTTGGTTACCGGCAAGGTCAGCAAAACCGACCGCGACATTCGACCAGTGCCCGGCACGGTCATCACGCGCGAATATCGGGGCCAAATGCATCGCGTGGTCGTCGGCACTGATGGTCAATACGAATTTGAAGGACGTCGCTACCCCACACTATCGATGATCGCCCGTGAAATCACGGGTACGCGATGGTCAGGCCCATTGTTCTTTGGCCTGAAGGCATCTGCCCCGGCGAGGAAATCGAAATGAGCGATGCCCTGAAGCGACGCCAACGGTGCGCGGTCTATACCCGCAAGTCCAGTGAGGAAGGCCTGGAGCAGGAATACAACTCGATCGATGCGCAACGCGATGCGGGTCATGCCTACATCGCCAGCCAGCGTGCTGAGGGCTGGATTCCTGTCTCGGATGACTACGACGACGGTGGATTCTCGGGCGGGAGTATGGATCGGCCGGCACTGAAGCGCCTAATGCAGGATATTGAGGCGGGTTTAATCGATATCGTCGTCGTTTATAAGATCGATCGACTCACCCGCAGCCTGGCCGACTTCTCGAAAATGGTGGAAGTATTCGAGCGTCGTGGCGTTTCCTTTGTCTCGGTGACCCAGCAGTTCAATACGACAACCTCCATGGGAAGGTTGATGCTGAACGTACTTCTTTCCTTCGCGCAATTTGAACGCGAGGTGACGGGTGAGCGAATCCGCGACAAGATCGCTGCATCCAAACGCAAAGGTATGTGGATGGGCGGAATGCCGCCACTTGGCTATGACGTAGAGAATCGACGGCTGGTGCCGAATCCACAGGAGTCCAAGCTGGTGCGGCAGATTTTCCAGCGTTTTGTGGAGTTGGGGTCAAGTACGAAGCTGGTTCGCGAACTGAAGTTGGATGGTGCCACTTCGAAGGCATGGACAACTCAGGACGGCAAGGTCAGGAATGGAAAGCTCATTGACAAGAGTCTCATCTACAAGATGCTGGTAAATCGCACCTACCTGGGTGAGATCGGCCACAAATCCGCCTGGTACCCCGGCCAACACCCGCCCTTGATCGATCAAAGAACCTGGGATGACGTACACGCTATTCTCGCCACCAATGGCCGAGCGCGGGCCAACAATACGCGCGCTCAAACTCCTTTTTTGTTGAAAGGACTGGTTTTCGGCATTGACGGACGGGCTCTCGCTCCCTGGCACACCACGAAAAGAAAGACGGGGCGGGTCTATCGGTACTACGTGTCGCAACGTGACTTGAAGGAGCATGCCGGTGCGTCCGGACTCCCCCGCCTGCCCGCCGCCGAACTGGAATCGGCGGTTCTCGAGCAACTTCGCGGTTTGCTACGCTCTCCGGGACTGATCGCCGACGTCGTGCCAAAGGCCACGGCCCTCGACCCATCGCTAGACGAGGCCAAGGTTACGGTTGGACTGACCCGGCTCGACGCAATCTGGGATGAACTGTTTCCGGTCGAGCAGCACCGTTTGGTCAGCCTACTGGTCGAGAAAGTGGTGGTTTCGCCCAACGAACTGGAACTCCGGCTGCGCACGAACGGAATCGAACGTGTGCTCCTTGAGCTCAACACCGAGCGTTGTGAAAGCAAGGTGGCGGCATGAGCGACCTCACAATTCAACGGGTTGGTGACGCAGAAATCCAATTGGCGAGCGACGGTCAAATCGCCGTTGCTGTGCCGATCAATTTCAAACGTCGCAGTGGCCGAAAACTTGTTACGCTGCCGGATGGGGAAGTCCTGAAACCTCGTCCATGGGATAAGGAACCATCCCCACTCCAGCGAGCTCTGGCGCGAGCACATCGATGGCAGCGTATGCTCGACTCGGGTGAAGTGCGTACTCAACAGGAACTTGCCGATCTCGAAGGGGTAAGCAATCCTTACGTTTCCAGGATGCTGCGGCTCACGACACTGGCCCCTGATCTAGTCGCGGCAATCCTCGACGACGACCTCCCGGACCACATCAAGCTTTTCGACTTCTCGGCAATGGATCCGGTAATTTGGGATGAGCAACGGGCGCTTGTCGCATCCTTGATTACCGAGCACGAATCGATCGGTTGATCAGGAAACGCTGGCCAGTTGCCATTTCGGGTTGTCGGGAATAGCGCGCGGGTCTTATACTGTACAAAACTACAGTATTCATACCCCCCACATGATCCGTTCCGAATCACTCACGCTTAGCCAGAATCCGTCGAACTTGAAGTTGGATGCGCTTGCGTTCGAGTTCAGGCTGCTTTCGCATCGGATCAGCGCGGGTTTCCCTTCACCGGCCACCGACTACGTTGAGGAAGGCCTGGATCTCAACGATTATCTGGTTCGCAACAAACCAGCCACCTTCATGTTCACGGTCAAGGGCGACTCCATGACCGGGGCAAGCATCGAGGAAGGAGACAAGGTCGTCGTCGATCGCGCCCAACACCCCAAGCACCGCGATATCGTCGTGGCCGTCGTTGATGGCGAGTACACGATCAAACGCCTGTTCAAGCACATGGGCCGTGTCGAACTCCGGCCAGAAAACTCCGACTATCCATCCATCGTCTTCCATGACGGCTCTGAGCTCATGGTGTGGGGCGTCGTGGTCGGCGTGGTACGCCGATACGCATCCAAGAGATAGTCATGGCGATCCTCCCCCAGTTCGCACTGGTGGACGTCAACAATTTCTACGTCTCTTGCGAGCGCGTTTTTAATCCCAATCTGGAAAGCACGCCACTGGTCGTGCTATCGAACAACGACGGCTGTGCGGTCGCCCGCAGTAACGAGGTGAAAGCCTTGGGCGTGAAAATGGGCACGCCCTGGTTCAAGATGAAAAACTTGGCCCGCCAGCACGGGATCTTGGCGTTTTCCTCAAACTACACGCTGTACGGTGACATGAGCAATCGTGTAGCGACCATCCTGCGCGACTTCTCGCCTGACATCGAGGTCTACAGCATTGATGAAAGCTTCCTGCGCATCGAAACGGTGACCCATCTGTACGGTGGTGCGGTGGCTATGGGCCAGCAGATGCGAGAACGGATCCGTCAGTGGACCGGCTTGCCGGTCTGCGTCGGTATCGCCCCCACCAAGACGCTGGCCAAGTTCGCGAACCACCTGGCTAAAAAGAACGCGGTCTTCGAAGGAGTGTGTGATCTGCATGCCATGACCCGGCCTGAACGGCTGGAGTGGATGTACGGGGTCGAGGTCGGAGAAGTTTGGGGCGTCGGTCGGCGCATTGCCAAACGCCTCGAAGCCATGCACATCGGCACCGTTCTGGATTTACGGAATGCATCGCCGAAAGAAATCCGTGCCCAATTCGGGGTCGTCATGGAGCGTACCTGCAATGAACTGCGGGGAATCTCGTGTTTGGAACTCGACGACGTTGCGCCCTCCAAGCAGCAGATCATGTCCTCGCGCAGTTTTGGTACTCCGGTGGAAACCATCGCTGAACTGCGTGAGGCGGTGGCAAGCTACATTGCTCGCGCCGCCGAGAAACTGAGGCAGCAAGGCTCCGCGTCGGCTGCAGTCTACGTTTTCGTCCAAACTAACCGATTTAAAACGGACGAGCCTCAATATAGTTGCGGCATGACGGTGCCTATGGTCGATCCCACTGACGACACGATGCTACTGACGCGTGCTGCGTTTCAGGGACTGGCCGCCATTTATCGGCAAGGGTTCCGGTACAAGAAGGCTGGTGTAATGCTCACCCTTCTTTCCGATAAGGCAGGCCGGCAGGAAACCCTGTTCGACGACCCTGCATCCCGGGCCAAATCGACGCGATTGATGGCGGTGATGGACGCAGTCAACCGAGAGTTTGGACGGGACGCATTACGATCCGGGGCCAGTGGCGTAGCCCAACGCTGGGCCATGCGCTCGGAAAACCGTTCACCACGCTATACCACCCGGTGGGATGAATTGCCGGTGGTAACGTAGCCGTTCGGAATCGGCAATCGGGGGTAACCAAACTCTTTTTGATTCTGCGGATCGATCACCAGAACGGCCCCTCTACAGATTTCGGCCTGTACCTGATGGCCTCACTGCAGAGATCAATCGTCTGTTCGAGGGGGTTGGATTGCTACCCTCAACGACTGCAATACCAGGTCTCTTTCGCTGCTCCTAGTTCAGATTGCTCGCGGCGAATGGTGAAAATCGCTGATTCGTGCAGAACCTGACGCCAGCTTGAACAACCATAGCGTTTCGGCGTGTGGCCTGGCTCTCGGCTGGAGATGTGTTCAATGGCCCTAGCAAGGGGCGTCCATCCATCCACAGCAAGCGTTGCCTCGGCATCGCGCAGGAGATTCACGATGGTGCATGAAGACCATATCGCGCCAGTGCCGCCAGGTAGGATTCCATGTAGCAGGAAGTCACTAAATCCATCGGACTGCATCACATTAGCCATCTCTTTACGGACTTCATCTTGGTGCTGAGCCATCTTTCTCAACTCCTCAAAGCGCTCGTCGATTAGGCGAAAACAGTCGTCGAGGTATGCATCTGCACTGGCACATCCTGCTACGGTCCAGATGTCATGTATTTCAATGAAGTGGTGAACCAATTCGTTCCGCATTTCGACAAGCTCAGCAAGCCTCCGCTGTGTGCGCTGGTGATCTTCCGGCGACATCTCGATTCGGAATGACGTGCGAAACCAGATCTTGGTCGGATCGCCAGGACGCTCTTGTTGCTGGCCTTCCTCCTTCGCCGGCAGCGATATAAGGTCAGTCGTCAGATCGCCAACGACCTGCCCCAAGGTCTTTTTAGCTATATCTTGTTTTCTTTTGTCCAGGAAACTGTGCATGTCTCCCGATTCGCTTTCGATGACGCTATGGGCGACCATGGATTTGACCATGACCTCCAACTGTTGAATGCGTAGGAGATTTCGTCCTAACTTGCGTTGGACCTCTCGCTGGACCTCAGCGATGTTTTCTGGTTGTAATGGCATGTGGGAATCCTACACCATGAATTGCGTCGGTTGAATCACCCTGGATTTCCTACACGCTTTGCGCCTGCTCCGCTCGTTTACGTGCCGTTGAAGCATTGAAGTGACCAATAACCGAATGGTGTCGGAGGCCAATCTAGAACAAGGTTTGATGCCTTGAAGGAAATGCTTCGATCTTCAACTCATCTGCGGGAAAGGGGCTCAGGAAATTTACGCTTTGTTCAGGGGACGCAACGAGCCAATCGTCGTAGAGATCCTCCGACAGGATGACCACCATTCGTTTTTCATCGGCTGGCTTGTGGAATTGCTGCATCAGCGGATGCTGGTCCGCATTGATGGTCAGCATCGTAAAACTGTGAAGGATCTCGCCCTGGGGTTGCTTCCACCAGGACCACAGCCCTGCGATTCCCATGGGTAGCCCATCGGCTCGGGAAATACGCGTCGCCACTGCCTTGCCGGTTCGCCAGTCAGGTTCATAAATGGCATCGGCCGGAATAATGCAGTGCTGTGCTTTCTTCCAGACATCTCGATAGCTCGGCTTTACGGCGACCGTTTCCGATCGAGCGTTGTAGGTCTGCCGAGCAATCTTAGTGTCGGTTGCCCAATGCGGGATCAGCCCAAAGGAGCCAAGCAAGACCTCACGATCGGGTACCGCTTCGTCACCGACGTCCGCGAACTCGTGCCGACGGATGAACGGCCCCAGGTAACCAGGCCATAAGTCCCACTTGCCACCCTCGGGCACATCTTCCAAGCGGAAGTGGCGCTTTAGGGTTTGTCTGTCTTTGACGGATTCGAAGTGGCTGCACATCAGAATAATGCTGACCGGGTGATCAAACTTCGAGCGCGGCTTTGAGGCCGGCAAGGTCGACGGTGAGTTCGTTGACCAACTGCTGCTCGACATCATTTTCAGGCGTACTGCTCGCTGCCCACTCGATAAACAAAGTCATGCTTGACGCCTGCTCACGCGACAACTTCGTGTCAGCAAGGCCAGATTGAATCATTGGGATGAGTGCAGCAGCGGCTCTAAGTCGGCTAAGCGTAGTGGAAGATGGTGTGGTGATCATTGGCATAAGGAACGAATTTTATCGGCGTGACCAAGCGATGACCAGCGATGATCGTCGAGGCGCCATGCCGGCGGTTTCCTTTGCCCACCAAAACCAGGAAAAAACCAATTGCAAAGTAAGCAGCTAACCTATTGATTAAAAACAGCACCAATCTGCCGACTCATTTACTTCGCCACATTTCACTGGCGACCGTATACGGAGAAAACAGTGGCACGAGAGAGAGAATTGGCCTGTACTAGGGCTAGCTGTTGGAACAGCGAAGTAAACATGAACCCGCAGTAACCCGCGCAGACACGCGGGTGTAGGCGAAAAAAAACCGCCTGGATAGGCGGTTTTCTTATAATCCTGGCGGAGAGGGAGGGATTCGAACCCTCGTTAGGATATTATCCTAAACACGCTTTCCAGGCGTGCGACTTAAACCGCTCATCCACCTCTCCGCTGATG
>LNAP01018504.1_pt1 | contig 13513 bp, 12 predicted proteins | sample 602601 | NCBI WGS metagenome assembly LNAP01 (sample SAMN02440304, study PRJNA202911) | soil metagenome | biome: Subtropical and temperate rainforests or woodlands; isolation source: soil samples (1 kg each in a 20% v/v slurry with milli Q water) were... ...
GGCGGCACCGAATGCGCCGTCGCGTTCGGCCAGGATGTCGGACATCGGCAGAGCCGGTGCCAGCGTCAGCTGGCCCAGCATCGGATAGGTATCGTCGACCGCCTTCATCTCGACCAGTGCGAGCTGGCCATCGGCCGCGCGCGCCATGCCGCGCAGGGTCGCTGCGGTCGAGACCGTGCCGCGCGAGCGCAGGAAGGCGACCTCTTCGGGTTTGGCTTCGCGCTGGAACAGCACGAAAGAGACGTCGCCGCCGAGCAGCGTGCGCCCCTCGCGGGCAAGACCGTCGGAGAGGCTCGCCGACACCGAACCGACGCCGGCGATGGCCATCACGCCGAGCGCGATGCAGGCGATGAAGACGTAGAAACCGCGCAGGCCGCCGCGCAATTCGCGCAGCGCGTAACGCAGTGACAGCGCGATGCCGTTTGGCCTCGCGAAGGGTCCGGCTGCGATGCTCATGCCGGTGCAGACTGGGTGTCGATGCGGCCCGAGCGCAGGCGGATCACGCGGTCGCAGCGATGCGCGAGCGAGGCATCGTGCGTGACCAGAACCAGCGTCATGCCGCGTTCGGCATGCTTGCTGAACAGGAGATCGACGATCTGCTTTCCGGTCGTCTCGTCGAGATTGCCGGTCGGCTCGTCCGCGACCAGGATGGCCGGATCGGGCGCCAGCGCGCGGGCGAGCGCGACGCGCTGCTGCTCGCCGCCGGAGAGCTGTGTCGGATAATGATGCAGGCGGTCGCCGAGCCCGACTGATTGCAGCTCCTGCGCCGCGCGCCTGGCGGCATCGGGATTGCCGGCAAGCTCGAGCGGCACGGCGACGTTCTCCAGCGCCGTCATGGTCGGGATCAGATGGAAGGACTGGAAGACGATGCCGACCTGGCGGCCGCGGAAGCGGGCGAGCGCGTCCTCGTCGAGGGCATTGAAAGGCGTGCCATTGACCACCACCTCTCCGCTATCAGGACGCTCCAGCCCCGCCATCACCATCAGCAGCGTGGATTTGCCCGAGCCTGACGGGCCGATCAGGCCGATCGTCTCGCCCGAGCCGACGCGCAAGCTGATATCCTTGAGGATGTGAACGCGTGCCGCCCCCGTTCCCAATGAGAGATTGACGTTGGAGATGGCGATGGTGTCCGGCGTGGTGCCGGCGAGCGAAGAGGATTCGATGCGAGTGTCCATGGTCCGGTCATATGGCAACTCCGATAGCGCGGTCGAGAGGCGTTACGGATTGTTCATGCACATAGCCGTGTTGATGCTCGCTTTGATGACAATTGCGACGACAGCGTCGGCACAAGCACAGCCGGCCGCCAAACCGATCAAGCTGGTGGTCCTCGGCGATTCCTTGAGTGCCGGCCTGGGCCTCCCGGCCCAGGAGGCATTCCCCACGAAGCTCCAAAAAGCCTTGCAGGCCAAAGGCATAGCCGTCGACATGACGAATGCCGGGGTGTCCGGCGATACTTCCTCCGGCGGCCGCGACCGGCTCGACTGGTCGGTGCCTGATGGAACCGAGGGCGTGATCATCGAGCTCGGCGCCAACGACGCGCTGCGCGGCATCGATCCCGATTTGACGCGTGCCGCGCTGACCGACATCGTCACGCGTCTCAAGGCGCGCAGGATTGCGGTGATGCTGTGCGGCATGCTGGCGCCGCCGAATTACGGCGCCGAATACGCTGCGCGCTTCAATTCGATCTATCCTGATCTGGCGCAAAAATTCGACGTGCCACTCTATCCGTTCTTCCTCGACGGTGTCGCTGCCGACGCCAAGCTCAACCAGGCCGACGGCATTCATCCGACCGCGGCAGGCGTCGACATCATCGTTGGCAACATCATGCCCACCACCGAGGCATTTTTGCGCACCATAAGCGAGCAACGGAGTTGAAAAGCAGGCAGCGCTAACCCTAACCCCAAGGGTTATCCCGTGAGTTCACGGGTCGTGCTTCGCAGAGTCACACAAACGCGATAGGAATCAGGGTACCGGTGATTCGTCGCCGGCTCTAAAATTTGGATATGATCCTTCCCAGGGGTCATGCCCAAGCATCGGGAGTACGAAACGATGCCGCGTTTGTTCACAGGTCTGGAAATTCCGGCCGAGGTCGGCCAGACGCTTTCCAATTTGCGGGGCGGCCTTCCCGGCGCCCGCTGGATCGATCCCGAAAATTATCACGTCACCCTGCGCTTCATCGGCGATATCGACGGCATGTCCGCCAACGAGATCGCCTCGATGCTGTTTCGCGTCAACCGCAAGCCGTTCGAGGTGAAGGTGCAGGGGCTGACGAGCTTCGGCGGCCGCAAGCCGCGCGCGGTGGTCGCCACCATCGCGCCCAGCAAGCCGCTGATCGAATTGCAGGCCGAGCTCGAACGCATGATGCAGCGGATCGGACTCGACCCGGAGGGGCGCAAGTTCATCCCGCATGTCACGCTGGCCCGGCTGCACGACGCCACCGACCGTGACGTCGCCGACTATCTCTCGCTGCGCGGCTACTTCCCGAGCAAGGCATTCACGGCCGAACGCTTCGTGCTGTTCTCGTCGCGAGCCTCGACCGGCGGCGGCCCGTACGTGGTCGAGGATGCCTACGAGCTGTGTGAGTGAGTCTTCATCGCGCTCCGGCTTGTCGCGTCGTTATCGCGGCGCCACGCCAGGGCGAGCGACGTCTGTCTTCGCGAAGTCACAACAGCGGCTCGCTGCGCGTAATCGCCAGCGCATAGGAGAAGCAGTCGCCATAGTTCAGGGCCGCAACGTGACGTCCCTTCCCATAGCGCCGCCAGGCGCGCCGGGCCGCATCGGTTTGTTCTGCGTCGACCGGGACAATCTCGGCGCCGATCTTGAGTAGCCAAAGGTCGAACTCGCGACCTCCCGCGTCACCCATCCGCGTTTCGATCACCATCGTGGTTTCGAGCACGGTTGCGGCAGAGACCAGCCGGACCGGATCGTCTGCGATCTGCTGCTCGATCTCTGCTGCATCGGCTTCATTGAGTGCGATTGCAACGATCGCCGATGTGTCGATCACCATCAGCGCGGCAGTCCGTGCTCGTCGTATCCGAGAATCTGCTCCGGCATGCGGTCGTCCACGACTTGCATCTCGCTCCAGCGTCGCCTGATCTCGGCCATGTCTTCCAGCAGCGTGTCTTTGCGAGTTTGACCGCCGAGCCGGCGCAATCGCTCCTCGATGGCTCGCTTGGTCGCGGTCGTGATGTTCTCGCCGGTCAATTGCGCCAAGCTCCGCGCCAACTGCTCGGTTTCTGGGTCCTTGATACTTAGAGCCATGTAAGGTTCCTTGGTTCCTATTTAGGTATCTTCTACCTCCTATTCAGACGCGGATACAGTTCAAACATATGTAGAACATGCGGTTTAGAGCTGGTCATCAACGCCGAATCGTAGGGCTCCGGTAAACTGCTTCCTGCGGGAGGAAATGCGCATGGAAGACCCCGACGAACTCACCATCCATCTGCGAAGCAGGTCCGACAAGACCTACGTTGGTCCTTCCTTTCCGACCTTGAGCGGCCAACGGCTTCGGATAGCCAACAAATATATAGACGGCGGCGAGGCCTACGAATTTGCCACCGTCAAAGATGAAGTTGTTCTCCGCAACACCCCGGCTGGCCGGCTCCAAATAAAGGCGACCTTCATCGAGGATGATCGCTCATTCCGCACCGTTACCATTCAGAAATTCACTGGTAGTGGCCGGGCGCGCGAATATTTCACCTTGCTACCAGCCGAGGTCGCAAGGCTTCTGAAATTCCTCTCCAACATCAAGCGCATCCACTTTCCAAACGAAGGAAAGATCAACGTCACGGATTCCGACCTAGAGGAGCTTCTCCTCAGCCCCGCCCAAATAAAGCGTCTCGCCACTGACCATCAGGAATTGCTGGCGGCTCTGGCGCGCACTGAGGTTACCAGCGAGGATATCGTCGCGCTTGGCTATCGGCGCAACCAGTTGCGTATTTTCAAACGGTTGCTGACCGAGCCTTCGTACTTCGAAGAGGCCCTGCGCCAGCATCCAAAAGGTCCCGAAGACGTTTGGCAGAAATTTTTCGAGGCTAATCCGTGGATTTTTGGCTGCGGCTTGTCGCTGATCTCGTTTGGCCCGTTGGATGAACGCAAGCTCGAACAGGCTGTGCGAGGGTTCGATCTCACCGGGCCGGGCAAACGCGTTGATGCATTGCTGAAATCACACGCGATACTGAGCACGACCTGCTTTGTGGAAATTAAGCGTCACAATACAGACCTTGTCGCGGAGAGCAGCTACCGCGCCGGCGTGTGGCAACCGTCCAAAGAATTGTCGGGAGCCGTCGCCCAGATACAGGGAACGGTGTCGGCTGCCCTCGGGCTATGGCAGGCGCGCGAAACGATCATGGGCACGGATGGCAACCCGACCGGAGAAACCCTGTTCACGACGGAGCCTCGATCATTCGTAATCTGCGGCAACCTTGGTGAGTTTCAGGCAGAACACGGCATCAACGAGAGAAAATTTCGCTCGTTCGAACTGTATCGCCGGAATCTGATTCGGCCTGAAATCATCACATTTGATGAACTCTATGAACGCGCCCGCTTCATCGTTGAAACTGAGCACAATAACGCTGTCGGGACGGCCTCGTGATCCCTAACCAGAGACGCTCGTATCGAGCTGTGATCAGATATGGAGGGCCATAGGCCGCATATGATTGTCCTGAAATCAATCGCGAGGGAAAGGAAACGCATAGCGCCTACATCAATTCCCACCTTGCAATTTCCGCCGGTCTCTGGCGGTAAAGGGCCATGCTCTCCACCCCCAGTTCCACATTCCGCGAGGCATACCAGGCCGAGATCGCCTCCGGCGCGATCGAGCCCGATGCCGCACAGGCCGAGGTCGCCGAGGCCTATACGGCGCTCGACCAGCGGCTCGCGAATTACAAGCCGCAGCGCAAGCAGGGCCTGCTCGCGCGCCTGTTCAGCAGCGACAAGGACGAGGCGCCGCGCGGGCTCTACATCCATGGCGAGGTCGGCCGCGGCAAGACCATGCTGATGGACCTGTTCTTCCAGCACTCCACTGTCGAGCACAAGCGCCGCGCACATTTCCACGAATTCATGGCCGATGTGCACGAGCGCATCTACGACTATCGCCAGGGCATCTCGCGCGGCGAGATCGCCGATGGCGACGTCATCGCACTGACCGCGACCGCGATCTTCGAGGAGAGCTGGCTGCTCTGCTTCGACGAATTCCACGTCACCGACATCGCCGACGCGATGATCCTCGGTCGCCTGTTCGCAAAGCTGTTCGAGCTCGGCACCGTGGTGGTCGCGACCTCCAACGTCGCACCGGACGATCTCTACAAGGGCGGCTTGAACCGTTCGCTGTTCCTGCCCTTCATCAAGCAGATCACCGACCACATGGACGTGGCGCGGCTCGATGCGCGCACCGACTTCCGGCTGGAGAAGCTTCAGGGCGTGCCGATGTGGCTGACGCCGGCCGACAGCGATGCGGACGCCGCGCTCGACCGCGCCTGGTCGAGGATGTCGGGCGGCGCCAGATGCAAGTCGCGCGATATTCTGATCAAAGGCCGCATCCTGCACGTGCCGTGCTCGGCCCATGGCGTGGCGCGGTTCTCGTTCGCTGATCTGTGCGAGAAGCCGCTCGGCGCATCTGATTACCTCAGGCTGGCGCACGACTATCACACCATCCTGGTCGACCATATTCCAGTGATGGACGTCTCCCAGCGCAATTCCGCCAAGCGCTTCATCACGCTGATCGACGCGCTCTATGACAATGCCGTGAAGCTGATGGCCTCGGCCGATGCCAACCCGATCTCGCTGTACCTCGCCCACGAGGGCAACGAAGCCAACGAGTTCAAGCGGACGGCCTCGCGCCTGATCGAAATGAGCTCGGAATCCTATCTGGCGCTGCCTCACGGCCGCAAGGATTCCACCGCCAGCGGCTCGACCAAGGGTCTCGTGGAGACTTAAGTCCTATTTCACCATTTTCTCCGGTGTCGTTCCGGGGCGCGACGAAGTCGCGAGCCCGGAATCCATCGCGCCGCTAACTCTGCCGCCCGATGGATTCCGGGCCTGCGCCTATCGGCGCATCCCGGAATGACGGCCGGGGTGTGCTGGCTCCCATCTCGGCAAGCTCGACAATTGGGCATCCGGCGACTTGAACGGGGAAAGCGAAAGGGATAACCACCCACTCAGTTTTCCCTCCTGGATGTCTAGAGGACAGGTTCACATGGCGCGCGACAAGATTGCTTTGATTGGCTCCGGTCAGATCGGCGGAACGCTGGCTCACCTCATCGGCCTGAAAGAACTCGGCGACGTCGTGATGTTCGACATCGCCGAGGGCGTGCCGCAGGGCAAGGCGCTCGACATCGCGCAGTCCTCGCCGGTCGACGGTTTCGACGCCCACTACACCGGCGCCAACTCCTACGAGGCGCTCGACAACGCCAAGGTCTGCATCGTCACCGCCGGCGTGCCGCGCAAGCCCGGCATGAGCCGCGACGACCTCCTCTCCATCAACCTCAAGGTCATGGAGCAGGTCGGCGCCGGCATCAAGAAGTACGCCCCCGACGCCTTCGTCATCTGCATCACCAACCCGCTCGACGCGATGGTCTGGGCGCTGCAGAAGGCCTCGGGCCTGCCGCACAAGAAGGTCGTCGGCATGGCCGGCGTGCTGGATTCGGCGCGCTTCCGCTACTTCCTGGCCGACGAGTTCAACGTCTCGGTCGAAGACGTCACCGCCTTCGTGCTCGGCGGCCACGGCGACACCATGGTGCCGCTGGTGAAGTATTCCACCGTCGCCGGCATCCCGCTGCCCGACCTCGTCAAGATGGGCTGGACCTCGCAGGCGCGCCTCGACGAGATCGTCGATCGCACCCGCAACGGCGGCGCCGAGATCGTCAACCTGCTCAAGACCGGCTCGGCCTTCTACGCGCCGGCGGCCTCCGCGATCGCGATGGCCGAGAGCTATCTGCGTGACAAGAAGCGCGTGCTGCCCAGCGCCGCCTACCTCAACGGCGAATACGGCGTGAAGGACATGTATGTCGGCGTGCCCGTCGTGATCGGCTCCAAGGGCGTCGAGCGCGTCGTCGAGATTGAGCTCGCCGGCAAGGACCGCGAGGCCTTCGACAAGTCGGTCGGCGCGGTGCAGGGCCTGGTAAGATCGCCCCCGACCTTCTCGGCCGCTAAGGCGCAAACAATCCCGCCGAAGATCGAAAAACGGTCTTCGGCGGTTTCATTTCCGGGGCCCGCCAAACCTTGTTCAAGGCTGGGCGGGTTCCGGTTCGAAAGTCCAGAGATCTCGATGTCAGAGAATCCGGGTTGCAGTTCTTGTGGTATATGGTATGCCAGACACAAGACTGAGGTGGGCCTCCGAGGTCACCGCCCGCGGGTTCAGGGAGCGACCATATGAATATCCATGAATATCAGGCCAAAGCGCTGCTCAACGAGTTCGGCGTGGCGATCTCCAAGGGCGTTCCGGTCCTGAAGGCGGCTGATGCGGAAGCCGCCGCCAAGGCGCTCCCGGGCCCGGTCTGGGTGGTGAAGAGCCAGATCCATGCCGGTGGCCGCGGCAAGGGCAAGTTCAAGGAAGCCTCCGCCGGCGACAAGGGCGGCGTCCGCATCGCCAAGTCGGCCGCCGAGGTCACCGAATTCGCCAAGCAGATGCTCGGCGCCACGCTGGTGACGATCCAGACCGGCCCCGCCGGCAAGCAGGTCAACCGCCTCTACATCGAGGACGGCTCCGACATCGACAAGGAATTCTATCTCTCGATCCTGGTCGACCGCGAGACCTCGCGCGTTTCGTTCGTGGTGTCGACCGAAGGCGGCGTCAACATCGAGGACGTCGCGCACAACAGCCCTGAGAAGATCGTCACCTTCTCGATCGATCCCGCGACCGGCATCATGGGCCATCACGGCCGCACCGTCGCCAACGCGCTGAAGCTCACGGGCGACCTCGCCAAGCAGGCCGAGAAGCTCACCGCGCAGCTCTACGCGGCCTTCGTCGCCAAGGACATGGCGATGCTGGAAATCAACCCGCTGGTCGTGACCAAGCAGGGCCAGCTCCGCGTGCTCGACGCCAAGGTGTCGTTCGACGACAATTCGTTGTTCCGTCATCCCGACGTGCTCGCGCTGCGCGACGAGACCGAGGAAGACGCCAAGGAAATCGAGGCGTCGAAACACGACCTCAACTACGTCACGCTCGACGGCAACATCGGCTGCATGGTCAATGGCGCCGGTCTCGCCATGGCGACGATGGACATCATCAAGCTCTACGGCATGGCGCCGGCGAACTTCCTCGACGTCGGCGGCAGCGCCAGCAAGGAAAAAGTCGCGGCCGCGTTCAAGATCATTACCGCCGATCCCAATGTGAAGGGCATCCTGGTCAACATCTTCGGCGGCATCATGAAGTGCGACGTGATCGCCGAGGGCGTCACCGCCGCCGTGCGCGAGGTCGGCCTCAGCGTGCCGCTGGTGGTCCGCCTCGAAGGCACCAATGTCGAGCTTGGCAAGAAGATCATCAATGAATCCGGCCTGAACGTGGTGCCGGCCGACAATCTCGATGACGCCGCGCAGAAGATCGTGAAGGCCGTCAAGGGAGGCTGAGGCCATGACCCAGGACCATCTCGCCGCATCGTCCCCGCTTGCAGAGCACGCGCGTCTCGCCGCGTTCGCTGGCGAATGGGACGGTGAAGAGGTGGTCTTCCCCTCGCGCTGGACGGAGGGCGGCCCCGCCACCTCTCACGTCCACGCGCGCATGGACCTCAACGGATTCTATCTGATCCAGGATGCAATCCAGATGCGCGGTGGCAAGCAGAGCTTCGCCACCCACGGCCTCTTCACCTACGACCGCGACGACCGGACCTACAAATTGTTCTGGTACGATTCGCTCGGCTACACGCCGCCATCGCCCGCCTCCGGCGGGTGGGTCGGCAAGACCCTGACGCTGGTGCGCGGCTCGCTGCGCGGCAATGCGCGCCACGTCTACGAAATCATCGACGACAATTCCTATTCGTTGAAGATCCAGTTCTCGCCGGACGCGGAAGGCTGGGCTGACGTGCTCACCGGCGTCTACCGCCGCATCCACTGACCTCTCACTCGTTAGTTTCGCGAAAGCAGACCTCATGTCCATCCTGATCGACAAGAACACCAAGGTCATCTGCCAGGGCTTCACCGGCAAGAACGGCACCTTCCACTCGGAGGCCGCGATTGCCTACGGCACCAAGATGGTCGGCGGCACCTCGCCGGGCAAAGGCGGCTCGACCCATCTGGGCCTGCCGGTGTTCGACACCGTTCGCGAGGCGCGCGAGAAGACCGGCGCTGACGCGTCGGTGATTTATGTGCCGCCGCCGGGTGCGGCCGATGCGATCTGCGAAGCGATCGACGCCGAGATCCCGCTGATCGTCTGCATCACCGAAGGCATTCCGGTGCTCGACATGGTGCGCGTCAAGCGTTCGCTGTCCGGCTCCAAATCCCGTCTGATCGGGCCGAACTGCCCGGGCGTCATGACCGCCGGCGAATGCAAGATCGGCATCATGCCCGCCAACATCTTCAAGACCGGCTCCGTCGGCATCGTCTCCCGCTCCGGCACGCTGACCTATGAAGCGGTGTTCCAGACCTCCCAGGAGGGCCTCGGACAGACCACCGCGGTCGGCATCGGCGGCGACCCGGTCAAGGGAACCGAGTTCATCGACGTGCTGGAAATGCTGCTCGCGGACCCCAAGACCGAATCGATCATCATGATCGGTGAGATTGGCGGTTCCGCCGAGGAAGACGCCGCCCAGTTCCTCAAGGACGAGGCCAAGCGCGGCCGCAAGAAACCGATGGTCGGTTTCATCGCCGGCGTGACCGCACCTCCCGGCCGCCGCATGGGTCATGCCGGCGCGATCATTTCGGGCGGCAAGGGCGATGCCGGTTCCAAGACCGACGCGATGAAATCGGCAGGGATTACAGTGTCCCCGTCTCCCGCCCGCCTCGGTCACACGCTTGCCGAAAAATTGAAGGGCTAATTCACTCCTTCGTACTTTTCCGGGCGAAGTTTCGCAGCAAATAGGGTAAAGGGTGCCTGTCGCGTCGAGCCTCTGCCGGGGGAGCTCGGCGCCAGCGCCGTTTATTATGCGCGAACCGAAATCGCCAGGAACTCAAGTATGTCTCGCCAGGACGCGAACGCAGCCTTTGCCTTGTCATCATTTTTGCAGGGCACCAACGCCACCTACATCGACGAAATCTACGCCCGCTACGAGAAGGACCCGTCCTCGGTCGACGCCGAGTGGCAGGAGTTCTTCAAGCCAGCCGGACGACGTCCGCAAGAATGCCCGGGGCCCGTCCTGGGAACGCGCCAACTGGCCGCTGACCCCGCAGGACGACCTGACCTCCGCCCTCGACGGCAACTGGGCCGAAGTCGAGAAGGCGGTTGGTGCCAAGATCGCCGCCAAGGCGCAGGCCAAGGGAGGCGACAAGGGGGCTGATTTCTCCTCCGCCGACCTGCTGCAGGCCACGCGCGACTCCGTCCGCGCCTTGATGCTGATCCGCTCCTATCGCATGCGCGGCCACTTCCACGCCAAGCTCGATCCGCTCGGCATCGAAGCCCCGCGCAATCGCGAGGAGCTTGACCCGCGCACCTACGGCTTCAGCGAAGCCGATTTCGACCGCAAGATCTTCCTCGATCACGTGCTCGGTCTCGAATACGCCAGCTTGCGCGAGATCACCGCACTTTGCGAGCGCACCTACTGCCAGACGCTCGGCGTCGAGTTCATGCACATCAGCAACGCCGCGCAGAAGGCCTGGATCCAGGAGCGCATCGAGGGGCTGGACAAGGAAATCTCGTTCACCCGCGAAGGCCGCCGCGCGATCCTGATGAAGCTGGTCGAAGCCGAAGGCTTCGAGAAGTTCTGCGACACCAAGTTCACCGGCACTAAGCGCTTCGGCCTCGACGGCGGTGAAGCGCTGATCCCCGCGCTCGAGCAGATCATCAAGCGCGGCGGCAATCTCGGCGTGAAGGAAGTCGTGCTCGGCATGCCGCATCGCGGCCGCCTCAACGTGCTGACGCAGGTGATGGGCAAGGCCCATCGTGCGCTGTTCCACGAGTTCAAGGGCGGCTCGGCCAACCCTGACGCGGTCGAAGGCTCGGGCGACGTCAAGTACCATCTCGGCGCGTCCTCGGACCGCGAGTTCGACGGCAACCGCATCCATCTGTCGCTCACCGCCAACCCCTCGCATCTCGAGATCGTCGATCCCGTGGTGCTCGGAAAAGTCCGCGCCAAGCAGGACCAGCACGGCGATCCGCCGGACCAGCGCATCTCGGTGATGCCGCTGCTGATGCACGGCGACGCCGCGTTCGCGGGCCAGGGCGTGGTCGCGGAATGCTTCGGCCTGTCGGACCTGAAGGGCTACCGCACCGGCGGCTCCGTGCACTTCATCGTCAACAACCAGATCGGCTTCACCACCTATCCGCGCTACTCGCGCTCCTCGCCCTATCCGTCGGATGTGGCGAAGATGATCGATGCGCCGATCTTCCACGTGAACGGCGACGATCCGGAGGCTGTCGTGTTCGCGGCCAAGGTCGCGACCGAGTTCCGGCAGAAATTCCACAAGCCCGTCGTCATCGACATGTTCTGCTACCGCAGGCATGGCCATAACGAGGGCGACGAGCCGGCTTTCACCCAGCCGGTGATGTACAAGAAGATCGCGGCCCATCCGTCCACGCTCGAGCTCTATTCCCGGCGCCTCGTCAGCGAAGGCGTGATGACCCAGGGCGAAGTCGACAAGGCCAAGGCCGACTGGCGCGCCCGGCTCGATGCCGAGTTCGAGGCCGGCACCTCCTACAAGCCGAACAAGGCCGACTGGCTCGACGGCAAATGGGCCGGCTTCAAGATCGCAGACCAGGAAGAGGACGCGCGTCGCGGTGTCACCGGCGTCGACCTGCCGGTCCTGAAGGACATCGGCCGCAAGATCACCAAGGTGCCGGACGGTTTCCGCGTCCACCGCACCATCCAGCGCTTCCTCGAAAACCGCTCCAAGGCGATCGACGGCGGCACGGGTATCGACTGGGCGACCGGCGAGGCGCTGGCGTTCTGCACGCTGCTCAACGAGAACCACCACGTCCGCCTGTCGGGCCAGGATTCGGAGCGCGGCACCTTCTCGCAGCGCCACTCGGTCCTGATCGACCAGGAAGACGAGAGCCGCTACACGCCGTTCAACCATCTCGGCAACGAGCAGGGCCATTACGAGGTCATCAACTCGCTGCTGTCGGAAGAGGCCGTGCTCGGCTTCGAATACGGCTACTCGCTCGCCGAGCCGAACACGCTGACGCTGTGGGAAGCCCAGTTCGGCGACTTCGCCAACGGCGCGCAGGTCGTGTTCGACCAGTTCATCTCCTCGGGCGAGCGCAAATGGCTGCGCATGTCCGGTCTCGTCTGCCTCTTGCCGCACGGCTATGAGGGCCAGGGACCGGAGCACTCCTCGGCGCGTCTCGAGCGCTATCTACAGATGTGCGCCGAAGACAACATGCAGGTGGTCTACCCGACCACGCCGGCGAATTACTTCCACGTGCTGCGCCGCCAGCTGCATCGCGAGATCCGCAAGCCGCTGATCGTGATGACGCCGAAGTCGCTGCTGCGTCACAAGCGGGCGGTCTCGCGTCTCGAGGAGCTCGCCAAGGGCACGACGTTCCACCGCATCCTGTATGATGACGCCCAGATGCTTCCGAGCGAGGCGGTCAAGCTCGTCCCCGACGAGAAGATCCGCCGCATCGTGCTGTGCTCCGGCAAGGTCTATTACGACCTCTACGAGGAGCGCGAGAAGCGCGGCATCGACGACATCTACCTGATGCGCGTCGAGCAGCTCTATCCGGTGCCGTTGAAGGCGCTGGTGGCCGAGCTGTCCCGCTTCAAGAAGGCGGAAGTGATCTGGTGCCAGGAAGAGCCGCGCAACATGGGTGCGTGGCACTTCATCGAGCCGTATCTGGAATGGGTGCTGAACCAGGTGAACGGCGTCAGCCGGCGTCCGCGTTATGTCGGTCGCGCCGCTTCCGCCGCGACCGCCACTGGTCTGATGTCCAAGCATCAGGCGCAGTTGAAGGCGTTCCTGGACGAAGCACTGAGCTGAACTTTTTTGAACTGCGTCATGCCCCGCCTTGTGCGTACTTGCGCACTGGAGCGGGGCATCCAGTACGCCGCGACGTCCGTGCCGAGTACGAACGTCCGGTTTGCGGGATGGCCGAGATTTTCGCTCGCCGATGACACCTGAAAATTCACGACCGCATTGGCGATCTCCTTAAGGAAAAGACCATGACTGAAATTCGTGTGCCGACGCTCGGCGAATCCGTCACCGAGGCCACCATCGGCCGCTGGTTCAAGAAGGCCGGCGATGCCGTCGCCGTCGACGAGCCCTTGGTGGAGCTCGAGACCGACAAGGTCACCATCGAAGTCCCGGCACCCTCCGCCGGCACGTTGAGCGAGATCATCGCCGCCGATGGCACGACCGTCGCGGTCGGCGCGCTGCTGGGCCAGATCACGGAAGGTGCCGCCGGCGCTGCAAAGCCCGCCGCTGC
>LNAP01004158.1_pt1 | contig 13511 bp, 16 predicted proteins | sample 602601 | NCBI WGS metagenome assembly LNAP01 (sample SAMN02440304, study PRJNA202911) | soil metagenome | biome: Subtropical and temperate rainforests or woodlands; isolation source: soil samples (1 kg each in a 20% v/v slurry with milli Q water) were... ...
GTCTTAGTTCCAGTCGTTTTATGTTTCATACGCCGTTAGGTTATACCCTCGTTCAACCCCCCTCGGCTTCATGTCATCTACAGACAATTTCGTGCAGTGTCACAGTCGCGGCGGAGCCGCTTTGTGTGCCACCGCACGAAATGTCTGATCTGAAGCGTTGGGCAAAAGCTAACTATATCTCTCGTATTTATAATGATAGCGTCATCAGCCAGCTCCTCAGAACGTGATCCGCAGTATGACCAGATACTCGCGCGTCTTATGACGAAAATCGAGTTTCTCCATCCCGATACGATCAAAGAAGAAGTCACACCAGAGGCAGTTTGGGACGAATCAGAAAAATCATGGGCTATTGTGATGAAGAATGTTCGGGCCATGCTGGCGGAACAGGGTCTAGGAGACCGAGAGGATCTTATTAGCAGCAAAGAACAAGTTCATGAGGGATGGAAGCGACGTTGCCGCGTGCTTATAGACCGACTCTCTGAAAATGGTGCAGTCTTACGGCGCTATGACGAAGGAGCAGAAGGCTCTACTGGTTATGTTATTATTGTGGATTCCAAACCTAAATATTGGCTCCACAGGCGTTTTAATCGTGAGATTGATAATCACTAATCATGAAAACGGAGCCCACCAGGCACTACAGACAATTTCGAGGACTGTCCCAGTCGCGGCTGAGCCGCTTTGTGGGCCAGCCCTCGAAATGTCTGACTTTTAACGTTCGGCATAAATAAAACATGATCTGCGAAGTCTGGCTTGAACCGTTCGCTCCAGAATCACCAAACCGATTGTGGCTGGAGCGTTCTCTTATCGGACGATGGGAATCCGAAACAAAAATCCAAAACCAAATAACACGCTTTAGTGTCATTAACGCGGCGTTTAGGGTTACAGAACGCGATTTTTCACTGACAGTTCAAAACAATGAAGAATCGGACGGAAACGGACAGGCCATTTGTCTTTCGGAAGACAAACAGATTTTGATGAGCGCTGTATCCAGTATTACTGGAAGTATCTATTTGAGCTATCGCATCAATTCCGACCAAGCCGTTTCCATTCGTGTCATCCAGAAAAAGCAATAAGGCGCCGAACCAGGCGCCACAGACACGACTCGCACTGTCACGGATCGTGCTCCGAGCAGCACGCTCCGCGCCAGCGCGAGTCGTGTCTGACCTTAAACGTTCGGCAAAATAAGAATGCGCTACCTCACACTAATTCTTGGAGTAGTTTTCGTAGGCGGGTCTCTTTGTTTAGCTGTTGCCGACGGCGGCAACGTCGATTTTTACAGGCGTCCATTGTCGATTGCTTGGATTGTGATCACGATACTTACGACCGTGCAGCCGCAGAAAGGATTTCGATCTCGTTTTGCGCAGGCATGGTGAGTCCAGCCCATTGCGCCCATTATCTTATTTTTTGTCTCAGTCGGACTCGTTCACTTATACGAGCCGTTTCACCTTGGTCTAGAATGAAAACCACGGAGCCGAACCAGTTGTTACAGACAAGCCGGCTGCTTCGCACCCGTCGCGCCAGCAAACCGCATGTCTGATCTTAGCGTTCGGCAAAAATAAAATGCCCGCTAACGCTACCACAAATCCAAGCTGGCTTAGCCTGATGTATTCCACTGGCACATTATTGATTTTTTGCGGCGTTCCGGCCGGTTTTATCGTCGGCTATTTGATCAGTAATGAAGAAAAAATGGGCTTTAGGACTTCGATTATTTCTGGAGTCAGCATGGCATTAGTCTCAGCCATACTTGGCTTTATATTATCATTCGCCGCCGAAAGAATAAATAAGGCACGCAGAACCAAACAAAGACAGAATGAAAACTACTGAGCCGAACCAGGCACTACAGACAATTTCGAGGACTATCCCAGTCGCGGCTGAGCCGCTTTGTGGGCCAGCCCTCGAAATGTCTGATCTGAAGCGTTAGGCAAAACCATGAGTAGCGTCCGGAGTATCTCCAAAAGGCTACGACTAGCCGTCCTACTAGGCCTAGGTCCGCATCTCACTGGTTGCGCTGTCTTCGGTTTTGTGATGCTTGGTCCTATTGGGATTCTATCCGCACCGATTCTTGCTGTTTTTGGGTGGTTTCTTTTGCCGGTCGAGTGGGCTGCCTCATTTGCTCAATTTTTTGTCTATTCCGGCCAAAGTATCAAATTCTCAGCTATGCTTATCGTCTCCGTAGTAGGCGCTGCTCTCTTTATGATTTTTTTTGGCCCGAGAGATCCGGCAGAAGGAATAAAGATGATTGCAGCATACGCAGCCGGGGGAGCCTCAGCCTCAGCATTTTCTGCTTTTATCTTAAGAGTTGAATACCAAAAAGACCACGGCGCCTAACAGACAATGCGATTCGCTGTCACGGCGGCTGCTGCGCACCCGCCGCGCCAGCGAACCGCATGTCTGACCTAAGACGTTCGGCAATAAAATCACTGAAATCGAATGCTTAAAGTCGTCATTATTTGTATCGCATTCGGATTGGTCATTGGACTTCTCGTGTTCAGAAAGAAACCAATCGGAGTTCGTATTATTGGAGGGCTCGGATTTTCGATTATTTTATCCGGAGCATTTTTAATTTCATTGATCATCGGTGGTGATCACTAAAAACCATCAGCCTGTATAAAAATAGAACCCACGCAGATGAAAGTCTCTAGTTTACGAAAAAAGACGGAGCCGATACAGGCGCCACAGACAACGATCTGCACTGTCACGGATCGTGCTCCGCGCCAGCGCAGATCGCGTCTGACCTTTAACGTTCGCTGATCGCCCATAAATTGACTGCCTGACCGCCGACGATCACCGGAGCGGGATCAGCTTCGCAGATCACCCGGTAATCGTGCGGGTAGGTCACATCAGGTCCGGAAGCGCACACCGTTGATGGAAAGCAAGCGTGGGCGTTTGCCGTGCGGGTCGATACCGAGCGCGGCCACGTTTTTTCGAGAACTCACGGGCGCGTCCCGCACGAGCCAATGCCTGGTCCTCGCGACGAAACTCCGTCTTGATGGCCGCAGCCTCGTCGGTCGCCTGCACCGTTTTCCGGCAGGCAATTTCGAGGGCTAGACGGCTGGTTTTCATATCTGCAACCATAGGCGGTGAGCCTTGCGCGTCAATGGCGCGCCGCAGGGCGGCAATTTCATCGTTGAGGGCATGTTATCAACTCACGATTGCCACGCTTCCCGCCGAGCCGGGAGTCTGCTTGTGCCAGCGGGCCCGCCAAAAACGTCCGTCACGGAGAACGACGGTTTCCCCCATGGGCAGTTGCGCGAAGGTAAGCGGTGGCACGCGGTAATCCCATTGCTCATGCTCCGACAGGCTGGTGCTCGATCCGCCACCGGCCCGGCCCGAACTGTGTCCCGTCGTTCTCGACTGCACCCTCGTCTTGCTCTTGCCGATTTGCTCGCTTGCCCATTGCCGTGTCGCGGCATGGTTTTGCGCCCCGAAAATCTTTGTCCCGAGCAGGCCGCACAGACCCTCGCGGGCGGTTTCGCCGATCCGCTCATCCAACACCGCAAGGTTTTGGGTAAGGAGCACCGATGCCACGCGGAATTCCCGCAGCACCGCCAGCTTGGTCATCAGTTCACGACTCACCAATTCCTGGCACTCGTCGAGGACGAGGAACGTATAATGGGAACGCGGACGCTTCACCGCCACCCGGCAAAAGCAAAACTGCACCAAGGCATTCGCGACGCGACCGGCCGCCGAGTCCAACGCCGGCAGCGCCACGATGCAGATTTTCCCCCAGTCCAGAAGATCGTCCATTGAGAACGTGGAACGCCCCGTGAAAAGTTGCCGCAGCGGAGGCCGGCGCAGGTGATCGAAAACCGTGCTGACTGTCGCCGCGAGTGAGCCTTGCAGCCGGTCACCGTGCGAAGGGTAGGTTTTTTCGAAGTAAGCCACTGCATCCAACGTTTCCGCGTCCGCCGTTTGTGCCGTCGCTGTTTTCAGAACGCGGGCAAGCGGGCTTGCCTCGCGCCATAGCGGGTCCGCCACCTGCGCAAGCGTGTTGGCCCGGCCATCGAACAACTCAGCCGCCACGACCATGTCCTGCCGCCCGCAGGCGACCAGACAGAGCGTGAACAGGTGGCGCATAATGATCGCGAGTTGCTCACGCCAGAAGGCTTCGTTTTCGCCGTCGCGTTTTCTCCCGGCCAGCACCTCCGAAAGCTCCGCGAGAAGCGCCGCCGCCTCATCGGGCCGGGACTCGTTTTCAAAGGGATTAAACACGTGCGCGCCTCCGGGACGCAGCACGATCAAATCGCGCTCCCGTCCCTCGGCGCGAACGAACCGGGTCACGTCATCGACCAGCGAACCTTTCACGACCGGCACCAAGCCGCCGAAGCCGTCCCGCAACATGGCGCAAAGCGGTGTGCGGAGCAGAGTCGTCTTTCCCTTGCCTACCGACGCCATGACCAGCAGCGACTCCGTCAACGCTCTGCGCGAGAGCGTTTCGCCGGTGGCGAATTTCAAGAGTAGTTCGTCCGCCGGGTCAGGGTCAGGACCAACCAAGAGCCGTTCAAAGGCGGAAAGGAGTGCGTTCATTGATCAGGGATAAACCAGTTCAGCACCCGTGGTTGTCTTCTGAAAATCACGGAGCCAGTCCGCCCGTATGGACGGCGGACCTTCGATGCGCACGACCAGTGCGCCGCTGGCGTCGGTCCCCGCGCCGATATGGACGCCGTGGCTCCCCAAGTGTTGCAGATGGCGAAGGCTTCGCTGCCCCCACACGTAGTCCTCCCGGAAATACAGCACCACGCCGCCCGCTCCGGCGAACATCGCCAGCACCATCAGCATGATCACTACGATCAGGCGGAGGTGACGCAGGCGCCTCACGGTGCGCTCGGTCCGCTCGACGGTCCTCCGCAAGCCTTCGATGGCGGCCACGTGTTGATCGGCGAGGAGAGCTTCCGCCATCGCCGGAAGCTGCGAGGCCAGGAGGTCTCGCAGTTGGGCAAGGCGGCGGGCTTCATCCTCGCTGGTGGTTTGGGCGAGCGTGGAGAGTCGGGCGTCCACGAGCGGCAGCACTTTTTCGACGGCAGCGGTGATTTCGGACGGGATCGTGCGGCCATAGGCCGCCGTCGCCTCGAAGACGATTAGCAGCCGAGACAAGACGCTCTCATCGGGCGCACCCTCGACCACGTCCGTGAACGCCTGACGGGCCGCTGCTCGCTTTTCGGGCGGCAGCGCTTGCAGGCACAATTCGATATAGGAATCGGCCATGATGTCAGAGGGTTTTGAGGTTCAGCCTGGCTCCGCGACGGACGGACGCCGCTTCAGGAATAGCGGGTGCCGGAGGTGCAATTTTCTCGGCAAGGCCGGACGGCAGGAGCTGATTCGCAACCGCGTCCAAGCGTCGGAAAAGCACGCGCATCCAGTCCTCGACGATCAATCGAACCATCGGATCGAGTCCCAAGTCCGTGTTTGCCACCGCTTCGACAGGGGGAATGCCGCGGTCCAGTTCGGCCTCTTTCGCCGCCAGATGGTTGCGGGCGAGCGACAGAAGCGCGGGCACTTCCAAAAACGACGCGCCGTGTCGCACAAGTTCAGCTTCCAGTTCGGAGCCGTCGAACATGCGGGTGCGGGCGCTGCGCGCCGGGTTGCGCACCACAAGGTAATCCACGCGGTCGGCCAATCGGCTGACCGTCTCATCCAAATCGGCCATCACTTCCAGATCGTCCGCAGGAAACAGCAGCGCGACGATGCGCCCCCCGGTCTCGGCGAAGGTTTCGGGGAAACGAATCATGTCCCACGCCCGCAGGACGGTGCCGCTCAGGTGTGCGCGAGGGTCGATCAGCGTCACCGGCATTTCGTGAACGGCACGCAGCACCTTGATAACCTCACCCTCCGGTTCGTCGCCCAGTGAGACGGATTGCACCGATTCGGGGAACAGCCGTGCAAAGCTTCGGTGATCAGGGTCGAGGTCGAATCCTCGCCACGGAATGCCGCGTTGTTCAAGCCAGCCGGCGATGCCGGCCATGACAGTCGATTTACCGAGGTTGCCGCGTTTTGCGATGCACGTGATCAGCACGCGCTCTATCTCCGGTTTCATGGGATGCGTCCTTTCGTTGAGGTTGTGGGAACGGGGGCGGCAAGAAGACCGCCCACTCACCTGCGCCCGGTGTCAACCGGCACGACTTTCACGACTACGCGCCGCGCTTCGCTGGATCGGCGCGCCCTCGTGAGAGCGTGGCGTGACAAGGCACGGGCGCGGGACATCGGGCCCGGTCCGTCGCTGCGTCCGCCCCTCCGCCTGCGCACGACCCGCCTTCCGGCGGACCGTGCTTCGGCTCCGGGCTTCCTTCGCTCCGTCCCGTCCCGACGACCCGCGCTCCGGCCGGTATAAAAATGCCCAAACTAGCCCGAGGAATCGCGCTCCCACTTATCAGTCACTTCCGAGTAGAAAAACAGGCCGAGTCCCTGGCCTGAAGGGATCTCCAATGATTTGGTCTCAATTCGGAAACCTGCGTTTTTGCGCACAAAACTTTCTATCCAGTCGTGGTTATCGCGAAAGAAAACCGTGGTCTCCGCACACCGGACGATAAGTCTGTTAAGATTGACGACCTCGCTGCGACTCAGGGTTTTTCGACAATGAGTGAATCTTGAAAAATCAAGTCCGCCGCTTGATCGATCCCGTGTCGGGCGCGGGCATATTCTCACCGCGAGTGAAGGCGAAAGCGGAACAATTCGATTTTGATCCTGCCGATCTGGCACAACTTCAATCGCAACAGGGTAATCGCTGGTGAAAAAGGGGCATTCCGCGAACGGATTATCCAAAGTTTCCCAGTGAGAGTTTCCAAAAACCGCGACAAAGCGATTGATCATGGAGATGCCTATAGCTTGGGGAAATTTACCATCCACGTTTACACGAACTATACCTTGTTCTATCAGATCCGTGAGACTTTTACCGCCGAGGCTGGCTGGTGCCTCGGGAAAACGTCCCGCAGCTTCCAATATTCGCGTTGTTTGCTCAACCTGCCGCCTCAACGGCTCCGTGTTTATCCGCATCCCTGCCGGCGAGCATGCAGCTACGTAAGAGACGAACCCCGACAGCACCTGAACTGTTTCCGCATCCAGCTTGTTTTCCGATACGTTTTTCAGCGCGGCGTTATATTTGGGCTCCACTCCCGTAAGAAACGTTTCGATTGCACGACTCTCCGATAGATACGAGTTCGTGCTGCCGTCTTCTATCCTGCACACGTCTTTCGGTTTCGTTAGAAACGTTTTCATGTCCGCCTTGCGAATGGCGTTCATCAGTCCCCTTTCGTCTGGAGATATGAACTGTCTGAGATGGACTTGGGATACGTAATGATCGAGCGGCATGAACGTCTTATGCATCATTTCCCATTCGACGACATGCCAAAGAAAATGGGTTTCCGTCCATCGGAGTAGCACACCTGCAATGCATGACTACGGCACGAAAAGGGACATCGGGTTCAATCCGTTCCAACCCGATGCCCTTTCTCAGGTGACATAAGACTCCGTTCCAACCAGTCGAACTAGCCAGAGAACAGCACTCGCAACCGCTCATAGAGCGGGAGCAAGTCCTGTTGGTATGCCGACGATTTGGGCGATGCGGACGACCTACGATTGCCCTCGACGGTAAGCAGGCCGAGCAGCCGGTTCGCCAACGACACATGCCGCGGCAGGGGAGGCATCACCGTCCGTTCGGCCGGCGTTTTCGGTTCGGTCGCGATCCCCAGCCGCGCATACGCCTGCCGAAGGCTCATGCCGGCGAGGAACGAGACATCCGACACGCTCTTGGCGAGCCGCATATACCGCTGCGCGGTGCGCGGCGTGCCCTGGAAATGCTGTTCCAGCCAGAGCAGCCACGCACCCGGTCCCATCCGCTGGCGCACCCGCTTTTTCTCTTCGAGGAGCAGTTGCCCGGCCTGCCATGCCGCCACGAGGGCGGCGTGAAGTGCCTGATTGGACTCTTTGCTCAGGCGGGTCGCTTCCTCGTAGAGCCGGTTGATCTCCGTAGCGAAGCCGGTCGATTTGTGAGCGGGCGTGTTCATGGCTCAAATCCCGTGGTTGAGCGGAAGGACACCGCCAGTTTGTGGATCGCCTGTTTCGTCCGGCCCGTGGACCGGCCAATGTCTTCCAAGGTGGCACCTTGGACCAAGTCGGGACGGATGCAGTAGAGCGCCACGACGGCGCGCAGTCCGCGTTCTTCCAGCGTCGGGGCATCGGCCATCCAGATGAGCAGGCGGCTGACAACTTCCGACGCCATTTTTCGGGCTTCCGTCTTCACGTCTGCAGGCTCGGCGAAGAACGGATCGGTGTGAGTATGATCGAGTGGTTTCATGACCCGACCACGGTAGCGGAGTTGCTGGAATCTTATTAGGGGCTGCGCACGACATCGCGCCGGGGCTCATTTATCGACCCGATCAAACAGGGTTGAATATCGCCTGAATTTGCACGCGCTGAACACGGAACAGCATGCTGGTTTCACTCATAGGCCACCAATAGAAATCAGGACAGCACCAGGGCCAAAAACAAACTTGCAGCAAAAAAGAAAATCCCTCGTAGCAAATATATTTCCGCAACACTAACGGCATTTGATTTCCGTCCCAAGATCGGCTCGTTTCGCTTAACACGAGCGACCTCCAGTAGCGCAACCTCCATTTTTACTGATGTTCTTGTGTTCGCGGTCTTCGGCTCGGTGTGTTCATGAATTACGTCCGTCAATTCTATAGCACTTGGTAAATATAGCGCAGTTATTTGACGGGCCTTTATGGCGCACCTTAATGCCATGTAAAAATGCACCAAAGCGCACAAGAGTAGAACCGCGACGCACGCTTTGGAATATCCGATTAATTGCCATGCTTTTCCAGACAAACCGGGAGTGGCAGACGCGATCACCGTAATTATACCAGAGGCCTGCATAATTGAAGCCGATTTCGCCTCAATCACTTCGCGTCGCTTTGTCTCCGCATCATGCAATTGCCTAATGTAGATGAAAATTGCGTCTTTGCTTTCCGCATCACATGAACCGACCAATCCACGCAACTCCTTTTCCTCAATCAGCAATGCCTCGTCGGCCTCTCCCGATTTCGGGATATATTTATCGGCACAAAATCCTTCATAGGCAGGCCAAACATATTTAAGAATGGATTGTATGGTCATGGTTCGCCAAACGCCATTAATTCGTCGCTAATTGCTTTAGCTATAGGAAGTCCAGTCGGATACTGTAGCCACCCCCATTCACCAGACGGGTTGATTTCGATGAAAAACCAATTGCCCTCTTGTCTAATGAGATCCAACGCGCCAAAAACAAGGCCGGCCTGCTTGACGTATTCAATGCATCGGGAATGTATCTCCGACGGAAGTGGTTCATGAATGAATTTTATTTCATCCTTAACGAGCCGCCAATCAAGCGGACCAGAAGCAGTATACTCGATTCTAACCGCAAACAATCGATCACCTATAACTGTCACACGATAGTCAGTTTTTCCGAGAAGTGCTTCTTGGTATATCGCAGGACAAATTTTTAATGCAGCATCGTCCGTTAGCTCGGAGTTCTGGAGCTGCGTGGTGAATATAAACCGATCCCCATCATCACCCTCAAGTAAAGGCGCGAATAGCGCCTTACCTATTACAGCTTGATGTTTTTCCGCAAACGCACGAATGGCCGATGGATCATTTGACACCAACGTCTCAGGTATCCTAAAGCCTATTTTCTCGGCATGAGCGAGTTGCCGGACTTTATTCTCAAACACAGATGCTGTTCCTACGGGATTAATCCAGCGACAGTGAGGCGCTAACTCCAAGGCCTCCAACCAAGTCGCCCATTGCTCTTCGATATATTTCTGCACATCTGACTCCGGCCTCGAAGTAGACGAAACAAAATCAAACACCTTACCTGGCCTGCGATACCATACTGCCGATATATCGTCCAAGCGAACCAACCGCCGGCATTCGTGCTGGATTACAAGCGTGAGTCCAGGGAGGGTAATCGAACATTTTCCGCTGGCTATATCTTCGGTGTTAAGTCGCTGAAAAGAAGCACCTCGTAAAGTCAGTTCATGGACTACGAAATCAACTGTGATGTCCTGTTTATTGGAGATGATTAAAATCATCTCAGCGCCACATACGACGATCTTTCTGATCCTCGCCTTTTTCCACATCCGCCTTTTTTGTTCTCGGTGCAGCCGCAGATGGGCTCGTAATCAACAATGGTTCGCCTTCGACATTCTTGAGTTTCACCATTTGTGTTTCCGGATCATAAAAAGTATCCGAGGGCTGATTTATCTTAGCGGGCGACAAACAAGGTTTAGCATACCGAAGAAGAAATGGATTAACGGTAGTCGATTTATTGCTCATGATATGTGTTTGGGGTTACTTCCTGCCGATTCAGAATTCACTCCGAGCAGCCCAGTGCAAGCTAAGAGGACGGCAGGGAGCTATTTATGCGCCGTTCTAATGAAAGAAACGCGCCTGATGCTCGCTGCGCACAGATTTTTTTAAACGGTGGCCGTTCCAGAGGTTGCCAAGGCTAGCACCTGCAACGTCTGGCGAGCTTGGCGCTGCCGGTGCTGCCGGGAGGCTCCCTCTGGACAGCACCTTTTTTAAGGTTCGGTCAGGGGAGGGACCGCCGTAGCGCGGCCCATGGCACGCTATTTCGCCGCAGCAGCTTCGTTCGACACAACTGGGGTCTCTAGCGCGAACTCCCGACTCAAAGGCTGCTCCGGTTTCACAGGCAGCGCGGCGCCTGCGGACGCATCCTTCGCTTTCTGAATCGCTAGATTGAGGACATACTTGCTTTGCTCGGGCGTGCTCGGAGGGATAGAAAAGCCAGCAGCCACCAGCGCCAGCAGGTGGCCCGTAAGCGGGCCAAACCATTTAGTCAGTTTATTCTGATCGAATTCGTAGACAGGAATCGGTCCGTTCCGCTTCGATTCGTCGCCCACCGCGATGAGAATCTGCGGCAGCATCACCGAAGGGCTGGCTTGTGCCCCCCGCAATAAGAGCGGAGCGCTCCATGCCCAATCCGCAGCGTCGCCAAGTGGCACGTCCTGTGACCTCGTGTAGTCGGACGTGAAAACCAGATGGAACAGAACGTAGGGGAAATTTTGATCGAAGCCTGCCGCCAAGTCCGCCGGAGCGATACTGGGCCATGTAGCCTGCAAAGTATCGAGAATGGCCTTGCGTGGTAATTCTCGCTCGGCGCGGGTATGTTTATCCGTTCCCAGCCAGTAGTAGTAGATATTGGTGGCGAGCCGAAGGTGTCCGGGTAGACATTTCTTCAATTCACCTACTATCCACTCTTCGAAACCCGCCGGAGGATTGTCTACGACTAGCCGCCACGGTGCAAAGAAGCCCGGCAGTTCGTCGCGATCAGCTTCGGGGCCATGCCGCTTGCGAATGACGGCGTATACTTCGGACAACAGCGGCAGCACGTGATCATACGAACTAACCCGCGCAAAATGTTCAAACGCCACACTGGCAAAATGGGAATCGGTGATAGCCTCAGCCAGCTCACGAATTGCGTCGGGTTCGGATCGAGACCGTTGCATCAGTCCGAGGATACGTTGGTCCGAGATCTCTTCGGATTCGCAGCGTTCCGTGAACAAGCGCCGGGCATAGACATCGCCGCGACGATCCGACTGCGACGATTGATGAATGACAGTATGAACCGCCGATTGCCCGGTCGCGGCCCCAGTGCTGGGCAGGATGTCCTTGAGGAGCCCGGCCACCGCCCGCGCGTCGAAACGTCCAGCCGCACTTAATTTCTGCCATTCCGCCTGAAGGTCATCCTTCAATTTGACGCGCGCCTCAGCACGGAGATGGGGATCGGGACTCTTCATCGCGGGTGCGAAAAAAGGATATCGGTCGCACAAGAATGTGAAGACTTCTGGCGCGCCGGTGCGCAGTGCCGCGATACTGAGTAAATCGTCGAAATGAACTTCACCGTGTAGCCGTGACCAAGCATCGAGGACCCGCCGCAGGGCATGCTTGAGTAGCCGGGGTCGATTTAACACGCCGCACAAAGAAAGCTGCCACGGCCAATGATATTCAAGATGCCGGTCGAAAACCTTGTAGTTATCGTCCTCGGCGACGAGAGGATCGAGCTGGTTGAGCATGACACCCGCTGGGTATTCACGCAGCGCTAGTTCACGCACTTGGTGAATCAGCCGCAGGATTTGGCCCCGCTCAAGGGCGGGCACAGTTTCAACATGATCGCATAACTTGGCGAAATCGATCTGTTGCAACGGAGAAATGGCGAGGATGAAGGAAAGGCCGCGCACTTCTCGGAATTGCATCAAGAGTGACTGGATTTGCCCGATATCAAAGTCTTGGCCGGTGCGGTCTACGTCTTCGACGACAAGGACAACTCGCCGCCGAATTGCTGCCAACTTCGGGGACAACCGTTGTAGCTGTTCTACGGGGCTTCGTTCGCGTGCGCCAAGTTGTAAGAACGATTTGAGCCAACCAACGTGCGATGTCACGGCATCGAGATAATCCGACGGAAGATGACGGATTGAAACGCAGTCCACTTCTCGGCCGACCTCCTGCAGGATCGCATCCAATACGCGTTTCTGTGCCGCTGCCGCGCTCTCAAATCCCCAGCAACTAGCTTGGACAAAAATCAACCCGGCGCTTCGTCGCTTGGCCTCCGCTGCTGACATAGCGCAGATACTCGATTTCCCAGAGCCAAATTCGCCCTGTAACGTAATAGTGGATTCGTCCCCCAGCAGTCGATCAACCAAACGCTCCGCGATGGCGGTGTGACCAAACAGATCCCACCCTCGTTCTGTCACTGCGTCCTCACGGCGCAGCCAATGCTTCAGGTCCGAATCGGGGATCCGCGAAGTCGCAGTCCGTTTCGGTTCGACTGGTTTCGTTGAGAAAACCCGGCTGAATTCGCCCCAAAGATATTCGGCTACCACTTGGCAGAACCAGAACAGAACATAGCCTCCAGCGGCTATCGTCGCCTCAGAAAATGAAAGTTGATAGCTTGAGGACGGACTTAGCCACGTAGGGAATGCCGTCACGATGAGAAGCCCGGAGACCACGGCGACGGGCAACGGCGGATATGCCAGGAGGTGACGGACGTGCCCCAGACTCGTTCGGGCAACCCGATGCAGCATGGCAATGAGCGTCAGTCCAATTCCGAAAACTAGAACCCAAAGGCCAAGCTCAGACCCCGGTTGCAACCAATCACTGATTTTCGCCGCAAACAACGCGCTGAGCCATGGCCCCGCATATTGAAAAGTGCTCGCTCCGAGAAGTCCCAGCAAAAGGACATCCAACCAGCGGAGGAGGGTTGCGAACGTTCCGTTTGCTTCAGCGCGAACCATCTAGTCAACATATCGAAGAGCGGTCGGAAATGGAATTAAGAAAACGGACGACCACTTTGTCGTCAGGTTGCCGACGTCAGGGCGCGGTCACTACGGTGCCCAATTGTGGATACTTTCGCGTATTTTCGCGCGAGTGCCATGCTTGATGCTCGCTGCGCTCGGTGGTTTTAGCGGGGGCCGTTCCAGAGGTTGCCAAGGCTAGCACCTGCGACGGCTGGCAGGCTT
>LNAP01005005.1_pt1 | contig 13510 bp, 12 predicted proteins | sample 602601 | NCBI WGS metagenome assembly LNAP01 (sample SAMN02440304, study PRJNA202911) | soil metagenome | biome: Subtropical and temperate rainforests or woodlands; isolation source: soil samples (1 kg each in a 20% v/v slurry with milli Q water) were... ...
CAGTTCCACCAGCAGCATGGTCGACATCGGGTCCTGTTCGGACGGCTTGAGCACAAAGGTGTTGCCGCAGGCGATGGCCATCGGGAACATCCACAGCGGAATCATCGCCGGGAAGTTGAACGGCGTGATGCCGGCGCAAACGCCGATTGGCTGACGCAGGGTGTAGGTATCGACGCCGCCCGCAACGTTCTCGGCGAACTCGCCCATTTGCAGGCTGCCGATGGAGCAGGCGTGTTCGACCACTTCCAGGCCGCGGAAGATATCGCCTTCAGCGTCGGCGATGGTTTTGCCTTGCTCGTTGCTGAGCACCACGGCGATGCGCTTGGAGTGTTCGCGAATCAACGCCTGGAGCTTGAGCATGATGCGCATCCGCGCGCCGATCGGCGTCAGCTTCCAGGTCTGGAAGGCGCGATGGGCAGCACTGATCGCAGCGTCGACTTCCTGCGCGGTCGCGAATGGTACTTTCGCCAGCACTTGCTGGGTCGCCGGGTTGACGATGTCGTGCCACTCGGTAGTCTGGGACTCGACCCACTCGCCGTCGATCAACAGCTTTACCGTTTGGACAGTGGTTTCGTTTGGCGTGAGCGAAGCGTTCATATTGGGTCTCCGGGAAGTTGTTCTTATTTAGAGAGCTATCTGTATAGCCAAGGCGAGACTGTCGCCTTGAGACGAGACGTGTGTCGCGAGTTGGTTCTCGGACTGTTTTTGGAGTATAGATGTGCAAACTTCTAATAAGAACGCACATAAAAGCCGGTCCATCATGCAAAAAAACATCACGTCTCTAGGCTCGTTGAACTGGGATGACCTCAAGTTTTTCCTTGAAGTCGCCCGCACCCGCAAGGCCAGCACCGCAGCCAAGCGCCTGGCGGTCGACTACACCACGGTGTCGCGGCGCATCAGCTCGCTGGAAGCGGCGTTGGGCACGTTGCTGTTCGAGAAATCCCGGACCAGCGGTTTTGTCCTGACTGCCGAAGGCCAGCGGTTGCTCGGTTATGCCGAGTCGATCGAAAGCACGCTGCACATGGCCTGTGAACAGGTTTCGGGGTCTGGCGTTGCGTTGTCCGGGCATGTGCGCATGGGCTGCACCGAAGGCTTTGGCAGCTTTTTCATCACTCCACAGCTGAGCCATTTCGTCGACGCCTACCCGGCAATCTCCGTGGACATCCTGCCGCTGCCGCACTTCATCAGCCTGTCCAAGCGCGAGGCCGACATCGTCATCGCCCTGGAGCGCCCGGAGCATGGGCCATACGTGTGCTGCAAACTCTGCGACTACAAATTGCAGCTCTACGCGACGCAGGATTATCTGGACAAGCACCCACCGATCCGCCGCCCGGCTGACTTGGGTAAACATTCATTCATCAGTTACGTCGACGATCTGGCGTTCAGCTCGGAGCTGTTGTACCTGGCGAATGTGTTGCCCGGCGCCAGTGCCAACCTGCGCAGCACCAGTGTGATTGCGCAATTCGTGGCCGCGCAGCAAGGGCGGTCGCTGGCGATTCTGCCGTGCTTCCTGGCCGCCCAGGATCCGCGATTGCTGCCGGTGTTGCCGGAGGAAATCAACATCACCCGACAGTTCTGGATGTACTGCCGCGAGGATCTGCGCAAGCTCAAGCGCATCACCCTGTTGTGGGATTACATCCGGGAGGTGACTGAGCGGAATCAGGGTCTGTGGACATGGTGTTCACCGACTGACTGTTCTTCAAGGAATCAGGTAGCGGAATCGTACCGAGGCCAGCAGGCATTTGCCAAGGATTTGTAACAGGGGTTGGTACACACTTGTAACACCTGAGAGAGCCTGAAAGCCCATTCGCGGTGCGTTCATAGCACCGCAGAGATCCCAGAACGACCCAATAGGACTCACCTGCCTCCTCCGCATCATTGCTTTAGCAACCCCATAGGTAATAATGGCATTTCGAAATCGCTCGTATACTGCTAGTCTTCTGTGAGTCTTGCAGTAGATACCAGCGAAGATTTGCGAAGGATGGCACCCACAATGGAAATTGATAAAAAAATACACTTCCCGCTAGGTAGAAGTTTCGTGCTGAGGGCTGAACTAGGACAAGGGGCTTGTGGTAAAACAGTACTACTGCATGATGATGTAATCGATGAGTACTTCGTATGTAAAAAATACTCCCCTCTGCTGGACGAATGGAAAGAGGCCTTATTTAAAGGGTTTGTAGGTGAAATAAAGTTATTGTATTCACTACACCATATCAATGTGGTTCGTGTTTTCAACTACATGCTGTACCCAGAAAAATATAGTGGATATATTTTTATGGAGTACGTCGAAGGAATGGATGTTGAAGAATACCTAACACGACATCCTGAAAATATCAACGAAGTGTTTTTACAGGCAATTGACGCCTTTGCTCATCTTGAATCGCGAAACATTCTTCACCGCGATGTTAGGCCATCCAATTTAATGGTCACAAATGATGGTGTTGTTAAAGTCATTGATTTTGGCTTTGGAAAAAAGGTACTTGAGAGCGTAGATTTTGACAAAAGTATTTCACTAAACTGGTGGTGCGAGCTTCCTGCAGAGTTTGAAAGCAAGCTTTACACGCACTCAACCGAAGTATATTTTGTTGGAAAACTGTTTGAAAAAATAATCTTTGAAAACTCTATTTCATCTTTCAATCACTCATCTCTACTTGAACGAATGACGAAGCGTTCACAAAATGAAAGGGCTGACTCTTTTGCGAGCGTGCGAGAGACCGCACTAATCAATACAACCGACTCCGTAGCCTTCACAAATCTTGAAATATCGACCTATCAAAGTTTCTCACGAAGCCTTGTATTAGTAGTCTCAAAAATAGTGTCAGATGCCAAATATTTTGAAGTTGATGAGTTCTCTGTCCGATTAGAAAAATACTATAAAAGCGTAATGCTCGAAAGCCAAGTGCCTTCAAACGCAGAAGTAGTTAGATGCTTTGTAAATGGCGGATACTACTTCAGCAAAAACAACAAAATGCCAGTAAGTACGATAAAAGAATTTTTGACACTTCTATGGAATAGCGGCAAAGAAAAAAGAAACATCATAGAAGCCAACATATATGCAAGACTAGATGCAGTGGAACGGTACAAACCGAAACCACCAATAGATTTCAGTTCCTTTGATGACAACATCCCTTTTTAGGGTGCACGGAATTTCAACCTACGAGTGATATATTTTTCAATTACAAATAATCACTCAAAACCCTGAGGGCAGCACGGATGCATTTTCAGTTCTTAATATTCGACCTTGACAACACTTTGATTGAAACCAACGATCTCGAATTAGAGTTTCGCGGTTTTGCATTCAAAGGTGTGCAACCTGTAGAATACACCAACAACCTCCGTACAAGAGCAACAACCGTTCCACGACGAATTATATACTCACTGCAATTTCTAACCCAGCTAAAATTAAACTACCCACACCTCAAGCTTGGCGTATTCACACGCGCCCCAAGGGTCTATACCCATACACTACTTGCAACATTTTATCCCGGCTTTCATTGGGATTCTATAATTACAGCAGATGATGTAGCTCGTCCAAAGCCTTCACCAGATGGTATTCAGCGTGCAATGGTTACGTTAGGCATAGTTGATGTCTCCGCTGTCGCAATGGTCGGAGACGGTAAAGTAGACATCAGCGCAGCTTACGCCGCGGGAGTATGGGCTGTAGCCGATACGGCGACATGGCCGGAGCGCCGTATTACAGACAATTATTACGTTACAGAACGATTGCCTGACGCGGTGATCAACAATCCCAATCAGTTAGTGAGCTTTTTAGAAAACCCAGTAAACGGATGGCCGTTATTGGAGCAGCTAGAATATTACAAATCAACTCCTCCGATTGGATCATCGCAAAGGGTTGAAGTGATAAACCACTTCGACAAATCAGGTGATGACAAACCCTTCGTCAAAGTTTCAGTGCTTGGAAGAAGGTTCCGCAATGACGACTCATTATCTGTAAGGCGGACATGGCACTCGATCTCCCATGAGATCGAAAACAATAAAAACTCAGCTATTTTCCCCTTACACTGGATTCATAGCTTACGAAACTTCATTGCTAAGGATCTAAACGTTCAGATTGGGAATCATGTAGTGATAACTGTTATTCCTGCTCGTACAGGTAGAACACCGCGACTTGAAAATCTATTACTTCAACTTGCTCAATCACATGCGACTACTCCACTTACTGGCATTTTTGGCAATGTTAATCTAGAATTTGTTTCCGACGTCTTTGCATACACTGATGGAATGCGCTCGAATCACGGCGAGAACCTCGGTGCAAAAGACCGTTTTATAAACGTTAGAGATCACATGGTTGTACGGCCTGGGTATTCACCAAATGGAAAACGCTATATAGTAATTGACGATGTAGTCACAACAGGCGCTACGTTATTTTATGCATCGCATTACTTAAAGAACTCCGGTGCAACCGATGTAACTTTGATCTCATTGACAAAGGCGGTTTCAGTTTAACAATGGTAATTTCAGAAAAAACGGAAAAAATGTTGGCCTTCTCCCTATTGAAAGGTATAGGGCCTGCTTCGCTGCATCAGATTGAAAAATTTCCGGATTTTCTAAATGAAGATATTGGCCGGATAGCAAATAGCTTTTCAAAACTTAAAAAAGCCATTGATGCATCCGGCTCTTGGGATACAGCCTTATCTCAGGCACGCTATCAGATAGACGAAGCTAATGCATCAGGCTGTAGAATTCTAAGTGTGCTTGATAGCGAGTACCCGTCACTATTGCGAGCTACAAAAGATGCCCCATACATAATATATTTGAAAGGAAAACTCCATCAGAAGCCGGAACAGTCAGTGGCGATAATTGGCACTCGCCAACCGACAGCTCACGGATCCTTAATTACAGAAAGGATTACAAATTTCTTTGTAAAAAGCGAATGGAGCATTGTTAGCGGACTTGCATTGGGGTGTGACACAATAGCTCACCAGTCAGCTTTATCTGCGGGTGGTCATACTATTGCAGTTTTAGCACACGGACTACATACAATTTCACCATCGAGCAACAAACGCCTTGCTTCTGAAATCCTCGAATCTGGTGGAGCTTTAATTAGCGAGTACGGCTTTGGAAGCTCGCCAATCCCTGCTCACTTCGTTAAACGAGACAGAACCCAAGCAGGACTCTCCCAAGGCGTTGTTATGATTCAATCGGATGTTAAAGGGGGGAGCCTTCATGCATCTCGCGCTGCACTGCAGTATGGCCGCTGGTTAACTGTTCCTTACCCTACAGAGAGAGACAGACAAGCCTCAGAGCCTAAAATCCAAGCAAACATGCTATTTGCCTCAAACAACAATCATGAAAAATCCGAATTACTAAAATGCGATATAGATGACTTAAAAAGACTCCACATAATCACCAAAAAAGAAGATTATCCGAAAATAATTGAACTTGAAAAGCAATCACCCACACCGTTAAATGATGGTTTTATTTGATATCAAAGTTAAAACTTCGGCATAGCAGCAAAAACCGGGACCACGTAAAATGATCAGCTTTGGCGTATTTGATAGATAGCATTAGCAATGGCGGATGCGTTCGCATCTAGAGTCTCTAAGGCGGTGATGGCATTTTCATAGATTTCGCCCGATCCGTTAGCCCTAACCCACAGGGCCACCTCTTCGATTGCAGCAGCCAGAGCATGCTGGTTGTGCAACAGCAACGTCAGAGCGTCTGCTGTGGCGATTTTACCTTCGGAATTTTCTGACATGATTGACTATAGTCCTTTAATGATGATGCAGAAATCCTAGCTTATCTAGCCCTAGGCTGTGGCTCGGCGGGTAATTGAATCTGCCCGTCCAAACTTTTTTTTTTTTGCGTTTCCTTTAGGGGCAGTACCTGTCTTGACTCATTTGGTACAGCACGTAGCGCTAATACGCTGCTGATTGTGGGCATGTACGTCTCACCACTAGCAGCGCGGATGCGTCAAATTTATCTCTGCTATCAGTCGAGGGTAAAAATGGGATGGGACGCTCTTCTGGGATTCATCACAACGATGATTTCGATGCTCGATGCCAAGAGAGCACGCGATCAAGATCACGTTGAGCAGGTCTTGAATGCATTAGGGACTGCATACTTCTCTACGGAAACCTATTTCGCAAACATCGAGTCTGGGCGTACGCCATCGCATGCAGATCAATTAGGCCTAGCGGAAAAATGGGATCACGTCGCAAATCTGATCCGACGCTACGACCAAAATTTGGCCAGCCGATTCAGTCTCAAAAGCAGGTTTTGGAGTGAGGGCGCGGCCTGGGACAGACAGCAGATTCAGGAAGCCAACATTGGTCTCAAGAGAATCCGGATGGATGCTAGGAGCATGCTTATCCTTAAGCAGCACGCCAAATCTGCCCGACCATAATATCGGGCAACTGAGACATTCATCGCCCAGAGTGGACTTGCCCCTACAAAACCGGACACCAACTCCCCGTTAAATTGATGCGCCTGCCAAGGATCGAACATCACCCTTGAATTCGAGACGAAATATCAACGAGGTTTCGGCCAGAACGGCAGATTACTCGCACAGGGTGGGTCGAGGTTAAGAGACATTCGTGTGCCACCTCACCATCAACGGCTAAGGGCTGTAGCGAAGTACAGAGCGTGGGGCCCGGTTGCAAAAAGACAGATGCAGCCCCGACACGGGGAATTGACGTGCTACAACTTCCTACTAGCCCTCTACCCCAGTACCTACAGCATGCGCGATGGCCTAACTGTGATACCGGGGATTGCTACAGGGTGACTCAGTAACCGGCTGCATCCAGCTCGGCAGCGGTGACAGTACCGGCCTTGATCTTGTCCAGCAGTGCCAGACGTGCAGCGGCTTGAGCTTTACGAGTTTCCAGATCGATAGCGTCCTGCTCTTCCTTCAACTTGCGTGCTGCCTCTGCTTTGGCTTTGGATTGCTTATCACAAATGACAGCACCCAGCCGCGCTAGGTTGAACTGCACGGTCTGCACCTCGACTGCAGCGACACGACGACCACGCCCCTCGCGGAACATTGCGGAGTCACCGAGCGCAGCATAGATGCAGTCACTGTGCTTATCAGTCCAGCCAGCAGCTACAAGGGCTTCAGCGTCTTCAATGCGCAGCAGGGTGTTAGCCATGATCGGCAACATGTCGATGCAGGTGCGACGGCTGTAATACGGACCCACGATCAGATCGAGTTCGGCACGCAGCGCCTTGACCAGTGCAGGGCCACGACCTTCGGCATTGAACAGCAGGGCATAGACAGCTTCGCCGGTTGACGTCCAGCTACGATAGTTAGCAGGGGTCATGGCTTGCATGCGGCTGTAGTCAGAACCAGCAATGGAGGCCGCCAAAACGCCGAGGAATGCAGGTAGGTCAGCGCCATGACGTTCAGCCAGGAATGTCTGGAACTCTGGATAATCCCAGCCCATCGTGTGATAGGAGTTCTTCAACATGGTGTTATCAGGGGCTTGCGTGTTGATGGAATCGACCAGCGCAATCAGGTAGGTGAAAGCGTTCGTGTAGTCCTCGGCAACCGGCAAGCTCTCAGGCAGTTGGCCAATGGTGCGGCCAGTGTCACGCAGGCTCTCGATATGCTGACGCACGAGGTCTTTGCAAATGGAGATTTCACGCAGCTTGGCATCATGCTCCGAACGTCCGGGAATCAGGTCGCCAAGGTACGCACGGAACAGCAGGGTAACGTCCTCAAGGATCGCGCCCACCGACTGTGTGGCGAGCTGGGATTTGATCTTGTTGGTGCCGTAGCTCTCGATCAGCGCATTGGCGGTCGGAACGTGCATCTGGTAAATCGTGTGCAGGGTGATGCTGGTAGCGGTGTTCATGGTCTCTTTACCTCTCAGGTTGTGAATTAACGGCATGCAGAAACACCAACAGAATTGCTGGTGCTTACTTAGGGTTTTCGGGGGGGGGGTTATCTGGGTCTGGACTTAGATGCCAGTTGGCAACCACGAGCGGGACTGAAGCTGCTGGTGATATTAGTGACTAGGTGGGATAGATAAGGCGGTAGGCTATTTACGGTGTCGTCTTCGTCTGCTGAGGCCACTACCCCGCCGTAGTTGAACGATGGGTTATATCCCGTCAGGTGGAACATTTGCGCATCATCTTGGTTGCGGCGTTTATCTCCGCGGCATGCTCAATTAGCCATTTACGCCCATATGCCTTCATGCAGATAGAGTCGTCTATCTTTCCGTTACCTCGGTTAACTATAAAGCCCGCATCAATGCCCGGAGCTCTCATGGTGATACTTGTCTTACCTTTAATCGTCTGCTCACTCCACATAAGGTACTTAGTCCATAGATAAAAACGAGCCTTGCGGGAGTCTTCGATACCAGCTAGACAGCAACTGTTGTGCCAACCTTGATAGGACTTATCAAGACGGTTGTATGCATTAAGCTTAGCGCAGTTATTATCAAGCATCTCTTGATACTCAGACTCCATGTTGCGATAGACCATTGCCGCCAACCGGTCGTCATTTCGCACAGCGATGAAGGTAGAGACAACCATACGATAGAAAGAGACCGAAACCCACATTGCATAAGCAATACAAGCTGTCTCAGTTGCGAGGGTATAAGCATCCTTACCTTGAGTGAAATGCAAATTTGCATCTCTCTCTAGATCACGCGCAATACTATTACGCCACTGGCTAGGTTTCTTGGATGCAGGTAGCTCTAGTATCCGCCACATCTCTGTCAGGTTAAACATGCCCTCATCATTGGGGACAAAGGAATACTTATTACCGTCTGCATTTTGCAGCAAAACGGGTAATGCATTGGTCGTGTTCATAGTTTCAGGTCTCTCACATTAAGGGGGGATGAATTGCTACAAGTGAGCTACCAGCCGACCCGCTATGACAGGCGACCAAACCCAGAGGACCGGGCAGACGGGTAACTCACTTGTAGGAACTCAGGGATGGCACGCATAAGAAAGCCCACTCGGCCACCCGTGAAGGAAGGGGACCAGACCGTTGATACAGGTGGGAATGGGCTTACTGTATGCGTACTACTACACATGGCACGTATGCCAGAGGTGCAGGGTTACTCGGGGTTTAGATGGGACACTGAAAGTCGATCTATCTATAAGGCAACTTAAAAGCCGTAGCTGTCGTCAGCCTTTAATAGTGCTTTCACGGGTTGCTTGCGCTTCACGATCCGCTGCTTATCAATGCGCACTGGTGGCAAGCCCTAGAACTCGTGCCCTAAGCAGTACTGTTTTGTACCTACTAGAATACTATTGCCACCGCATCCTCAAACTGAAACGCTATCAATGTCAGAGTAAACAGGTTGGTACTGTGGCTCACTTATAAAACGTGATACCAACGGCGACCATCCATCAGTTGGTCCGCTACCATGAGCAATCATTAAGCTCATACGGCCTGCACTGATATCACCCTCATCCACAGCTACAACCAAAGCACCTAGTCGCTTGCCCGAAAGATTACTCTGGTTAATAGGGTGACTTGCATCTGAGATATCCCTATAGCCAACTTGCGGCATGTTGTGCAGGGTAACGCCTTGCTGCTGCTTGACCGGAACGGTGGATGCCATATCGCCTGTAATAGGGGTTGCCATAGTCTGTACCTCGCTATAGTTGCTGATTAGAGGGTATAGGAGGACAGAGCAATAAACGCCCCACTAAAGAAACGGGTTGCTATTGGTTGCTACTGTCACTTCCCTAACGGGTCTTTTCTCATAAGAGAAAAGGAGAATTTATACTGTAGCTACTGTTACTACTGTTGCTACTGTTCTTCTTGTCCTACCAATTCCATTGGGATCGCAGACCGATGAACCAGATAATAATTCTCATCTAGGGCATCGGCCTGTGCAATTGAAAAAGCGCTTGAACTTTTATATAAATCGCGATTTGGCGAATACTCGACTCGCTCTTCTATAATGCAACTTAATTACCGGGGCTATCGGTGTGAGACTTTCTGGGACTCTCGGCCCAAACGAGAAAGCCCCTGAGGCTCGCTATGGGCGCCTGAGCTTTTTGTGGGACGCGTAGGTCAGTGCTCTGCCCCGTTGCGGTCTGCGCGCGGTCTGGGGCTGGCTGGGTTGGATACTCATAGCGTCTATTAGCTCTCCCTCTCTCCATTAAGGAGAAGAAGGGAGGGAACAACTATCACTACTTGAGCAACTAGACAATACTGGGCTACTACACTACATCTCCCACTGTAGACTACTTAACCTACTCTCCCTAATAGACAATACTGAGTGCTACTGTAACTACCATCACTACTACACTACTGTTGCTACTTGGGGATTCTCCTATAATGCAACTTAAAGGCTGTGAGACTCTGAAAGCCCCGGTTTATAAGGGCTGTAGCGCTGTGAGACTTTGTGACCAGAATTGGCAATCCGGTCACGTTTGCCGCTGGCCGCTCTGGAATTCGAAAACTGTGGGATTTCAAGTGTCTAACACTGTGAGACTCAGCAACTCTAAGCTACTGGCCACCCTATAATGCAATTCAAAGCCTAAACCCGGTTTGAACCCGTGAGGCCCTGAGAGCGCGCCTGAGGCTCGTTTGCCCGTACCCGTCACATCGACCTGGGGTTTCATGTGACAGCCGCAAGCGAAGCAGACAGCTCACTGCCCGGAGCTTTAGCAGCACATCGCGCATAACTATCCCGGCGCTTGCCCTGAACCTCTCAGCCCTCGACTAGTAGGACAGCCGCTGTCAGGTGCGATACCGCAACCGTGAAGGCCGGTGATCGGATTGGCCTGCCCCGTGGATCGATGTAGCGTCTGCGCGCTCTGGTGGCCTTCCACGGTCAACATAGGATCGATCAAGACATAACCCCGCTAGACGGCTTGCAACTGGAATAACCGGTGATGCAAGTGATCGCATGCCCGCGTGTAAATGCTGGGTCTCAAGCTCAAGCCCCCGCGTTACGACTCAGGCAGACTCCTTGGCGCAATGGCGCTTCACGGTCCGCAGAGACAGCCCCAGAGCCTCGGCAACCTCAGATTGACTCATACCCTTGGCACGCAGCTCGCGCACCTGAGACGTGACGTCATCAGCTACAGGACGACCTAGCTTCACACCAGCAGCCTTGGCACGGGCTAGGCCCTCACTGGTACGTTCCCGGATACGGCCACGCTCCATCTCAGCCAGCGCCGCCATTACCTGCATGATGAATCGACCTTCTACGCTGGTCAGGTCTGAGGCTGGCAGGTCGAGCGAGATAACCCGAATGCCCAGAGCCATCAATTTATCGATGGTGGCCTGTACGTCGATGCTGTCACGACCAAGGCGGTCAAGTTTCAGCACTACCAGCGTATCGCCACTCTCTAGACGATCTACCAACCTTGCGAATACTGGACGTTCTGAGGCTGGCACTGAGCCGCTGATAGTCTCGCTGTGTACCCGATTCGCAGGAATGATGTATCCCCGCTCCTTGATCGCGTGCATCTGGTTGTCAGTGGTCTGCTCGGTAGTGGATACCCGGCAATAGGCGTAAGTACGTGCGGTCATGGTGTCACCTCTGGTCTGCCTAGCTGGCATATGGTGCCAAGTAATGGTGACAACAATACGAGTGGTGCCAACAAGTGTCAAAGCCTATTTTGATGTCACCCCTTTACGACCTCATTTTCAGGTGACGACAATCGATCGTTTGATGTCACCGCCTACAACCCACATAGACAGGCACTAACTGACCGGTCATCTGCGGCAAGGTCAGCCGTACAGCCCGCCAGTGAACGCACGGCCAACGACAGGGCAAGAGGGTAGACCGCTGACCCCAGCTCGATGCATCGACCGGCTGGCAGGAACACAGCGAGTCACGGACGCACAGACCTTAAGCCCCCCTGAAACACCGCCTGTATTGAGAGACCCTACCCTTGGCGTTGCGTAGAGGCATGCGCGTTTCCAGCCAGAGACAACGACAGCCACAGCCAGCGCCAGAGGTAAGGCATGCTCCTGCCCTCCCCGCTGCCGTACGGTCACACACTGCCCCCGGCATGGGGGAACCAGCCGCCGCCGCGAGCGCGAGATATGCCTCACGGTTGCAAACCATTTTCGATTCGGGGCCGGTGGTTGCCACTGATAAAAAGCCCCCTGAGTACCTCAGCGATGGTTTCAACGGGAACACCAGAGCCGTATGTATCGAAAGTAATCGTGCCAGAAGCATGACCCATCACAGCCTGAGCATGCGTAGTGGGAACTCCTTTGACCTGCATTAGCGAAGCTAACGAGTGGCGCAACGAATGGAACACCAAGCCTGGTCCATAGGTGTCACCAAGAGCCGCAGGGATTGCTTGTTGATTTGCCCACTCTCCGGCTGTCTTGTAGCCAATCTGAGCTAATGAGTCCGACCCACTGACCTTGCGCGCATCGACGTATCGCAAGAATGCTGTGAGGTCGAACCCATAGGCACTGTCAGTCAGTGGCACCAACCGTTCACTGCGTTTGTTCTTGATCGACTTTCCTTCACCTACCTCGTTGATGTGTATAGCGGTGATACCTGAAGCAAGGGCCTGCACGTCACTTACCGTCAACTGTGAGATTTCATTGAGGCGCCCGCCAGTGATGGCACCAAGGCTCAATAGCCAGCGCTTCCATGAGGACTCAGGGAGCGTGTTTGAATAAGTCACCAGCATGCTCACCTGATCCTGTGTGAACGCCTTACGGCTCGACGCAAGGCCCTTAGTGAGCTTCAGTTTCTTATCGTATGACTTGGATATGTGACCGTTTTCAACTGACCATGCGAGGACAGCCGACAGCTTCACGATCAGCTTATTGACCGTTGAGGGCATGCGACCATCTCCAAGACGATCACGCAGCGCGACGAGGTCAGCCCGTGAATGAGTCCGCATATCCAGTTCACCGAGGGCCGCAGAGATGGTGCCGTGGCAAATCTTGGTTTCCTTCAGGGTCGATGCCTTCTGATCTTGCCCACGGTCGGCCAAGTAGAGCGATGAAAGCGCCTCAAAGGTCACTGCTGGGGCGATTACAGATAGTGATACCGAAGCGCTCTTTGCGGACTTGGGGTAACTGAGCGAGCCGCCCACAGGGCCAGTGTTGCTGTCATGCAGACCACCCCACACCTGCGTAACGTCGCCATCACGTCCAAACTCAAACAGCTCCGCTGAGGCCAAACGGAAATGCTCTTTCAGCGTCCCCCAAGAGGCTTCTGGGTTTGCCAAATGGAACGTCCTGACAGACCCCGCGAGCTGTTCTGAAGCGTCTAATGCGTCACGCCTGTTGCTGGTCTTGAGGGAAACCGAAGCGTACTCAATGGTGCTGCCAGTAGCCCTGAGGCGTATGTAGTAAATACCGTTGCGTCTGTAGTGATACGGTTTAGCGAGTCTCGTGGTGGGTCTCGAAGGACCTACAAGAATTGGTACAGGACTTGTAACAGCAGAGCATTCTAAAAGGCGATTCATAAAGGTTTAACCCCGTAAACATTGGGAGAAACCTGTATTCCTTGAAGTTCTGGATGTACTGCCGCGAGGATCTGCGCAAGCTCAAGCGCATCACCCTGTTGTGGGATTACATCCGGGAGGTGACTGAGCGGAATCA
>LNAP01004160.1_pt1 | contig 13509 bp, 10 predicted proteins | sample 602601 | NCBI WGS metagenome assembly LNAP01 (sample SAMN02440304, study PRJNA202911) | soil metagenome | biome: Subtropical and temperate rainforests or woodlands; isolation source: soil samples (1 kg each in a 20% v/v slurry with milli Q water) were... ...
GAACCTTCACGTACCCGAATTGTTGCTTGAGCACTCGGAATGGATGCTCCACCTTGGCCCGGATGCTGGCCTTGGTGCGCTCGAACTGATCAATCAGAGTACCCAGAGGCTTGTCCTTGTCCAAAGCCCGGCGCAATCCCGGGCGCATGGCCACATGCCAGCGCACGTTCTTGTTGGCATCGGGCCGTTTTTCCACCCCCTGGTAACCCGCATCGCCAAAGGCGTCTGTCTCCTGCCCGTGCAGCAGGCTGTTGGCCTCGATCACATCGCCGACGTTGCCACTGGTGCCTCGCACCGTATGCACCAGGCCCGAGTCCGCATCCACCCCAATGTGGGCTTTCATTCCGAAGTACCACTGATTGCCCTTCTTGCTCTGGTGCATCTCGGGGTCGCGCTCGCCGCTTTGGTTCTTGGTTGAACTGGGCGCGGCAATCAGCGTGGCATCCACCACCGTGCCCGCTTTGAGTTGCAGCCCTTTGGCTTGGAGCAGCGCATTGACCGTGGCCAGGATCTGATCGGCCAGCTTGTGGCGCTCCAGCAGATGCCGAAAGCGCAGGATGCTCGACTCACTTGGGATCTGTTCATCGCAGTGAGACAGTCCTGCAAAGTCTCGGAAGGCGGGCACGTCGTGCAGCGCTTCTTCCATGGCCGGGTCACTGAGCTTGAACCATTGCTACTGAGATGGACCCGACGCCACCTTCGCAGGAAACTGGGCGTCCTCGCAACTTGCTGCTACCGGAGGTTCATCATGGAAGTTGACATTCTGGGCATCGACTTGGCCAAGCGCGTGTTCCAGTTGCACGGTGCCGATCGTCGCGGTCATGTGCTGCATCGAGCCAAGGTCACTCGATCGGAGCTGCTGGAGTCCGTTCGGCAACTTCGTCCACGAATCATCGCGATGGAAGCTTGTAGTTCAGCGCACCATTGGGCGAGGCAGTTCCAAGCCATCGGCGTCGAGGTCAAACTGGTCAGCCCTCACTACGTCAAACCCTTCGTCAAAACGAACAAGAACGATCGCAACGATGCCGAGGCGATCGTCGAGGCCGCCTGCCGCCCGAGCATGAACTTCGTGCCGGTGAAGTCGGTCGAGCAGCAAGACATCCAGGCCATCCACCGAACGCGCGAACTGCTGGTACATCAGCGCACCGCACTCATCAACCAGGTTCGAGGACTGCTCGCTGAAAGAGGCATCACCGTGAATCGATCTCCAGCAGCGTTCAAGAAGTCCGTCCCCGAAATTCTTGAGCAGGCACAGGGCGAGCTGACCGTTCTCTGCCAAGCGTTGCTGCGCATGGCACTGGATAGGTTCCGCGCTATCGAAGCGCAGATTGCCCAAACAGAAGGATGGCTTGAAGCCGTTATGGAACAGTCCGCGTTGTGCCAAAAGATCGCAGCCATCCCAGGCGTCGGGGTGATGACCGCCACAGCAATGGTGGCTGCGGTCGGCGACGCCAAAGCATTCAAAAACGGCCGCCATTTGGCTGCTTGGATTGGACTCGTTCCACAGCAAAACTCATCAGGCGGAAAGTCTCGCCTGCTCGGCATCAGCAAGCGGGGAGACGACTACTTGCGGAGGCTGTTGATCCACGGGGCGCGCTCCGTTCTGATCAGGGTTACGTGCCGCAAAGATGCACGCAGCTTGTGGCTTCAGGAACTGATCGCCAGACGCGGATACAACCGCGCGACCGTAGCGCTGGCCAACAAAAATGCACGGATCATTCAGTCCGTCCTGAGTGGTCCTGAGAGCTACCGCCCGTCGATGGTGGCGGCATAGCGGAACGCTCTCGAACTTGATTCCAGGCCGGAAGAATCGGCCAACACCCAGCCGTGGTTTTTGCGACGCTTCTCAAATGTGATGACACAACCGGTTAGACCAGCGTTCCGTGATCCTGTACTTCATGTGGGCCGAGCGATCAGGCCGAACTGCTGCTAAGGACGGAACGCGCGGATCTCATCAAGGCTGCGGGCAAGCAAAAGCATTGTCCATCAAGCAAGCCGAATACATGTGTGCAGACCGTTGATCATCAAACGAGAGGGGCTTGCAAAAGGCGTCGGGTCCATACATGCATGAAATGAATGCGCAGCAGGGTTTGCACCCCAAAGGGCTGCTGGCCTCGGCGTCCGCTCTCGGGGGCATAAGGCTCTATCAGCGAGACCAGTTCAGCCCAAGGAACCACCAACTCCATGGCATCAAGGAACTCGCGCTTGCGTGTGCGCTTGGTGGTGTTGCTCAGGCCCAGGCTGCTTTGCTTCATGCGCGTATTGTCTGAGCTTCAGGGCTGTCCAAGCACATCACGTAGGGATTCGTGAAGAGAATCCCTAGCGCTCAAAAATATCAAAACGTCAGAATGGCATCTTGGGCATGCCACCCATGCCCTTCATTCCGCCCATCTTCTTCATCATCTTGATCAGGCCGCCGCCCTTCATCTTCTTCATCATGTCCTGCATCTGCTCGAACTCCTTGAGCAGGCGGTTGACCTCTTGCACCTGCACGCCGGCGCCGTTGGCAATGCGTTTCTTGCGCGTGGCCTTGATGAGCTCGGGCTTGCGGCGCTCCAGCGGGGTCATGCTCTGGATGATGCCTTCCTTGCGCTGGATGTCTTTTTCGGCCTTGTCCATGTCCACCGCGCCGGCCTTGGCCGTGAGTTGCGACGGCAGCTTGTCCATCAGGCTGGAGAGGCCGCCCATCTGCTTCATCTGCTGGATCTGCGACAAAAAGTCGTTCAGATCGAACCCGTCGCCACTCTTGACCTTGGCAGCCAGCTTTTGCGCCGCTTCGATGTCCACGCCCGCCGTGACCTGCTCGACCAGCGCCACGATGTCGCCCATGCCCAGGATGCGGCCGGCATGGCGCTCGGCGTCAAACACTTCCAGTCCGTCGATTTTTTCGCTGACCCCGGCAAACTTGATGGGCGCGCCCGTGATCTGGCGCACCGACAAGGCCGCGCCGCCGCGGGAATCGCCGTCGAGCTTGGTCAAGACAATGCCGGTGAGCGGCAGCGCCTCCTTGAAGGCCTTTGCCGTATTGATGGCATCCTGGCCCTGCATGGCATCGACCACGAACAGGGTTTCGACCGGATTCAGGGTGGCATGCAGGTCTTTGATTTCCTGCATCAGGGCCTCGTCGATGGCCAGGCGGCCGGCCGTATCGACCAGCAGCACATCGAAGTAGTGCTTCTTCGCGTAGTCCAGCGCGGCCACGGCGATGTCGTGGGGCTTCTGCTCGGGCGTGCTAGGGAACCACTCGGCACCGGCCTGCTTGGTCACGGTCTTGAGCTGCTCGATGGCGGCCGGGCGGTACACGTCGCCCGACACGGTCAGCACCTTTTTCTTGCGCTTTTCAATGAGATGCTTGGCCAGCTTGGCCGTGGTGGTGGTTTTGCCCGCGCCCTGCAGGCCCGCCATCAGGATGACGGCCGGCGGCTGGGCCGCCAGGTTGATGTCGGCCACGCCCTCGCCCATGGTGGCGGCCAGCTCGCGGTTGACGATGCTGACCAGCGTCTGCCCCGGTTTGAGCGAGCCCAGCACCTCCTGGCCCAGGGCCTTTTCCTTGACGCGGGCGATGAAATCGCGCACCACGGGCAGAGCCACGTCGGCCTCCAGCAAGGCCATGCGCACTTCGCGCAGCATGTCCGTGACATTGGATTCGGTGATGCGGGCCTGGCCGCGCATCTCCTTGACGAGGCGCGTGAGTTTGTCGGTAAGGGCGGAGGCCATAGGAGAAGTTCCGGTGTTGCCCGCGCGCCAGCCTTGCTGTCGTTGTGTATGCGGGCCCGCCAGGGCGCTGGCGGTGGGGCGAAAGGCTAAACTGTGCCCATGATTTTACCCAGTGCTTCCCCTGTCAGCTGGCTATTGGCCCTGGCGGCCGCTGCCGCGTATGCCGTACCGGCGGCTGCGTCCTCGCGCCTGAGCGCCACCGCCGCGCGCAATGCGCTGCTGCTGGCGTGGGTGCTGCACGCCGCCGTGCTGGTGTGGGGCCTGTGGGGCGACGCCCCCCGCTTCGGCTTTGCGCCCGCGCTGTCGATGACCGCATGGCTGGTGCTCACCGTGTATGCCGTCGAACGCCAGCTTTTTCCGCAATTGCGGGCGCGCTGGATGCTGGCGGTGCTGGGCGCGGTGGCAGTCCTGCTGACCCTGCTGTTTCCTGGCCAGCCTCTGCATGTGACCGCTTCCGCCTGGCTGCCGCTGCACCTCGCACTGGGCATTGCCTGCTATGGGCTTTTTGCCGCAGCGGTAGTGCATGCCTGGCTGATGACGCGCGCCGAACGCCAGATCCGCCAGGCCGAAGACCCGCAGAACGGTATCCCGCTGCTCACGCTGGAGCGGCTGACCTTCCGTTTCGTGACCGCCGGCTTTGTCCTCTTGTCGGCCACCCTGCTGGCCGGCTGGCTGTTTGGGGAAGTGCTTTACGGGCATGCCGGGCGTTGGGACCACAAGGCGGTTTTCTCGCTCCTGTCCTGGATCACCTTTGCCGCCCTGCTGCTGGGCCGCTCGCGCTTTGGCTGGCGTGGACGCAATGCCGTGCGCATGCTTTATGCGGGTGCCGGGCTTTTGCTGCTGGCGTATGTGGGTTCGCGCTTCGTGATGGAGGTGGTATTGGGTCGAAGCACATGAAATACCTCGTCTTGCTGATCGTTCTGGCGGTGGCCGTGGGCATCTGGCGCAGCCGCCGGCCCACCATCTCCGGCGCCGCCAGGGCAGCGCCCCGGACTCCCCTGCTGCCGCAGGACATGGTGGCCTGCGAGCACTGCGGCGTGCATGTGCCGCGCGCCGAGGCGCTGATGGTGGGCCATCACGCCTACTGCAGCGCCGAGCACAGGCGCCAGCACAGCGCCTGACACCATGCCCTATCTCCTGCCAGGCCTTGCCCCTTCCGCGGCCGATGCGCCCTTTGTGCGCCTGTGGCGTGGGTTCCTGACAGGCCGCGTGATGGTGGCACTGGCACTGCTTTTTTTGCAGGGCCTGGGCCAGTTCATGAACCTGGCTGTGGAGCCGGCGGTGCTGGCGGTGTGCCTGGCCTACCTGGCCGCGACCCTGGCCGAGCGCACTCTGGCAGGCCGAGCCCCACCACCGCCCACGGCGGGCGCCCGATGGCTCCCGTTCATCGGAGTGGACCTGGCGGCAGTGTGCGCCCTGCAGTTGCTGCAGGCCGGCACCATGAATTACACCCCCCTGTTCGGCCTGCCCATCCTGATGGCGGCGGTGCTGGGCACGCTGACCCTGGCCCTCGGCACGACGGCGGGCGTCACCTTGCTGCTGCTGGCCTGGGCCTGGTGGCAGGGCCTGCACAGCGGTGGGGATGACGCAGCCCGCTACCTCCAAAGCGCCCTCACAGGCACCGGCTTTTTCATCATCTCCTACCTGGTGCACCAGCTGTCCGTGCGACTGGCGCGCGAACAGCAGCTGGCACTGCAAAGCCAGATGGCGGCACAAGTGCAGTCGCAGGTGAACGCGCTGGTGATCGAGCACCTCACTGACGGGGTGCTGGTGCTGGACAACCAGGATGTGGTGCGCATTGCCAACCCTGCTGCATTGCTGTTGCTGGGCGGCCCCGGTGTACTGAAGCCTCCTTTTGCCCTGAACAACAGCCCCGCCTGGGAGCCGCTGGTGTCGCTGGCGCAGCGCACATTCCGCCAGGGTCAGCCCGTCACGGCCGACGCGGACCTGCGGCACCCCGGGCAGAGCCCGACCGGACTGCATGTGCGCACCTGGCTCACCACCTCGCGCGGTGAATCACTGCCGGAGCCTGAAGTGCGCCTGTGCGTGATGTTCCTGCACGATCTGCGCGAACTGGAAGCGCGCTTGCGCACGGAAAAGCTGGCCGCCATGGGCCGCATGTCTGCCGCCGTGGCCCACGAAATACGCAACCCGCTGGCGGCCATCGTGCAGGCCAATGCCTTGCTGGAGGAGGACCTCAACGACGCGGGCCACCTGCGGCTTGCCCAGATGGTGCGGCAGAATGCAGAGCGCCTGGCGCGCATCGCCGAAGAGGTGCTGGACATCGCCCGCGTGCAGCACCAGATCAGCCATGCGCCCGCCTCCACACTGATGCTGGACGACACCGTGGCCCAAATCTGTACCGACTGGCAACGCCAGGACCCGGCGCAGCGCAGCGCCACCATTTCACTGATGGCCCATGACGCCCAGATCGAGTTTGATACGGAGCACCTGCGGCGTGTACTGTTCAACCTGCTGGACAACACCCTGCGCTACAAGGGCCAGCACAACGATTCGCTGGTCGTCACCACGCGCGTCAACCCCTCGGGGGTTGTCAGCCTGCAGGTATGGAGCGATGGTGCGCCCATGGACAAATCGGTGGAGCGCCACCTGTTCGAGCCCTTCTTTTCCTCTGAAAGCCGATCGAGCGGGCTGGGCCTGTATATCTGCCGGGAGCTGTGCCAGCGTCACAGCGCATCCATTCGCTACCAGCGCCTGGTGCGCACCACCGGGCGCGGCGAGACCGGCGGCAACGCCTTCACCGTGGGTTTCCGCCGCAACACACGCCCTGCAGAGAATGCAACCCTGTTTGACACCATCGTGGTCTGAAACGCCCCTGAATCCATGAACGCCCCAGCTGCCTCCATCCTCGTCGTCGATGACGAACCCGATCTGCGCACCCTGTACGAACTCACGCTGCTGCGCGAAGGCTACCGGGTGGAAACCGCAGCCAGCATGCAGGAGGCGCGCCAGCAACTCAAAGACCTGCGGTTTGACGCCGTCATCACCGACATGCGCCTGCCCGACGGCTTTGGCATGGAATTGCTGCGGGACCTGCGCGACCAGCAGCGCCGGGAGCGCTGCGTGGTCATGACGGCTTACGGGTCCGCGGAAAATGCGGTGGAAGCACTGCGTTCGGGCGCGTTCGATTACCTGACGAAGCCGGTAGACCTGAAACAGTTCCGCTCGGTGGTGGCTTCGGCCGTGCAGGGAACGGGGGGTGTTCCCGCGCCACGCTCCAGCCGCAACGCCGGACGCACGGGCAGCACGGCCGAACCCGTTGGCACCGGGGGTGCGATGGACCGCATCGTGGGCGAATCGCAGGCCATTCGCCATGTCAAGCAGCGCATCGCCAAGGTGGCCCGCAGCATGGCCCCGGTGCTGATCCATGGCGAGTCTGGCACGGGCAAGGAACTGGTGGCCCAGGCGCTGCACGCCAGCAGCCAGCGCGCTGAAGGCCCTCTCATCGCCGTCAATTGCGGTGCCATCCCCGAAAACCTGCTCGAAGCCGAATTTTTCGGCGCCCGCAAAGGCTCTTACACCGGGGCCAGCCAGGATCGCGACGGCTACTTCCAGGCCGCACGTGGCGGCACACTGTTTCTGGACGAAATTGGCGATCTGCCCTTGGCGATGCAATCGAAACTGCTGCGCGCCATCCAGGAACGCAGCGTGCGCCCCCTGGGCTCGACCCAGGAGGAAACCGTGGACGTGCGCATCGTGAGTGCCACCCACCGGGACCTTGCTGCCGATGTGCTGTCGGGCCGGTTCCGCCAGGACCTGTATTACCGTCTGAACGTGATCGAGATCGTCATTCCGCCGCTGCGCGAGCGTCGGGAGGACCTGCCCGCCTTGTGCACTGCCTTGCTGACCCGCATTGCGCACGAATCAGGCATCCAGCCTCCGATGCTCACGGAGCGAGCGCTGAGCACCATCGCCAGCTACCCCCTCACCGGCAATGTGCGCGAGCTGGAAAACCTGCTGCACCGGGCCGTGGCACTGAGTGACGGGGAAGAACTGCATGTGGAATGCGCCCCGTCCACGGCCGAGGCCTTCGGCAACCAGCCGCTCCACCCCGCCTCACCAGCGCCCGCCGCTCCAATGCCGCCGGACACGCCGACGGCGAGCGGGCCGGCCCCCTCCACCCCGCTGCCCAGTGATCTTCAGGCCTGGCTGGACCAGCAGGAGCGGGAGATCCTGGTGCGCGCACTGCGTGAGGCCAACTTCAACCGGACTGCCACGGCGGCGCGGCTGGGCATCAGCCTGCGCCAGATCCGCTACCGCATCGCCCGCTTGAACATTGCCGCGCCGAACGACAACGACGTGCATGACGACCTTGCCTGACGGGTCTCCTGCCCCGGACTTGTGGAACGCGGGCTGGCATCGGGACGCCCTCCGGCAGCCGTCGCCCAATTTTGGCCCGCGCCCCGGCGCCGCCGCCGTGGACCTGATCGTGGTCCACTCCATCAGCCTTCCGCCAGGACACTATGGCAACGGGGCGGTGCAACGGCTGTTTGCCAACACGCTGGACTGGGACGCCCACCCCTACTTTCAAAGCATCCGGGGGCTGCAGGTGTCTTCGCACTTTTTCATAGCGCGTGACGGCACCCTCTGGCAATTTGTGGACTGCGACCAGCGCGCCTGGCATGCCGGCCAATCCAGTTACCGTGGACGCCCCCAATGCAACGACGACTCCATTGGCATCGAGCTGGAGGGACTGGAAGGGCAGACCTTTGAGCCGGCGCAATACGAGGTGCTGGCCCGTCTGTGCGCCGACATCCAGGAGCGCTACCCCATTGCCCATGTGGCGGGACACGAACACATCGCGCCTGGACGCAAACAGGACCCGGGACCCGGATTTGACTGGCCACGGCTGCAGAACCTGCTTGCGTGGCCTCCCGCCCGGTTTCCGATCGGCACTCGCAACGCACCGCCCCCCGGCCCATGATGCGGCTGTCGCGAGCAAGCATCACTCCTTGCAACGCGCTCACGACAAAGTGAAAAAAATCGGACGCAATGCCCATGCGGGCTGCTACCGAAAAACCGCCTGTACGGCCCGACATTGCTTGATCTGAGTCATGAAATGTCGGCGATACGCGGCTCTCCGTACTTGTCAACACCCTGCCGAACAACCGCACCACGGATGGTTTCAGGCGAGAAGGGTTTTCCCGGCTGTACACTACCGGTAGTGTCCTGAACACTATCAACACACCATAGCTAGTGTGCAACAGATTGAACGCCGTGCCCCATCCGGGCAGCGCGGCAGCATTTCCAGCCCGTCAGCCCATCCCAGACAGCCCACAGAAGAGGATACCCATGCAAGCTGCTTTGAACACCCCCGTCGCCGCCCTCGCAGCCACCCCGCAAGCGCAGCCAGCACACAGTGGCGCATCCGCCAACGTGCTGACGCATTACCAGATCATCCGGCGCAACGGCGCGGTCGTCCCGTTCGAACCGCAAAAGATCGCCGTCGCCATGATGAAAGCCTTCCTGGCGGTGCATGGCACGCAGGGCGCTGCATCGGCCAGCGTGCGCGAAGTGGTGGATACGCTGACCCAGAATGTGACCCGCGCGCTGATGCGCTCGCGTCCTGGCGGCGGCACCTTCCACATAGAAGACGTCCAGGACCAAGTGGAACTGGGCCTCATGCGCAGTGGCCACCATGAAATTGCACGGGCCTATGTGCTCTATCGCGAACGCCGCACCCAGGAGCGCTCCCGGCAAAGCGAAGAGCAGACGCCTGCGGCGCCCCAGCTGCATGTGCTCGACAGCGGCGAACGCGTTGTTCTGGACCTGGCCCGCCTGCAGTCACTGATCGAATCCGCCTGTATCGGCCTCGGCGCAGATGTCTCCGCGCAGCCCATCGTGGTGGAAACCATGCGCAACCTGTACGACGGGGTTCCGATGGAAGAGGTGTACAAGGCCTCCATCCTCGCTGCGCGCACCCTGATCGAGAAGGATCCGGACTACACCTACGCCACGGCACGCCTGCTGCTGCACACCATCGTGCGGGAAGTCCTGGGCAAAGACGTCGCCCAGAGCGAAATGGCGCAGAGCTATGTGGACTATTTCCCCCAGTTCATCAAGAAGGGGGTGGAAAACGACCTGCTTGATGAACGCCTGCTGCAGTACGACCTGCAGCGCCTGGGGGCCGCGCTCAAGGCCGAGCGCGACCTGAAGTTCGATTACCTCGGTCTGCAGACCCTGTACGACCGCTATTTCCTGCACGTGCGCAAGAGCCGCATCGAGCTGCCCCAGGCGTTCTTCATGCGCGTGGCCATGGGCCTGTCCCTGAACGAGATCGACCGCGAAGCCCGCGCCATCGAGTTCTACGAAATCCTCTCCAGCTTCGACTTCATGTCCAGCACGCCCACGCTGTTCAACAGCGGCACGCTGCGCTCACAGCTGTCCTCCTGCTACCTGACCACGGTGCCCGATGACCTGGACGGCATCTATGAGTCGATCAAGGAAAACGCCCTGCTGTCCAAGTTCGCCGGCGGCCTGGGCAACGACTGGACCCGCGTGCGCGCCCTGGGCAGCCACATCAAGGGCACCAACGGCGAGTCGCAGGGCGTGGTGCCCTTCCTCAAGGTGGTCAACGACACGGCCGTGGCGGTGAACCAGGGCGGCAAGCGCAAGGGCGCGGTCTGCACCTACCTGGAGACCTGGCACCTGGATATCGAGGAGTTCCTGGAGCTGCGCAAGAACACTGGCGATGACCGCCGCCGCACGCACGACATGAACACGGCCAACTGGATCCCCGACCTGTTCATGCGCCGTGTGATGGAAAAGGGCACCTGGACGCTGTTCTCGCCCTCCAACGTGCCCGACCTGCACGACCTGTTTGGTGCCGCGTTCGAGAAAGCCTACGTGGCCTATGAAGAAAAGGCCGCACGCGGCGAGATCCAACCCGCCAGGACGGTACAGGCCACCGATCTGTGGCGCAAGATCCTGACCATGCTGTTCGAGACCGGTCATCCCTGGATCACGTTCAAGGATGCCTGCAACGTGCGCTCACCCCAGCAACACGCTGGCGTGGTGCACTCGTCCAACCTGTGCACCGAGATCACGCTCAACACCAGCGACACCGAAACCGCCGTGTGCAACCTGGGCTCGGTGAACCTGCTGCAGCATCTGAAGAACGGCCAGATCGACCACGACAAGCTCAAGAAAACCATCACGGTCGCCATGCGCATGCTCGACAACGTCATCGACATCAACTACTACGCCGTCAAGAAGGCCCGCGACTCCAACCTGCGCCACCGTCCGGTCGGCCTGGGTGTGATGGCCTTCCAGGACAGCCTGTACGAACTGCGCATCCCCTACGCATCGCAGGAAGCCGTGGAATTCGCCGACCAGTCGATGGAAGCCATCTGCTACTACGCCTACTGGGCATCGACCGAGCTGGCCAGGGAGCGCGGCAAGTACTCCAGCTACAAGGGCTCGCTGTGGGATCGCGGCATCCTGCCGTTCGACACGCTGGACATGCTGTCGCAGGCCCGTGGTGGCTATGTGGAAGTGGACCGCTCGTCCACGCTGGACTGGGATGCCCTGCGCAAGAAGATTGCACAGGACGGCATGCGCAACTCCAACTGCGTCGCCATCGCCCCCACCGCCACGATCTCCAACATCATCGGCGTGGACGCGTCGATCGAGCCCTCTTTCGGCAACCTGTCGGTCAAGTCCAACCTGTCGGGCGAGTTCACCGTCATCAACGGCGGCCTGGTGCGCGACTTGAAGCGCCTGGGTCTGTGGGACGACGTGATGATCATGGACCTCAAGCACTTCAAGGGCTCGCTGCACCCCATCGACCGCGTGCCGCAGGACATCAAGGCGCTGTACTCCACCGCGTTTGAAGTTGAACCGCAGTGGCTGGTGGAAGCCGCATCACGCCGCCAGAAATGGATCGATCAGGCGCAGAGCCTGAACATCTACATGGCGGGCGCATCGGGCAAGAAGCTCGATGACACCTACAAACTCGCCTGGGTGCGCGGCCTCAAGACCACGTACTACCTGCGCACACAGAGCGCAACGCACGTCGAGATGAGCACCGTGAACACACGCCAGCTCAACGCGGTTTCGTCGGGCAGCGACAGCGGCGCATCGGCAGTTTCAGCCGCCACGCAAGCCAAGCCAAGCCCGCTGGAAGCCGCAGCCGCTGCGGCCTCTCAGCAGGCCGCCGCCCTGCCCGCTACGGACATCAAGTTCTGCGCCATCGACGATCCCGGTTGCGAAGCCTGCCAGTAAAGACTTCACCTGCAATGCCTCGGACCCATCCGGGACATTGCTCATGTGCTGTGAAGCAACAAATCCTTGCTGCGCAACGCTTCAGTGCTTTCCTTTTCGCAGCACTGCTTTCATAATCCGAACACTGGAAAATCTATGTTGACCTGGGACGAAGAAGTCAAGCCCTCATCGCAAAATCAACTGGACGGCGGTCTGCACAACAACCGCCTGGCGGGACAACCGCCTCTGTCTTTCCAGCCCCCATCACTGCCAACCGCGGGTACTGCCACCACCGCCATCGGTGGTGCCCATGCGCCCACCGCTGCGACCGCACACCGCCGCGTGAACGCCGCAGACAAGCGCATCATCAACGGCCAGACCGACGTCAACCAGCTGGTGCCCTTCAAGTACAAGTGGGCCTGGGAAAAGTACCTGGCCACCTGCGCCAACCACTGGATGCCACAAGAGGTGAACATGACGCGCGACATCGCGTTGTGGAAGGACCCGAACGGCCTGACCGATGACGAGCGCCGCATCATCAAGCGCAACCTCGGCTTCTTCGTGACCGCCGACTCGCTGGCCGCCAACAACATCGTGCTGGGCACCTACCGGCACATCACAGCACCCGAGTGCCGACAGTTCCTGCTGCGCCAGGCGTTCGAAGAAGCCATCCACACCCACGCCTACCAGTACATCGTGGAATCGCTGGGGCTGGACGAGAGCGAGATCTTCAACGCTTACAACGAAGTCCAGTCGATCCGCGACAAGGACGAATTCCTGATCCCCTTCATCGAGGCGATCATGGACCCCAACTTTCATACCGGCACACCCGAAACCGACCAGACCCTGCTCAAGTCGCTGATCGTTTTTGCCTGCCTGATGGAAGGCCTGTTCTTCTACGTCGGCTTCACACAGATCCTCGCACTGGGCCGCCAGAACAAGATGACCGGTGCCGCCGAGCAGTACCAGTACATCCTGCGCGACGAGTCCATGCACTGCAACTTCGGCATCGACCTGATCAACCAGCTCAAGCTGGAAAACCCCCACCTGTGGACAGCGGAGTTCAAAGCCGAGATCAAGGCGCTGTTCCTCAAGGCGGTCGAGCTGGAGTATCGCTATGCCGAAGACACCATGCCGCGCGGTGTGCTGGGCATGAACGCCTCCATGTTCAAGGGCTACCTGCGCTACATCGCCAATCGCCGTGCCACGCAGATCGGGCTCGAAACACTCTTCCCCAATGAAGAAAATCCGTTCCCGTGGATGAGCGAGATGATCGACTTGAAGAAGGAACGCAACTTCTTTGAGACCCGGGTTATTGAATACCAGTCCGGTGGTGCGCTGTCCTGGGACTAGCGCCTTTTCGCATCACACCACCATGGATCCTTACACCACGCCCAACACACACAGCGCCGCAAAGCGGCACCGTGCGGGGCGTTCCCGTGTTCATGGGGATGGGGTTCTGCCCCATCTCCATGGATCGCTTTCTGTCCACTGCAGACAGGAAGTGCTCTTTGCAAATTGACCCAAGGAGAACATGATGGCAACTGCGAAAAAACCGGCCGCCAAGAA
>LNAP01005333.1_pt1 | contig 13503 bp, 12 predicted proteins | sample 602601 | NCBI WGS metagenome assembly LNAP01 (sample SAMN02440304, study PRJNA202911) | soil metagenome | biome: Subtropical and temperate rainforests or woodlands; isolation source: soil samples (1 kg each in a 20% v/v slurry with milli Q water) were... ...
CTCCGTTGCCGAGCTGGTGCTGGCCGAAGCGATCCTGTTGCTGCGCGGCATCCCTGAGAAGAACGCTTCCTGCCACCGTGGCGGCTGGATCAAGAGCGCGGCCAACTCCTTCGAAATCCGTGGCAAGAAGCTCGGCATCGTCGGCTACGGCTCGATCGGTACGCAACTGTCGGTCCTGGCTGAAGGCCTGGGCATGCAGGTGTACTTCTACGACACCGTGACCAAGCTGCCACTGGGCAACGCGACCCAGGTCGGCAACCTGCACGAGCTGTTGGGCATGTCCGACATCGTCACCCTGCACGTTCCGGAAACCGCTGCGACCCAGTGGATGATCGGCGAGAAGGAAATCCGCTCCATCAAGAAGGGCGGCATCCTGATCAACGCCGCGCGCGGCACCGTGGTCGAGCTGCAAGCCCTGGCGGACGCGATCAAGGACAAGCACCTGATCGGCGCAGCCATCGACGTATTCCCGGTGGAGCCACGCTCCAACGACGAAGAGTTCGAAAGCCCGCTGCGTGGCCTGGACAACGTGATCCTGACCCCGCACATCGGTGGTTCCACCGCTGAGGCGCAAGCCAACATCGGTCTGGAAGTGGCAGAAAAACTGGTCAAGTACAGCGACAACGGTACTTCGGTATCGTCGGTGAACTTCCCGGAAGTGGCCCTGCCGGCTCACCCTGGCAAGCACCGTCTGCTGCACATCCACGAGAACATCCCGGGTGTGATGAGCGAGATCAACAAGGTCTTCGCCGAAAACGGCATCAACATCTCCGGTCAGTTCCTGCAGACCAACGAGAAAGTCGGCTACGTGGTCATCGACGTAGACGCCGATTACTCGGAAATCGCCCAGGAGAAACTGCAGCACATCAACGGCACTATTCGTTGCCGCGTGTTGTTCTGATAGCGACTTGAGTGACAAAAAAAGGAGCCCTTCGGGGCTCCTTTTTCATGCGCGCTACTGTGTCATTTGACGTTGACGGTGATCTTCTTCGACACGATGGGCGGATCGAACGGCATGTGTCCGCTGTCGCCCAGCTCAAGCTGCAAGGTGTGTTTGCCCGGGGCCAGTTTGATTTCGGCCTGGGTCTGCGCCTTGCCGAAGTGCATGTGGTTGGCATCCAGCGGAATCGGTGCGCCGGCGGCCGGCAGTTTGTCGACATCGATCAGCAAGTGGTGGTGACCGGTGTTCTTGGTGACATCCCCGGCCGGTGCCAGGGCGATGTCCTTGACGCCGAATTTGACGGTGAAGGTTTCCGGGACAGTGGCGCCGTCTGCGGGAGATACGATAAACACTTCTGCACCCTTGGGCGCCGGAGTCGCAGCCGTTGCCAGCATCGAAGCACTCAGCAGCAGCCCAGCGAATGCTGCTCGTGACATAAACGTTTTCATTCTCTTCTCCAGTTTTTCCGTAAAATCCGCGTGGCCGAGACAACTTCACGGCCATTTGTTGTCGAAGGACCTCGACAACCATAGCAAAGCGAGCCTGAATCAGAGCATCGCGATAAATGTATTCAAAGGAGTGACCATGCGCTTTTTGCCTGGCCTGATCTGCCTGCTACCCCTTTTGAGCCCTTTGGCCCATGCCGAACTGATTGACGATGTAAACGATCGGGGCGAACTGCGTATTGCCCTTGAGGCTAATACACCCCCCTTCAATTTCAAGGACGAGGGCAAACTCACCGGCTTCGAAGTGGAATTGGGCCAACAGCTGGCCAACGAACTGGACGTGCGGGCCGACTTCGTCGTGACCGATTCCAGCGACCTGTTGTCCGGCGTTGAAACCGGCAAGTACGACATCGCCATCAACCACATAGCAATGACCCCGGATCTCAAGGATCGTTTCGACTTCACCGAGCCTTACATTCAAACCAATGCGCAATTGATCGCGCAGAAAGAAGAGCCGCGTTCGATCCTGTTGGTGCAGTCGCTGACGGAAGAAAAGCCGAAAACCGCCCCGGCTGTGGATTTGGCGATTCCGTTTCAGAAGGGTAACCCGGCGTTTCACGCCAGCCTGGAAGCTGCGTTGAAGCGGATCAAGGCGGATGGTCGACTGGAGGCGCTGGAGCAGAAGTGGTTTGGGGCGGATGCGAGTGTGGCGCCCAAACCCTGATCCCGGACTGACGACCAACCCTGTAGGAGTGAGCCTGCTCGCGATAGCGGCCTAACATTCAACATCACCGTTGACTGGTATGGCCTCATCGCGAGCAGGCTCACTCCTGCAGGGTGTGTAGGTGGTTAGTCTTGCGCGGTCAATGCAGCGGACGCTTCGGCCAGCTCCAACTCACTGAAGACTTGCACACCATGGCGCTTGAGCAACGCCGCCGTCACCCCCTCGCCGCTGACCTTCACACCGCTGAAGCTCCCGTCATACGTCAGCAAGTTCCCGCACGACGGGCTGTTGGCCTTGAGCACGGCGATGCGGATGTCGTGCTTTCGCACCAACTCCAGCGCCTGATAAGCCCCCGAGAGAAACTCGGCGCTGACATCCTCACCCTCGGTAGTGATGACGGAGGCGTGGCCATCCAGCACTTCACCGCCCTGCCCGCCCGGAATTTCCGCTGCAGCCCTGGGTGTTGGCAAACCACCGGCAACCTCCGGGCACAACGGCACCACGCGACCTTCATCGAGCCACTGTTGAAGCTGATCGAACGGCCCGCTCGCCCCGCCGTCGTAACGCACGCGATGGCCCAGCAGGCAGCGGCTTACCAGAATCTTCTGCATGATCAGAACGGCTCGTTACCGCGGCGCCGGAACCAGCCCGTCAATGACAGGCGATCCCGGGTCGCGGGCAGGACTTCGTGAGGCACCTCGCCTGACAGAAACACCACCAGGCATCCGCCAGTGGGCACAACGTCGTGTTCGACGCCGTCCTCCAGGTACATGCGCAACTGGCCTCCGTGCTCGGGCAGCCAGCCGTCATTGAGGTAGATCACCGCCGAAACCATGCGCCGGTCGTCATCCCGAAAACGATCGACATGCTTGAGGTAAAACGCACCGGGCGGGTACAGGGCGAAATGGCTTTCGAAATCTTCCAGGCCCAGGTACAACCCGCGATTCATCGCCTCGCGCAGGCTGTCCATCAAGCTCAGGTAACTGTCGCACGCCAACGCCTGGCCGGGCTCGATCCACTGGATGTGGTCGCCGCGGATCCCCTCGCGAATCTCCGACGTCGGCCCTCGCCCCACGGCCGCCGGGGCCAATTCGCCCTCGGCTGCACGTTTACGGCACTCAGCCGCCAGTTCCCGGGTCAGACCCAGAGGCAGGAAAATATTCTGCTGCGACCAGCCGCGCTCGGCCAGGTCGTCGACGATACGTAACAGCAGCGGGTGATCAGAGGATATTTGCATGGCGCGCATAGTATTCCTGTGCCTGCAAATCCGACAGAGCCGCGCGGCGGAGGATTTGTCGGATTACTGATACGAATTCTCGACAAGTACGAAAGCCGCACGGAGAATAGTCGCCTGCTGACAGGAGTCCCTATGCGCCGTTTGTTTTTTTCATTGCTGATGCTCTGTGTGTTGCCCGCTTGGGCAGACGGCCACGACCAGTTGTACAAGGTCGCCGGTTGGCCAGATCAGCGCGCGCATTTTAACGACGCCCTCTCTGCCGCTCAGCAGCGCTACCAGAACAGCCTGCCACCGGCGGTGTTTCAAGCCTTGGTGAACAACAGCAATCAACGTTTCGCCTCCCAGGCCGTGGACCAGCGCGCCGAAGCTCAATTGCGCAAAAGCCTCGCCGATCCGCAACCTGCGCTGACCTTCTTTCAATCCCCGCTGGGCAAGAAAATCGTCGCCGCCGAATTGCTGGCGACCCGTCGCGATCAACTGGCGAAAAACGCCAAGGGTTTGCCGAAGATTCAGGCCAGTGACAGCCGTCTGCTGATCATCGGCCACCTGGCCCAGGCCCTGCCCGCTCGCGAGGCTGGTGCGGAAGTCAGCCTGGCGATCGCCGGTGTCGCGGCTGACAGCCTGAGTTCGATGATCCCGGGGTTGCTCGGTGGCGGTCAGGCGCAAGGGGTGTTGAACGGACAGCGCCAGCGTTTGATGGAACAGATTGGTGCTGATCTGAACAACACGCTGTTGTATGTGTATCGCGATCTGTCGGATGAAGAACTGGAAGAGTTCGCCACGTTTGCCGAGTCCACCGAGGGCAAGGCGTATTACCAGGCAGCGCTGGCAGCCATTCGGGCGGGGTTGGCGGTGGGGCAGGATCCGGCGAATCTCAGTCAGTAATCTTTAGCGCCTGATACACCGACTTGCCCGCGATGAGGCCCTCACTTGCGCTAAAGATTCCGACCCTTGATCCGCTTGGTCAAAAACCCGAAATACTCCCGCCGCAACCCAACCGTCTCATTCGCCAGATGATGCCGCGCCTCCGGCAGCATCAATACCTGCGGCCGATCAAACTTGGCCTTCAACACCTCAAGGTTATGCTCCCAATCCACCGTCATGTCCGACTGCCCCTGCACAATCAGCGGTCGCCGTGGACTGTTCGGTGCCGCCTCGATTCGCTTGATCCACCGCGCCAACGCACCGACCCACGCCGTTGGCAGTCGCAGCGCTTGCAACGGATCGGCTTGCAGGAACGACAGGAACTCAGGGTCGTTGGAGTTCTCGCTGAAGCGCCGGGCAATGCCGTTCACGAAAGGCTTGAGCAGGTAATAACTGAGCTGCGACCAGCCCCAGGCGCGCGGCCGAACCAGCGGTGACAGCAGAATCACCTGACCCTGGGCCGGACTGTCTGCACCGTGGTTAAGTACATGATCGATCACGATCGCCCCGCCAGTACTTTGCCCGCACAGGTGCCATGGCTGTGGGAGGTCGAGCGACTGCGCCTCGGCAAGCAACCCTTCCAGGGTGTGCTGATACTCGGCGAAATCCTTGATGCTCGCCCGCTCGCCACTGGACAGACCATGCCCCGGCAAGTCGCAGGCAATCACTGCGAAGCCCTGATCCAGCGCCCACTCGATCACATGCCGGTAGAGCCCGGTGTGGTCGTAGAAGCCATGGAACATAAACAGCGTCGCCTTCGTCTGGTCAGGCCACCAGACCTGGCTGACCACTTCATAGCCATCGACCTCGAAACGCCCCAATCCGCGGCGCAGCATTCGCCCCGGAAAATCCAGCCCGTAAAACCGCTGATAGGCCAGCGCTTCCACCGAAAGCGGCTGCCATTCGGCCAATGGCCGCAGGCTGGCGCGCAAATGATCGGGGTCGAAAGTGGCAGACATGAGCTATTTCCAGAGCGTTAAACAGACTTTATGGGCCTGCGATATTCATCTGTCGCGGCAAGCATGGCAAGCTAGCCGACCTTCGAGGATTGAAACCCATGCGCCCGGCCTACCGCACCACACTGCTTGCCAGCCTGCTCGCCCTCGTGTGTGCCGGCGTCTTGTGGGCGGCCTATGACTGGTTTCAGGGGCGCTACCTGCGCGCCTTCAGTTCACACACCGCGTTATTTTCCGGTGATCCGCTGCGCCTGCCCGCCGACCTCGCCGGCCCCGGCGCCATACGCCTGGTGCACTTCTGGGACCCGGCCTGCCCGTGCAATGTCGGCAACCAGCAACACCTGACTGAACTGGTCGATCAATACGTACCGCAGGGCGTGGAGTTTTACGCGGTCCAAAAACCCGGCAGCCACGGTCAGTTGCCCAGCACCTTGAGCCGCCTGAAAACCATCACCGTTCTCCCGGGTTCCGAACAGATCCCCGCCAGCCCGGCGGTGGCGATCTGGGACCGCAGCGGCAAACTGGCCTACTTCGGCCCGTACAGCGAAGGCCTGACCTGCAATTCGAACAACAGCTTTATCGAGCCCATCCTGCAAGCACTCAGCGAAGGTCGTGCGGTGGGCGCCACCCATACGCTGGCGGTCGGTTGCTACTGCCCTTGGCCGGAGGAAGCGAAGTAAGGCAATCCTGACTTTTCCAGGACCGCGATGCCCGGCACAGAAGGTCTGTGCTACATGTTTGCAGCCCGCACGGGCGGCAATCCCGAAGAACAAGGAGTCACCATGAAACGCGTCCTGACCGTACTTGTATTGCTGATCGTCACGCTCGTCATCGGGGTCGGCGGGTACGTGTACATCAAGCAGCCGACGCGCCAGGGCCAGGTGGAGTTGCAGCATCTTCAGGGCTCGGTGACCGTGCGTTACGACGAGCGCGGCGTGCCGCATATCCGCGCCGAAAACGAAACCGACCTCTACCGCACCCTCGGCTACGTGCAGGCTCAGGATCGGTTGTTCCAGATGGAAGCCATGCGCCGCCTCGCCCGGGGTGAGCTGGCCGAAATCCTCGGACCGAAACTGATCGACACCGACAAACTGTTCCGCAGCTTGCGTATCCGGGAGCGCGCCGAGAGTTATGTGGCCGCACTGGATCGTCAGTCACCGGCATGGAAGGCGCTGGAAGCCTATCTGGATGGCATCAACCAGTATCAGGACACTCACGCGGCGCCCATGGAGTTCGACGTGCTGGGCATCCACAAGCGCCCGTTCACCGCCGAAGACAGCATCAGCGTCGCCGGTTACATGGCGTACAGTTTTGCCGCCGCGTTTCGCACCGAGCCTTTACTGACGTTTGTGCGCGACCAACTGGGCGTCGAGTACCTGAGTGTTTTCGAACTCGACTGGCAGCCCAAAGGCGTATTGGCCAAGACGCGCTCAACACCCGGCCCCGCCCTCGCTGCCGGTGACTGGAAAGACCTGAACGCCCTCGCCCGCCTGAGCGAACAGGCCTTGGCCGACAACGGCCTGCCGCAGTTCGAAGGCAGCAACGCCTGGGTGATTGCCGGCAACCGCAGCAAAAGCGGCAAGCCGCTGCTGGCCGGTGACCCGCACATTCGCTTCTCGGTGCCGTCGGTATGGTACGAGGCGCAATTGTCGGCGCCGGGCTTCGAGCTCTACGGTCATCATCAGGCGCTGGTGCCGTTTGCCTTTCTCGGCCACAACCTGGACTTCGGCTGGAGCCTGACGATGTTCCAGAACGACGACCTCGACCTGATCGCCGAGAAGATCAACCCGGACAACCCGAACCAGGTCTGGTATCGCGGCAAATGGGTCGACATGGTCAACACCGAGCAACAGATCGCGGTGAAAGGCCAGGCGCCGGTCACGCTGACGCTACGTCGGTCGCCCCACGGCCCGATCATCAACGATGCACTCGGCACTGCCGCCGGCAAGACACCGGTGTCCATGTGGTGGGCGTTCCTTGAAACGCCGAACCCGATCCTCGAAGGTTTCTACCAGCTCAACCGCGCCGACACCCTGGCCAAGGCCCGCGCCGCAGCGGCCAAGGTTCAGGCACCGGGATTGAACATCGTCTACGCCAACGCCAAGGGCGACATCGGTTGGTGGGCCTCGGCGCTGCTGCCCAAGCGTGCGGCCGGGGTGAAGCCCGGTTTCATCCTCGACGGCAGCACCAATCAGGCGGACAAGGAGGGTTTCTACCCGTTCAGCGCCAACCCGCAGGAAGAAAATCCGGCGCGCGGCTACATCGTCTCGGCGAACTTTCAGCCCGTGTCGCCGACTGGCATGGAGATTCCCGGTTACTACAACCTCGCCGATCGCGGCCAGCAACTCAATCATCAGCTCAGCGACAAGAGCGTGAAATGGGACAACGAGGCCAACCAGAAGCTGCAACTGGGCACCACCACCGCCTACGGCCCGCGTCTGTTGGCGCCGCTGTTGCCGGTACTGCGTGAAGGGGTGAGCGATCCCGCCGAACTGAAACTGGTCGAGCAACTGGCGCAATGGAAAGGCGATTACCCGCTGGATTCCACCAGCGCCACGCTGTTCAACCAGTTCCTGTTCAACCTGGCCGACGCGACGATGCACGATGAGCTGGGGAATGATTTTTTCGAGACCCTGCTCTCGACTCGCGTGATCGACGCTGCGCTACCCCGCCTGGCCGCGACGGCCGATTCGCCGTGGTGGGACAACCGCAACACCCTCGGCAAGGAAACCCGCGCCGATACAGTGAAAGTGGCCTGGCAAGCGAGCATCGCCCACCTCAAGACCACCCTTGGCCCTGACGTCGCGCACTGGCAGTGGGGCAAGGCGCACACCCTGACCCACGATCACCCCTTGGGCGTGCAGAAGCCGCTGGACCGAATATTCAACGTCGGCCCGTTCGCGGCGCCCGGCACCCATGAAGTGCCGAACAACCTCTCGGCCAAGATCGGCCCGGCGCCGTGGCCGGTGACGTATGGCCCATCGACGCGGCGCCTGGTGGACTTTGCCGACCCGGCCCACAGCCTGACCATCAACCCGGTCGGCCAGAGCGGCGTGCCGTTCGACAGCCACTACGAAGACCAGGCCGAGGCGTATGTCGAAGGGATTTACTACGAGGCGCACTTCAATAACGAAGAAGTCACGGCCAATACGCGCAGTACGTTGAAGCTGTTGCCGGCGCGAAGTGCTCAATAGTTTTGTATTGGCTGGACTGGCCTCATCGCCAGCAGGCTGGCTCCCACAGTGATCCTGTGCACGCGGATCCATTGTGGGAGCCAGCCTGCTGGCGATGAGGCCCGCAAGAACAACGCCTGTTCATGGCTCAAACCATCGCCGCAAAATTCAGCCTGAACTGCTGCGGCGTCACTCCCAATCGGCGACTGAACACCGTGCGCATGTGCTGGGCATCGCGAAACCCGCATTGATACGCCACCGTTTTGAGCGGTGAATGGGTGCTTTCAAGCAGCACCCGCGCCGCGTCCACCCTCGCCCGCTCGACGAATTCCGCCGGGGTGATTTTCGCCTCCTTGGCGAACACCCGGGAAAAGTTGCGGGCACTCATGTTGGCCGCGTTCGCCAGATCGGCAATGGTCAGGTCGCCGGTCAGGTTGGCCAGGACGTAGAGTTGCACCAGTGCCACCGCCGACGTCGGTTCGGCGTGGGGTGTGAGGAACGGGCTGAACTGTGATTGCCCGCCCGAGCGTTGGGTGAACACCACCAGCCGCTTGGCCACGCTCAACGCCACTTCCGGCCCATGGTCCCGGGCCAACAGGTACAACGACAAATCAATCCCCGCCGTGACGCCGGCCGAGGTGAAGAGCTCACCGTCCTGAACGTAGAGGCGATCGGCATCGACCTGAGTCGATGGGCACGCTGTCGCCAACGCCGCGGCATCATCCCAATGGGTGGTGACGGTCCGTCCTTCGAGCAATCCGGCCCGGGCCAGCATGAACGCGCCGTTGCAGATCGAACCAAATCGTTGCGCCCGCGCACAGGCATCGCGCAACCAGCCATCGAAGGCCGCGCCAAAATCCAGGAACGGCAATTGCGGCCCGCCGGCCACCAGCAGCAAGTCATAAGCCTCCAGCGCTTCGCTGAAATGCCGATGGGCATTGAGCGACAAACCGTTGGAGCACGCCATCATCCCGTGCTCGACGCCGATAACCTCTAGCCGGTAATGGTCATGCGGTTCGAGGAAGCGATTGGCTTCGCAAAACACATCCATGGGACCGGTGACGTCCAACGACTGGACGCCAGCGAACACTACGATGGCAACGGTTTTACTCATGGTTGGATTGCCTCTACGGGTCACACTTACCTGTGGCGAGGGAGCTTACTCCCGCTGGAGTGCGCAGCACTCCCATTCCTGTCACTACTGTTTGCCTGGTGTAATTGAGTTGCAGGTTTTGGAGCCGCTTCGCAGCCCAGCGGGAGCAAGCTCCCTCGCCACAAAAGCGTATTCGCCGGTACCAAACTTAGCCAATCCGGGCGCAACAAGCGAGGTTGGCGCGATTTGCATGCTCATTGGCCGGGATCGCAGCCATGGATCGATTGTCCGGTTTTGGAGGCCGGAACAGACTTGTTCCATCAGCGCCGCCACGGCGTTCCCCACGAGGAAAGCACCATGAGCAGCATCATTGCCGGTATCAAAATCCCCGACAGCGCGTTGGCCAAGGCCACCACCGAATACATTCGCGACGCCGAGTCCGATTTGCTTTACCACCATTCGCGCCGGGTGTTTCTGTTCGGCGCCTTGAGCGGTGAGCGCAAGCAGTTGGCCTACGATCCAGAGATGCTCTACGTCGGCGCCATGTTCCATGACCTGGGCCTGGTGGAAGGTCATCGCACGGACAACGAGCGCTTCGAAGTCGATAGCGCCAACGCCGCCAAAGCGTTCCTCAAGCCGTATGGGTTGTCGGATGGCGATATCGAGCAGGTGTGGCTTTCGATTGCCCTGCACACCACGCCGGGCGTACCGCAACACTTGCGGCCTAACGTGGCATTGGTCACGGCCGGTGTGGAAATGGATGTGCTGGGTATCGATTACGCCGCGTTTCCCACCGTGCAGCGTGAGGAAGTGGTGCATGCGCACCCACGAGGCGAGGGGTTCAAGGAATGCATCCTGTGCGCGTTCGCCAATGGCTTCAAACACAAGCCGGACACTACGTTCGGCACGGTGAACGCAGATGTGCTGGTGGACAGCGAGCCGGGGTTCAAGCCGATGAACTTCGTCGAGATCATCCGCAAGTCTCCCTGGATGTCCTAAAACAACTGTGGGAGCGAGCCTGCTCGCGAATGCGGTGTGTCAGTCGACATCTCTATCAACTGACACGACCTCATCGCGAGCACGCTCGCTCCCACACTGGATCGGGGTTGGCCACATAATCGTGGCCAACCTTCAAGCCGCTTCCGGCGCCTGCTGGGCGCGACGCACGTCCGGTTGTTTCCAGGAGTCGGCCGCGCTTTCTTCGATCGCCTGCTGGATCGCACGCTTGCGCGCTTCTTCGGCACGGCGGCTGAAGAACCAGACCAGGAAGGTCATCAGCGAAACCGCCAGCAGAATCAGGCTGGCCACGGCGTTGATCTCGGGTTTAACCCCAAGGCGCACCGCCGAGAACACTTCCATCGGCAGGGTCGTGGAGCCCGGGCCCGACACGAAGCTCGCCAACACCAGGTCATCCAGGGACAGGGCGAACGACATCATGCCGCCGGCACCCAGGGATGGCGCGATCATCGGGATGGTGATCAAGAAGAACACCTTCCATGGCCGCGCACCGAGGTCCATGGCCGCCTCTTCGATGGACAGGTCCAGCTCACGCAAGCGCGCCGACACCACCACCGCCACATACGCCGCACAGAACGTGGTGTGAGCGATCCAGATGGTGACAATGCCGCGTTCCTGTGGCCAACCGATCATCTGCGCCATGGCCACGAACAGCAGCAACAGCGACAGACCGGTGATCACTTCGGGCATCACCAGCGGCGCGGTGACCAGGCCACCGAACAGCGTGCGACCCTTGAAGTGGGTGATACGGGTCAGCACAAATGCCGCCAACGTACCCAGTGCCACCGCCGCCACCGCCGTGTAGCAGGCGATTTCCAGCGAGCGCACCACCGAGCCCATCAATTGAGTGTTGTCCATCAAACCGACGTACCACTTGATCGACCAGCCGCCCCACACCGTCACCAGTTTCGAGGCGTTGAACGAGTAGATCACCAGGATCAGCATCGGCGCGTAGATGAACCAGCATGAAACTCGAGAAACGGAAGCGCTTCATTCTTTACCCTCCATTTCCTTGGCCTGACTGCGGTTGAACAGAATAATCGGCACAATCAGGATCGCCAGCATCACCACCGCCAGGGCAGACGCCACCGGCCAGTCGCGGTTGTTGAAGAATTCTTGCCAGAGCACTTTACCGATCATCAGGGTTTCCGGACCGCCCAGCAGTTCCGGGATCACGAACTCGCCCACCACCGGAATGAACACCAGCATGCAGCCGGCGACGATGCCGTTCTTCGACAGCGGAATAGTGATCTTCCAGAAGCTGTTGAACGTGCTCGAACCCAGGTCCGACGCGGCTTCCAGCAGACTGTTGTCGTGCTTCACCAGGTTGGCGTAAAGCGGCAGGATCATGAACGGCAGGTACGAATAGACGACGCCGATGTACACGGCGAGGTTGGTGTTGAGGATCTGCAGCGGTTCGTCGATCCAGCCCATGGTCATCAGGAAACCGTTGAGCAGGCCGTTGTTGCTGAGGATGCCCATCCACGCATACACGCGGATCAGGATCGCCGTCCAGGTCGGCATCATGATCAGCAGCACCAGCACCGTTTGCAGCTCTTTACGGGCACTGGCGATGGCATAGGCCATCGGGTAGCCAATCAGCAGGCAGAGGACGGTGCTGATCAGCGCCATCTTCAGCGAGCCAAGGTAGGCAGCGATGTACAACTCGTCGCCGGCCAGCATCGCGTAGTTGCTCAGGTTAAGCAGCAACTGCACCTTCTGGTCGATGTAGCTGTAGATTTCGGTGTACGGAGGAATGGCTACGTCGGCTTCAGCGAAGCTGATCTTCAGGACGATGAAGAACGGCAGCATGAAGAACAGGAACAGCCAAATGAACGGAACCCCGATGACCAGCTGGCGGCCACCGGGAATTATTCGATTGAGGCGGCGTTTGAATTTGCGCATGTTCATGAGCGAAGTACCACGCCGCTGTCGTCTTCCCAGTACACGTAGACCTGGTCACCCCAGGTTGGGCGCTGGCCACGGCGCTCGGCGTTGGCGACGAACGACTGGACGATCTTGCCGCTCGGCAGCTCGACGTAGAACACCGAGTGACCGCCGAGGTAGGCGATGTCGTGCACCTTGCCGCTGGACCAGTTGTATTCGCAGGTCGGCATGGTCGGGGTCACCAGCAGTTTTTCCGGACGGATCGCGTAGGTCACGGATTTGTCCTGCACCGAGGTGCTGATGCCGTGGCCCACGTAGATCTTCCGGTCGAGGTCCTTGCAGGTGATGATCGCATGACCCTCGGCGTCATCGATCACTTCGCCGTCGAAGATGTTGACGTTGCCGATGAACTCGCAGACCAGGCGGCTGGTCGGGGTTTCGTAGATGTCGATCGGGCTGCCGATCTGAGCGATCCAGCCCAGGTGCATGATCGCAATGCGCTCGGCCATGGTCATGGCCTCTTCCTGATCGTGGGTCACCATGACGCAGGTCACGCCGACGCGCTCGATGATCTCGACCAGTTCCAGCTGCATTTGCGAACGTAGCTTCTTGTCCAGCGCACCCATCGGCTCGTCGAGCAGCAACAGCTTCGGCCGCTTGGCCAACGAGCGCGCCAGGGCCACACGCTGACGCTGGCCACCGGACAACTGATGCGGCTTGCGTTTGGCGTACTGGGTCATCTGAACCAGCTTGAGCATGTCTGCGACACGGGCATCGACTTCAGAGGCGGGCAGCTTGTCCTGCTTGAGGCCGAAGGCGATGTTCTGCGCCACGGTCATGTGCGGGAACAACGCGTAGGACTGGAACATCATGTTGATCGGCCGCTCGTATGGCGGCATGTCAGTGATGTCTACGCCATCGAGGTAAATGCGCCCCTCCGTGGGCCGTTCGAAGCCTGCGAGCATGCGCAGCAACGTGGATTTGCCCGATCCAGAACCGCCGAGCAAGGCGAAAATCTCGCCTTTCTTGATTTCCAGGGACACATCGTCCACGGCAATCGTCTCGTCGAACTTCTTCGTGACCCGGTCGATTTTGACCAGCACCTG